>Ga0247733_1000278_pt1 | contig 39471 bp, 22 predicted proteins | sample UWRJL043104R2_FD_180932 | JGI IMG/M metagenome (GOLD analysis project Ga0247733, IMG submission 180932) | Plant litter microbial communities from Arlington Agricultural Research Station in Wisconsin, United States - UWRJ-L043-104R-2 | ecosystem: Environmental > Terrestrial > Plant litter >...
AAATTTAATATTATTATTTTTTTTTTTTTTTTTTTTTTTTTTTTTTTTTTTTTTTTTTTTTTTTTTTTTTTTTTTTTTTTTTTTTTTTTTTTGCTTTATAATATATTTCTTTCTTTTTTTAAGATTTTTTTTTAGATTATAATTATAATCTAAAGACTAAAGAGGAGGTATTCTTATATGGCTGTATATCACTGATAAGGGCGAGATGGGGCCCTTATTCTTGTTAAAAAAAGTAAATATTATAGAAATATATGTAATAAGTTTCTATAGCTCAACGGTAGAGTATAATACTGTTAATAATTTTGTAGCTTGCCCATAGCTTACGCATCATGCAAGCTACAAAAAAAATAAAAATAATAATAAAATAAGAGCACGTATACAGCGCCTTAAAAAATAAGAGCTACGGCAACGTTTATGACGTAGACTTCGAAAATAGTCTAGTGGTGTTGGAAAATACTAGGTACTAGAGTAATATAAAGGGCATATAATATATTGTTTATATAGTCCTTTTCTTTTTAAATAGCACCAGTACCTTTCCTTTTTACTTTATTTACTATTATTATGTACGTAATACTAGGATAGTCGTAAAATATTTTATCTTTTTCTGACATAAGTTAGATAATGCATTTGCATTACTTTTATTTTTACTATAAATGCCTCAATTAGTACCATTTTATTTTATAAATGAAATTTTTTTTACTTTTAGTATTCTTGCTATTACAGTTTATATATTATCTAAATATATTTTACCAAGATTTGTTCGTTTATTCTTATCAAGAACATTTATATCAAAACTCTTTTAAGCATACAGGCTAAAAAAAAAGGATAAATTAAAGCTAAAACTAAAAGAGCTCCTTCCTTGATTTATTTGAAAAAGCAGAGTGAAAAAGCAGAGATATGGTTGTACTTATTATAATTGTAATCAAATAATTATATTAGAATTTACGTTATTAAAGTTTCTATTTTTTAGAAACTTTAATTTAATATATATAATATTTTCAGAAAAATAAATAGTCTTAAAGAGCATCCTTTGGATTCTTTAATTTATAATCTTGCTTTAGAATTAGAAAGACAGGTTCTTAGTCCATTAAGTCAGTTTGAAATTAGAGATTTATTAAGTATAGAGGCACCAATATTAGGTAATATATATATTTCTGTAACTAATATAGGATTTTATTTAATAATAGGTGCAAGTTTTATATTAGTTATATCTCTTTTAAGTACAAATTATAATAAAATAGTCAATAATAATTGATCTATAAGTCTAGAAGCTTTATATGCTACTATACACAGCATAGTAATAAATCAAATTAATTCAAAAAAGGGTCAAATATATTTCCCTTTTATTTATGCTTTATTTGTTTTTATTTTAATTAATAATTTAATAGGAATGGTTCCTTACAGTTTTGCATCTACAAGCCATTTTGTCTTAACATTTGCTATTAGTTTTACAATAGTTTTAGGTTCAACTATCTTAGGATTTCAAAAACATGGATTAGAATTTTTCTCTTTATTAGTTCCTGCTGGTTGTCCTTTAGCTTTATTACCTTTATTGGTTTTAATAGAGTTTATCTCGTATCTTGCAAGAAATATATCTTTAGGTCTTCGTTTGGCTGCGAATATCTTATCTGGGCACATGCTGTTACATATCTTAGCGGGATTCACTTACAAAATTATGTCAAGTGGCGTAATCTTCTTTTTTTTAGGGTTAATCCCTTTAGCTTTTATTATAGCTTTTTCGGGTTTGGAATTAGGGATTGCTTTTATTCAAGCTCAAGTATTTGTAGTTCTAACAAGTGGTTATATAAAAGACGCTTTGGATTTACATTAGGCACATCTTCTTCACTCCTTTATTGTTTATTTCCAATCTTAACTTTACCGAAACGCTGTAGTTTCTCTACTATCTCTGAGCAAGCTATAACCAATACCCCCCCCCCTTTTAGATTTACTTATAGATAGATAGCCTGATTTCAGTTTTTTGGCGTTCGCCAAAGGGCTTGATATCAAGATAAGCAGTTCTGAACGTCTACGTTTTTTTTTTATTTTTTTTTTTTAATATAAGCTTTTTTATAGCACAGCACTAGAGCACAGCAGAGCACAGCTCAGCACTTTTAGGACTGACTAATATTGAAAGGTCTTTGGTCATTTATTGGATATTAACTAAGCTAAGGGGATCAAACAAAAAAAAAAAGAGTTATGAAGTATACGGTAATACAGTTTGGTTGCAAACCGAATGGCTCTATGTCGGGGTTCAATTCCCCCGTAACTCTTTTAATTAATATTTTTAATTTCTTTTTTGTTATATGTTATATGTTATATAAATATAAATTATTATAATAATTTTATTTATTTGATGCTTATCCCCCCTGTTAGAACTTTTGATAATATCCTTACTATCTTAAATTTAACATGATGTATATTTATATACTATCTGAAGATAGTATACTAAAATTCCTTAACTATGCACCCCCATTCCCTTACCCAAAATATCCCCAGTACGAGCAGCACGAGCAGTAGGAATTTTATGTCAACCATAACTATCTGAAATGAACGTTGATTTTTTTCAACAAATGCCAAAGATATAGGTACCTTATATTTAATATTTGCCCTATTCTCGGGATTATTAGGTACAGCATTTTCTGTATTAATTCGGATGGAATTGAGTGGACCTGGTGTACAATATATATCAGATAACCAATTATATAATAGTATTGTAACTGCACATGCTTTATTAATGATTTTCTTTATGGTCGAAAATATAAGATTATCTAAGTGTGATTCTCATATAAGTAACCAGACAGCCGATATTATAATCTCAAACGGCGGAAATAATAACAACAATGCTAATAATAATAATAATAATGGCAATAAATTACCTAGATATACAAAGGTATTTATAGAAAATCCTTTTAATAACAGAAATCATATACTTAAAGTAAGTAAAAATCAAAGAGGAGTTTATGTTTGAGAAGATGGTAATCATGCTTATGTAGGACATTCTATTAATTTATATAATAGAATTAGTTCTTATTTTATGCCCTCTATACTTAGTACTAAAGCACGGAGAGTCTTACGCTATTTTAACAAACATGGTTTCCATAATGTGAATTTAACTATTTATATTGTGAATGAAACGGCTAGTTTAGGTGAAGTAGTTAGATTAGAACAATATCTTATTGATACGTTAAAACCAAGCTTAAATGTAGATTTAGTGGCAAGTGGATCGGGTTATCATGGACCAATGAGACAAGAATTTAGGGATAAATTACGGAAAGAAAGAGGTACTCCTATTTACGTATATGATATCCAGGATTTTTCTTTATTATATCTATTTGAATCTAAACAGCATATGTATGATACAATAAACATTCACCATAAAACTTTAAGTAATTGTTTAGATACAGGGGATACTTATTTAGATGCTTTTTTCTTTTCTCTTGACCTTATTGAAGATTCTGATAAATTAAATTTATTAAATCTGGAAGAAATAAAAGAACTAGTTTCTAATAAAAGAGACTTATACAAAGTTAAACATCCTGCTGCTAAAAGTATATTGGCTGAATTTAAAGACGATTCAAGTAAAAATTTAGAATTTCCGTCTTTAAATAGTTTAGCTAATCATTTAAAAGGAGATCGCCAAGTTATTCGAGAATATTTAAAAGGCGATAAGTCTGGTTATTATAGAGGAAAATGAAAATTTACATACAAAGTTTAAATCTAAGGGCGTGGCCGGGTAAGATAGAAATGTTTTACTTTCTTTTCACTGTATGCTGGAAACCCTTTAGAGTTTTTAGAACTAGTACCGCGGACTATAGGTTAGCAGTGGAATACAGTAACATTTTAAAAAATTAGGCAATCAGCAGGAAACCAAAGCTAAGAAACTTTATTCTTACTAAGTAGGATCCTCAGAGACTACACGTGAAATATCTTAGTAGATACATTAAGTATCTAAAGATAAAGATATAGTCCAGCTATATTCGAAAGAGAATAGGTAAACGTATGCCCGCTTTAATTGGAGGTTTTGGTAATTTCCTTATGCCACTTATGGTAGGTGGGCCTGATATGGCAAACGATCGTCAGGTCCTCCTTTTTTCTTCTACTGTTGATGTAGCACCTAAGCCTAACTATACTAGTTATGTACCTAGTTGCGCTAGTAATGACTACAATGAACCCTATAAGATTTTTGGCTCGTATTTGGCTGGTTTATTCGAGGGTGATGGGCATATCTGAATTCAAAACCAGATAGGTAGTAAAGCTCATAATCCTAGATTTTGTATTACTTTCAGTTTAAAAAATGAGGCTTTAGCTAAAAATCTACTCAAGATTATAGGATCCGGGTTTATTAGATATAAAACTAAAGATAATGCTTGTGTTTTAGTAGTTTCACCAGTAGTAGGTTTAAAAAAAATTGTAAATCTAATAAATGGAGAATTAAGGACTCCTAAAATTCATCAACTTCATAGTTTGATTGATTGATTAAATAAAAACCACAGTACTCAATTCGTAAAATTACCTTTAAATAAAGGTAGTTTAGAAAATAATAGTTGATTTAGCGGTTTTGTGGATTCGGATGGTAGCTTTTCTGTACAATACACAAATACTGATAGCGGAGCAAAAAAAAGAAAGATTTCTTGCCGATTAAGAATTGAACAAAGGGTGTTAGATCCAATAACTAGCGCTAGTTATTTTGATATTTTAAATCAAATATGTTTATTCTTAAATTGTAACTTGTTAACCAAAACGCAGAAATCAACAAATAATACATACTATACTCTTGCTGCATCAAGTAAAGTATCTTTAAGTATTATAATTAACTATTTTAATAAATTCCCTCTATATACAAGTAAATACTTGGATTATAAGGATTGAGAAGAGGTTGCCCATTTAATTATTAATAATAAACATCTAACCGTTGAAGGTATAAAGACGGTAGAATTTGTAAGAAGTCGCATGAATACTAAAAGAACTGAATTTAATTGAGATCATTTAAGGGGGAGCTTGCTAGATTCACCGGTACATAAGAATATGTTGTAGTAAGGCAAAAGAATACAAAGCGCTAGAGGAAAAAAAAAAAAAATCAGGGAATGCCGTTAAAGAGTGCAAACTCTTTAATTATGATTTCGCTATATGCATGTAATCTCTCGAATTTGGTATAAATTTCCAGTTAACAGATACATAGACACCTAATTGAAGTTATTAATTTAACTTATAAAGTTGTATTTTCAATCAACTGAATTAGTCGTAACACTTATGTATACATGGGAGGATTATGCAGGAAACCAAAATAAAATTTAATTTTTTATGAGTAGGATCCTCAGAGACTACACGCGAAACTCCATTATATTATTTGTAATGGATGAAGACATAGTCCTTACGGGTAATAATTTACTTGATGACACGTAATATTTAGCCCTTTCGTCTATAACTTATACAAAAGGAGCTTTGTTACTTTATGTAGCATAAGATTTACCCTGATCGTTTATAGCATAGACAAATGGGTTAGGTCTTTATTACTTTTTTTGTTTTTTTTATTTTTTATCTTGCCATTATTTTCCGTAATAGTGGTATTTATTTGTTCTTTTTTCAGCAGTATAGGCTCATTTAATATTCCGGATTGTTTTGCATCAGGGTCTGGGGGTTCTTCTGGACCTGGACTTCCTTCAAATTTACCTGGAGGGGGTTTACCTGGACCAAATGATTTCAAGCTAAAACTTTCTTATATTCTTTCCAAGGATACGGATAATTTAGCCGATTATATGGAAACGGGGTTGCGTGGGTGATATTATAATAGTGGGCTGCGGGCTCTGCATTTTAATCACGTTCCCCTTAGTTTAAAAGAACTAGGTATGCCAGCAGCTGATATAAGCCCAGTTACGTGAAGGGATATTGCTCATGAGAGTGAGGTTTTTCGTTTTATTACTAACAATGGCTATATACAATTAAATATAAATAGTCCAATTAATGCGTCTATGATTGATTCTGTTAGGGCACTAAAACTAAATTTGCCTCGCGCCTAAATAATGGCAAGATTTTATTTATATTAAATAAAAAAACAAAACTTATAACTTATAATATAAGATTCCCAAGACTTAATAATATAAGTTTCTGATTATTACCACCTAGTTTAGTCTTATTAATATTTTCTGCATGTATAGAAGGTGGTGCTGGTACAGGATGAACAATTTATCCTCCTCTTTCAGGAGTACAAAGTCATAGTGGACCTAGCGTAGATCTAGCTATATTTGCTTTACATTTATCAGGAGTTAGTAGTTTATTAGGTGCTATCAATTTCGGCTTACAGCTGCCGCTATTATTAATTCAATTAATGATTTATTATATTATTTATATTCTTTACCGAGTAAATATATTAGCAATCTCTGTTTATTATTTCAGAGTCTTCCAATTTTTATTTATTAAAGATAAAAGTTTCACTGTGCTAGCAAAATCTAATGGTTCTGATCTAGAATCTAATGGAGATACTGATGAGGAATTTGATAATGAAAATGACCAAGAAAAGGAGTTCTCGTTAGATAATGATAGCAAAAATGATAATGAAGAAAATAAATCATACCCTGATGAAGATCCTGAAGAACCTGAAAAGAATTCAGGTAAAAAGCTGGATTGAGGTCTTATTTTAGGAAAAAAAGGTAGAAATATTTTTGTTCATCAATTAGCGAATTCTCATGTTAACAGTAATAAACCTGTAACTTTAAAGGTATTAAATGAAATATTAGCGTATTCTAATATTTTAGTGAGCGAAGATACTTTAAATTCCTTATTGGCTATACCTAGATTAGTCTTTTATGATTTGCATAAACAAGAAACCTTAGATTTAATTCACGAGAAATTGGGAAGACCACATAGCAAAATTCAAGCGCAAGGTGTTTATATTTTTACCTATTTAAGTACTGGTCAAAAGTATGTGGGTTTATCTTCTCAATTAGCTTTTAGATTAAAAGGTTATTTAGATCAAACCCATAAAAGTACTGGTAAGCTCCTTCCTTTAATGAAAGAAGTAGGTTTATCTAAATTTAAATTAGAAGTAATATGCTTACCTTATTACCCTGAATTTAAATCAGAAATAGTCTTAGAGCAATACTTTTTACTAGACCCTTCCTTTAATTTAAATACTATAAGAGTTTCAAATAACCCTAGTGGATCTAACTCTAGAGCTTTATTTATGTATAATCGAGATAAATCTGTACTTTATTATTCTACTACGCAACAAAAAGATTTTATATCTAAACTTAATATAAGTCATTTTACATTTACTAAACACCTTATACAAGGTACTTATTACTTAGGTAAATATTTATTTTCAAGAGAAAGTAATAATACTGCTATACAGTCTAGTGTGACTTTACCTGAAATAGCTTTAATGTTAAAAAGGGACAGAGTTAAATTTAATAAGGAAAAACCTATCAATAGTTTAAGTAAAGGTATAGAATTAATAGATGTACAGAGTAAGGAGAAACTTTTCTTTGAAAGTTTAGGGCAATGCATTAGTTTCTTGAAAAGTAAAGGATTTTCTGCTTCTCATACTACATTAGTAAAACGTTTAAATACTGATCTATCATATAAAGGTTATCTTTGTAAAACTATAAATAATAAATAAATCTTAATTTTTAAGGGCCGAATCGACGTCCTAGGATTAATAATATATTAGCACGCTAGCCTACAAAAAAAAAATGAGGTTGATATAAAATAAAAACTATATGCTGGAAGGGCTCAGTGTCTATAAGTACTAAGAATAAAAATTCTAGTGAAAATTTTATAGGCTTATGCATAATCAGCAGGAAACCAATCATAAAAGTATTCACATTACTTTTGTGTAGTAGGATCCTCAGAGACTATACGTTTTACGCCAGATCGAGTTTTCGATTTGCTGAAGAGATAGTCCACAAATTTTACAATGTAATTTTTACGGTGCATACTTCGTACGCACACACAGACTACTTACCCTTTTACGGGGACGTAAGCTCTGGTGATTAATAAAATTACATCTTTATAATGTGTCATAACTACAATAGTTAATATGAGAACACCTGGAATTAGACTCCACAAATTAGCTTTATTTGGATGAGCTGTAGTTATTACAGCAGTATTATTATTATTATCTTTACCTGTGTTAGCCGGTGCAATAACAATGCTTTTAACAGATAGAAATTTTAATACATCATTCTTTGAAACAGCTGGTGGAGGTGATCCTATTTTATTTCAACATCTTTTCTGATTCTTCGGTCATCCAGAGGTAAAAGTAGGCCTCTTAATGTTGCTGTATGCTGGAATCGCTTCGATATCAAGTTTTAAATACTCCGCCTTTAATGGTACAGTAAAAAAGTTAAAACAATGAAGCCAATCAGCAGGTAATACTTTTATTTTAAAAAGTAGAACCTTAGAGACTATACGCAACAATACTGAAAGAATAAAAAATATTTCTATTCATGTGCCTACTCATTTAAAACCACTAAACGATGAACAATTTGGACATTATTTAGCTGGTTTAATAGATGGAGATGGGCATTTTAGTTCTAAACAACAATTAGTTATTGGATTTAGTTCTCCTGACGTTAAATTAGCCTATTATGTAAAAGAAATAATAGGATTTGGTAATGTAAAAAAAGTTAAAGATAAAAATGCTTACTTATATATTATATCTAATAAAGAAGGTATAATTAAAGTAATAAATTTAATTAATGGTAAATTAAGAACTTTAAATAAATTTAATCAAGTTATTAATAATATACTAGCTTATCCTACATATACAAAAGAAAACCTAGCATTTAAACTAAATGATTCTAATGATTTATATAATCATTGAATTGCAGGATTTTCTGATGCAGATGCTAGTTTTCAAATAAAGATTATTACTAGAGATAACAAACCTAGACCAGAAATTAGATTAAATTATCAAGTTGATCAAAAAGATAATCCTATATTACTTTTATTAAAAGAATTCTTTGGTGGCAATATAGGTTATAGATCAAGTCAAAATACTTATTATTATGGATCAACTAGTTTTGGTTCAGCTAAAAAAGTAATAAATTATTTTGATCATTTTCATTTACAATCTAGTAAACATATTAATTTTCTTAAATGAAGAAAAGTTTATTTACTAATACAAACAAAAGATCATTTAACAGAGAGAGGATTAGATAAAATTAGAAAATTAAAAAAATCGATGAATAGAAATTCAGTATAAGATAGAGTCCTAACAAAGATGGAAGTCTTTGAGTATTAATTATAATAGATATTTATACTATTATATTAATCAAAACAATGTTACATTTTAATTATACCAGGTTTCGGTATAATAAGTACAACAATTTCAGCTTATTCAAATAAGTCTGTATTCGGTTATATTGGTATGGTCTACGCCATGATGTCTATTGGAGTATTAGGATTTATTGTTTGAAGTTGTGTAATGGCTTCACCTTATAGTGATATAAGGAATTGAATTAATCACGCTATATGCTGGAACAGTTTAGTGCTAATTAGCACCTTGAATGGTAAAAGTCTAATTAGCTATACTCAATCAGCAGACAATTTGTCCCTGAATTCCTGCGCAAGCTTGGATAGCAAACAAAGCGTCTCAGAGACTATACGCGAGACATCTTTTAAATTTGCGGTCTTTCATGATTATTATAATACATTATTTAAAAATAAAAGTCATCTATCTGATGAATGATTAACTTGATTTATTGGGTTTGCAGAAGGAGATGGAGCTATTCAAACTTATGATGAAGGTAAAAGAATTCGTTTCGTTCTTACTCAAAAAGAAAGTGATATACTTTATAAAATACAATTTAAATTTAACATAGGTGTTGTTAAACATTTCCCTCAAGGAAAGAGTGGTAAAAATAATGATTTTTATAGATGAATAGTTGATAACCCTTCACATATTTTACTTTTAGCTTACTTATTTAATGGTAATTTAGCTCAAAATCATAGAATAGAACAACTAGCTCTATGAGTTAATGCTTTAAATAATCGTTTTGGCTCTAAAACTATAAAATTAAATAATACTCCTGTTTTAGTTACATTACGCGATGCATGATTATCAGGATTTACTGATGCTGAAGGTTGTTTTAATATATCTATTACAGCTAACTCAAGATATACACTAGCTCATGTTATAAAAATGCGTTATATACTAGATCAAAAAGATAGTGTTATATTAAGTAGAGTATGCGAATTATTTGGTTTCGGTAAAGTAACATTAAGATCAGGAACAGATAGTGTTTATCGTTATACAGCGACTGGTTTTAAAGCATTGAATGATGTAATATCTTACTTTAAATTATTTCCATTACAAACTAAAAAAGCTCTTTCTTTTGAAAAATGATTTATTGTACATAATCAAGTGTCTAATAAATTACATTTAACTGATGAAGGATTATCACAAATAAGAACTATGCAAAAACAAATTAATTTAAATAATAGTATGACAAATAAAACAGGAGCCGCTTAAAGATGAAGATATAGTCCGACACTTCTTGTAAAAGAAGCATACGAATTGTATGGGTAAATGTAAAATATTTATTAACAGTTATGCATCACATGTACACAGTTGGTTTAGACGTGGATACAAGAGCTTATTTCACAGCAGCTACTTTAATTATTGCCGTGCCCACTGGGATAAAAATATGGGCGATCGTGTTAGTAGAAACGGAACTGCTGGAAAATGTGGGGATTTATTGATTTCTTATAATAATGGTTATTGTTAATCATATTTTATATATATATATGTTTGATATAATACTACATATATCAAATATATTTCATATATTCAGTGCTAATATTGATTCATCCTTATCAGATTCTTGATTATCTATGAATACAGGTGGGCCTAATTCTAACGTACCTCAAGGTGGGGGTGGGCCAAATCCTAACATACCTCAAGGTGGGGGTGGGCCAAATCCTAACGTACCTCAAGGTGGGGGTGGGCCAAATTCTAACGTACCTCAAGGTGGGGGAAATCCTAATAATCCAATGTCAATTGGCAATATATTAAATCCTCTAACCGATAGCGATCAGTTAGCTCACTATTTAGCTCAGAAAATAAAATCCCCTTACGTTAGATGTATAGCTGATGCGAAAATTACTATCTCAGATACTTATGTTCATATATCACCTGATTCAAGTCCAGCACGAACTGAGGATGCGTACGATATGGTTTATAATACTTTTAATCCTCAATTTAGTAGAATAGCTAGGTATTTACATAACCATGATCCTAGTTTATTCACCAGGGGTGATGATAGTATGTTATATCATAGAACCATCGAAAAAATTAGATCATATAAGATGGATGTCCCGAGCAACTTTGTATAAAATTTAATGAATATAATTCATTAAATTTTATTCAAAAAAAAAGATATCCACCCATATTTTCTTAGACGAGAGATATGAATCTGTCGAAGACCCTATTGCTTACTTACATATTTATAACAACAATGGTATAAGGACAGTAGCCTGCACTATAATGGGACTTGAGGATGTATGTTTATTGTAAATGTTAAATAAATCGTGGACTTATACCTCCAAGATAGGTCTTAAGGTCATCGGATGTATAAGGATGAGGTTGAATTACCGAAATTCCAGTAATTTTAGTCAGAATTCTTTCTGACCATCTCAGCTGGTGATTATACTATCCGATCTTATCCTTATTAAGACCGACTCTTGGAGATGTGTCTGTATTATCCTTATCCTTATATTTATACGCGCCGACTTTATAAGATATGTCTGAATTATCCTTATCCTTATACTTATACAGGCCGACTTTATACGGTAAGACGGAATAATCACCCTTAGATGGTCTACACGAATTTTTTAACAACTTCAAGCTGAATATTTACTTGAAAGTCTATTTATATGTTAAGGCATTACTAAACGCATTTAGGAAAAATTACAAAAAAGTCTCCTTATACATCAAACTAAGAGTCGTAGATACTACCGGTGAAGTCTCTGAATGTTATAATAGAAGAAGATATTGTGAAAAATTTATAACAGGGAGAGATGGCAGAGGGTTCGTATTACCTGTATACCTTGCTCGAAAGGAACCTAAATACCTTATTAACCCGGTAAAAGGGCAAATAAGGTTATACATTACTAGCTGTATAACTAATAGTCTGGAGCCTATACAGGATCAACAGGTGTTTTTACCACCACCCATACTTAAAGGACTAGAAATTATAGCTAAACATTCACTAATTTGCTACGAGTCTAGTGAAAAAAGAGTTTTCCCTAACTTACGTGGAATCATCAAGCAAGAATCTTTATGATACCTTGGTTACTTATCACTTATAAGTAATAAGGGGTTTAATACATTTGTACGAGATGCAGCAGAGATACTTAACTCCTGAACTAAGAAAAGAATTAAAGAACTCCGTGATAGAGTGTTAAATAATGAATTTTCATGAAGAGAAGTCAGAGAACAAGTTAATTCGAAATCAAGTAAACCTGGTAAGTTCTTAGGCTTACCCTTAGGTATGCCAGGCATAAATGATAGATTAGTGCAAGAGGTTATCCATAAAGTAGTGGAACCTGTTTTCGAACCAAAACTCAGTGATAAATCTTATGGATTTAGACCAAATAGAAGTATTCATAAAGCTTTGGAGTGTATAAATACTAATATGGAGGATTCGGTATGATTTATGAAAGGAAATCTCAAAAGTTCTAACTCAATAATAGATAAGGGTATCCTTATAAAATTGGTGAGAAAAAGAATACAGGATCCCTTAATCCTTAGACTTATAAAAACAGGACTTGAGGCTAAGGTCTTCCAAGAAGATTATAATGAAACTATTGTTTCACCACCATCTTTAGATATTCCACAAATAGGTATCCTTAGTCTTAGTCCTTTATTTTTTAACATATATCTTGACGTATTTGATAAGTATATGGAGGAACTATCTTCACAGTATCTAGAAGTAGTCAAAGCAAGTAAGATAAAAAATAATCCTACTGCTATTGCTCTAAAACTACTTTCAGGGAATAAAGAGGAAAACAATAGACTAATAATACCTAGTAAAATTCATAATAAAGTTGAGAACATAAATTGTAAATATCTACGTTATGGGGAGAATTTCATTATTGGAATTATAGGTCCTAGATCTATAGCTTTCAAAATAAGAGACAAAGTTAAGGAATTTCTTAAAAATGAATTGAACATTGAGCTTAGCCTTGATAAAACAAGAATCACTCATATTAGGAAGGAAATAGATTTCTTAGATGACAAGTTAGGAAGAAAATCCTTTTTTGTTCAAACAAAATTTGGAAGTAAAGTCATTATTAGAAAAATTATGAGACCGATATTGGATATTGAGATGAAAAAGGTTATAGCTTGTTTAGCACAGAAGGGTTTTTGTGATGGTAATGGAAGACCGTTACCCAATTCCCGTTACTTAAGAATACTGCAAAATGAAACCAATATTAAAGTAGGTAATAAATTTAAATTCTTTTTTCAGTTTAGCTCTATAACAGATAATCTAAAAAAAATAATAGCTTTAGTAGCTTATATCTTAAAATATTCTATTGCAAAGACATACGCCGGAAAATTCAAATTATCTACTGTATCAAGAGTATTTAAGATTGGAAGTAATTACTTAAGTAAACCAGTAGGGGCTAGAAAAAATTCGGTGATAGGGGCAGATGAAAGCAAGCAATATGCAATATGGCTAAAGGTCTTAAGGTAAAGCTAGAAGGTATACTTTATGATAGATCTTTTAATATTTCCTGTAACTAAATAGCAAACTCCTAAGTATCTAATAAGAGTAAAATAAAGGGAATTGGGTAATTGGAATACAAAAGTTTGTATGTAGTATATATATGTAATAATAAGAAATTATCATAAAGGAATCTGAATCTACTAGGCGGAATGACTTGAAGATTGGAAAAAGTTTATCTAGTAAAGGAGCTATGTGTGGCGTTTATATATCTTCATATGATCTATAAATGCATCACGAAATACCTTAAAAATATATACCTAAATCAATGAATGCTATTATAAGACATGCAATAGCTATTCAAAGAAAATAAATTCCATTATGTATAAAGCATGATCTAGCAATTTATAAAGAAGACTGGAAACAAAAATATAGCAAATTTAGAATGAACCCAGTAATGGTAAAGAGCCGTGTAATATGGTAACTGTTTCGCACGGTTCGGGGAGAGCTCAGCCTGTATTTTATTCCCCATTAGATATTGTTATAAATAATCTAATATAAATATTTAGGTTTGTTCTACTCTATTTTCCTGATTAGCAACATGTTATGGAGGTTCTGTTAAATTATCACCTTCTATGTTGTTTGCTTTAGGTTTTGTATTTATGTTCACAATTGGAGGGTTAATAAACAACCACTTAGCTCTCCCTTTAAAGATCACTATATGCTGGGAACTTCTGACAATTATACTACTAGGATTCTTATTAAATTCAGTGACAATGTATAATTTTGAACAATCAGCAGGAAACCAACGGGTATTAAATACCTTAGTAGGATCCTCAGAGACTACACGTGATCCTCGTAATTTATTTATGAGAAGATATAGTCCATGATATAAAAATTCATTAATTCTTTCTTATAATAATAGCTTTAATTTTAATAATACTATAATTCGCTGTTACTCTACTTCTTGTAATAAAGTATATGATACTAGTGGTTTAAACCCTTTAAATACGTATGATAATTTAAAAGAAGATAGACCTTCTATCTTAAAAGAACAAAAAGATATGTCAGGTGTTTATTGTTTAGTAAATAAGATAAACGGTCATTATTATGTCGGTAGTTCTATTAATTTAGCTTCTAGAATGAAAAATTATCTTAATAATACTTTTTTAAAAGCTAGACAAAATGCAAATATGCCTATTGTAAAAGCTTTACTTAAGTATGATCAATCTAATTTTACTCTGCTTATTTTAGAATATGTAGAACCAAAATTCTTAACCGTTAGAGAAACTTATTTTATAACATCAATGAAGCCTTATTACAATGTATTAAAACAGGGTTATTCTTCTTTAGGTTATAAACATACAGAAGAGACTAAACAATTATTATCTAAATTATCTCAAAATAGAGTTCATAGTGATGTGACTAAAGCTTTAATAGCAAAAGCATTAACGGGTGAAAATAATCCTTTTTACAACAAAAGTCATTCGAGAGAAAGTATAGTAAGGATGATAGAAGCTAAATCAGCTTACCCCGTTTATGTTTATAATTCTTTTAAGGAATTATTGGTTATTTTTCCTTCTGTTTTAACTTTAGCTAAATTAATTAAATCTAATCACGCTACAATTGTTGAAGTTATAAAAGAGAAATCTATATTTAGAGGAGAATGGTATTTTAGCAATATTCCTTATAATATAGAAGATACTCCTGTTATAGCTAATTGAACTCTTAAAGATTGTGATGAATTAATTTTAGATATTAAAAATAATAGTCATATTAGAAAAGCAGTATTTGTGTATGATACTAATAGAAATTTCATAGGTAAGTATGAAGGAGTAACGGACGCACAGAGAGCTTTAAATATAAGCCATAGTACTATTAAAAAATATGCTAAATTAGAAGGTACTTATAATAATTACATATTTAGCTATGAAAGATTAGAAGATTAATGGGTTTTTTTCGTAAGTGGTGTAGTTTTAGCTAATGCATCTTTAGATATAGCATTCCACGATACGGTTTTGATTGTTTTATTTAGTATATTTATACTAAATTATTTTACTACTCTAAAATCATATAAAGATAGTTTAAGTATTAAGACGCAAGCTCTTAATCATAATTTAAGTGATTCAACTATAAATGAAGTTATTGATTATAATGAATATATAAAAATGTTTTGAGTTGGATTGATGGATGGAGATGGTAGTATTCAAGTTAACCATTGACGCAAACAATCCTTACAATATAGACTAGTTATTAAATTATCTAATATTCAATCTAATTATAATATGCTGGTTCAAATTGCTAAAATAATAGGTGGAACAGTAAGAGTTACAGGTAAAGGAGGAGATGTTATTTGAGTAGTTAATAAGAAGCAAGAAGTAGAAGAAATTCTAAAAATTTATGATACTTATCCTCCTTTAACTTCAAAGAAAATATGTCAACTTGCATTCCTAAAAACTTGTTTAACTCAAACTTCAGTAGAAACTTATTTATTAAACAGAAATTTTAAATATGATCAGCAGTTAAATATTATAAAATCTAATATTGATTTAAAAATACCTTCCTATTTTAAAGGATGATTATCCGGGTTTATAGAAGCTGAAGGTTGTTTTTCGATAAGAAAATCTAATAACCATTCTTTTTCAATAGGGCAAAATGATGATCTTTACTTAATTGAAGCTATTAAACTGTATTTTGAATCAACAAATAAAGTTAGAAATCCTTACGGTAAATTCTATGCAGTAGAGATATATAAAAAAGAAGTATTATTAAAAATAATCTCTCATTGTACTAACTATCCTTTATTTGGTGAAAAATTAGAGTCTTTAAAAAAATTCCATCAAAAGCTTCTTTAGTAAGTGTCGTGTTGTCATGTCACCATGAAAAATTTCATATGTTTTTCGGTAAAAATTTACTTTGATTTAAAGATAACATTTTTGCTAACGGTGAAGTCTAGGCCTCAATTGGCCATTTAAATCTATTATTAATAAATCTAATTTTACTTAATCAATGTATCTTTAAGATATTTTTATTAATAATGATGGTCGTAATTATATATATTACTTATTATTTTAATGCTAATAACAAGAAAGAGCGTACACTAGATAATACCGTGGAAACCAAACCTAATGAATTCATTTTAATTTATTAGTTAGTAGGATCCGTAGAGACTAAACGTGACAGTCGAAAGTTTATTAAGTTAAATTATTAGATAAGTTATAGTCCGATCCACTGCGTGAGCAGTGTTGTATGTAAACAAATGAGCTATCTACTTGACTTACTATGTAGTTGCTTAAATCTTAAATAAGAAATGGGCCATTAGATTAAATTTAATATATATAATATTAAAGTTATTCTTCTGCATTTTGACAAATTGCTGGAAACTTTTATTATAAGGTAATTTAATGATGGTTATATATATAAATTACCTTGATATAAGCAATCAGCAGCCAAGCTTTTTTTTTTTATAAAAAAATTTATAAGAAGGTTCAGAGACTAAACGTTAAATATTTATTTAAAGAAAAGTTAACTTAATAATATTATTATAGTACTGTACTAGTTTAACCAATAATAATATTAAACTTCGGTTAGGGTATAACAGTATTCTTTAGATTAGATCAAGATATAGTCCAAATTACCTTTACTTTACTATATTAATATTTATATAAAGTAATGGTTTACATATTTATATGTAAATAAATTATAAAAAAAAATTTTTTTACTATATAAATAGCATTTAAACTATGTTTTACTTTTAAGTATAGAAGCTATATTTGTATTTTTTACATTTGATTATTTTATTCGCGATATTGTTAATTATGTTAAACATAATACAATATATATTATATGACATATAATATATATTATCTTTGTCTCTTTTATTATAAGAGTACCTTTAATAGAATACTTAAAAGATAGTAACATTTATGAAATTTATTTTTCTCCCATTAGTGGATTATTCTTATTATTATTAATATCTATAATAATAGGGGTGATATCTAAATTAGTGTTTAATATAATTAATATTAAATATATGTTTAATATAATAAAAAATATTGAATTTTTTCTATTTAATACTAATGCTTACTTTAAAAATGGAGGATTAAAAGCATCCTTTCCTATCCCTTTAGTATCTATGGCTTTTTTTTCTCCTGCATATAAAGAAGAGGTTGATGAAATTAATTCGGAAATTTTGAGAGCTAATAGTTTAGAACATTCATCACGTATTCTTAATAGAATGTCCACTAAATGATTACCTAGTAATAGCGGTGATGTGGGAAAATATTCTGGAATCTTCGACAGTATGCAATCGACATCCAAAACTTGTCATGAAGAAGCTTTAGCCTTATTAGCTAGTACAACTTACAAAACAAATATTTTGGGTATGAGATATTGTTTATCCTTGTTTGAATAATCAAAATTTAAATTATATATACTAATATATAGTTGTATTTTTTTTTTTTATTTTTTATAAAAGCATTTTCACTATGTATTAAGTATGGGTGCTGTATTTGCAATGTTTAGTGGTTGATATCACTGAATACCTAAAATATTAGGTTTAAATTATAATATTACATTATCTAAAGCTCAGTTCTGAATTTTATTCATCGGGGTTAATCTTACATTTTTCCCTCAACATTTCTTAGGTTTACAAGGAATGCCTAGAAGAATAAGTGATTATCCTGATGCATTTGCAGGTTGAAATTTAATAAGTAGTTTTGGATCTATAATCAGTGTTGTAGCTGCCTGACTATTTTTATATATTGTATATGTTCAATTAGTTGAAGGTGAAGCAGCCAATAGATATCCTTGATTAACTGCTCAATTTTATAGTGATACTTTAAGAGTTCTTTTAAATAGAAATTATCCTAGTTTAGAGTGAGCTTTATCTAGTCCACCTAAACCTCATGCATTCGTTAGTCTTCCTTTACAATCTAAGTTACAATTCAACAATTTGGTCTCACAGTAAAGGGCTGCTTTATAACACTTTTAAAGAAAATAAAATCTCTTTTAAAGAAAATAAAAAAAATAGTTTTTATAGCTTGTATCCAGCGCACTGAATATAAGTTCATTATTAAATTGAAGCTGCTATAACTAAAACTAACTAAATAGCGATAGCTTAGGATAAAATAGATAATTAATTTAATTTAGTTAATTTAGTTAGTGTGACTATCTTATCTTACCTTACCTTATCTTACTTTAGAAGTTATTGTAGATATAACTTATAGTAGTTTAAATTAAGCTTTATATAATTAATATAAACCTCATCCTCATCCATTTCTTTACAATCAATCCTATAATAAACTATAAATAAAAATATTCTTTTTATAATAAAAAAACAAGAATACACAATCTTATTTAAATAATATTCCATCCCCATCTATATATCTATATTTAAATAATACAGATATAAAGGAAAACCATATCATGTATAAAAGAAAACATCTTTCTTTTTATGTTGTATCCACAAAAATACAAGAATTTTTTTTTCATTAATTATTAATTCTCTTTTTTTTTATTTAATATGTATTACAATAACCCAACTCTCATATCAATTATTGAGGTACTTTTAATTTTAGTACCTGCTTTATTAGCTGTAGCATATGTGACAGTTGCAGAAAGAAAAACAATGGCAAGTATGCAAAGAAGATTAGGTCCCAATGTCGTAGGGTATTATGGTTTATTACAAGCATTTGCTGATGCGTTAAAACTTTTGTTAAAAGAATATGTAGCACCTACACAAGCTAATATCATATTATTTTTTTTAGGACCAGTGATTACATTAATTTTTGCTCTTTTAGGTTATGGTGTTATACCTTATGGGCCAGGATTAACCATTAATGATTTAAATTTAGGTATATATTATATGTTAGCTGTATCTTCTTTAGCTACATATGGTATTTTATTAGCAGGATTTTATTTTATCAAAAGTCCATTATTTGTGCAAACAAATAAATACAATCCGATTGAATTTCAAGAAAACCTTAATATGAGACAACTTGAAGCGAAACCTACTTTATACATAAACTTATCTTTAAAGTATGAACGTTCAACGACTAGTAGATTATTAAAAGAATTAATAATTCTACCTAGAGTAATCGGGATTTTAGATTCTTTTTTAATTGTTCCGTTCTTAAGAACAATATATATATGACCTAATAAGGCCTGACTAAATTTTCACAATACTTATTTATTATTTTTATGCCATTTTGCCTGTTTCACATCATTAATGTTAACATTTATTTGTATCCTCTTTAATAAGGTTTTGAGCTTCATATCTCATACAAATAAACCCATTATGCTTAATTGAAATATTAGATCTAAATTATCAGAAGTAAAGCTTAATACTTCAATATTTGCATATACCAGCGATAGTTTAAGTTACAATAACAAATTTAAACGTTTTTATTCCACTAAATCAAACTATTATTGAGATCTTTTAAGTAAAGACGAGTTTAATTTAGATAAAGAAAATTTAGATAATAGCAATAAAGATTTTAATTTTGAAGAGGATTTAAGAGCTTTACATTCTTTATATGTAAAGGATTTATTTAAAGATAGAATAGCTCCAGTAATTCCTTTTGACTCCAATTTAATTTTAGCTTCTTTTAATTTATCAGATATTAAAGAAAGATCCGGATTCTTAAAAGAATGAGGATCAAAGGGGGGTATATATTTGATAGAATATAAATATAACCCACTTGTATATTATATAGGTAGAACTACTCTTTTTAAAAGAAGAATAAATAACCACATTAAAGCTGAAACCACTAGTAAATTTCATGCTTTTTTAAACCTAATTGGTTTAGAGCATTTTAAGTTTTCTATAGTAGAAATTTCTTCTCCATCTGAACAAGGTAAAAGAGAAAATTATTATCTACAGAAGTTTTTACCTTTACTGAATACAACCTTTTCTTCTTCTTTTTCGGAGTCCGCTATTTATATGAGTTTAACTGATAAATTAACTAGTTTAAAATCTACAACATTAGGGCAGACACAAAAAAGTAACCAACCTATTCCTATATTTACATACACACTATGTAAAGATAAGGGGATAAATCCTACTTATATTAAATATAATAGTATAAGTGAAGCAAGTACAAAAGAGAAAATTGCTTACGGGACTGTTTTATTGTTTAGAGATACTAATGTACCATTCAGAGGTAAATTATACTTTACTAAATCTATAATAGATTTTAATTCTACATTAGACCTAGTTAATAATACATTAAAAGATGTAAAAATAATAAGCAATGTTGCTCAAAAAGTATGAGCGTATGATGCTCTAACATTAAATTTAATAAAAGGTAGCCCTTTCGAATCTAAATCTCAAGCATCAAATATATTAAATTTTAGTAAAAATGTTCTTAATTATTTTATAGATACTAATAAACCTGAAGGGATTAAAGGGACTTATTTGTTTAGTAAACCATTAAAGGAGTCAGAAATCCAAAGTTTAAAAAAACTTTCAGAAGATATTACATTAGGTAATAAAATAAAAGTATGAGCTTATGATGCTACAACTTTGGATTTGATAAACAATGAGCCTTTTCCTAGTATAACTGTTGCAGCGGATTATTTTAATATTAATTATAGAACAATAAACCGGCATTTGGATACTAAAGTTGCTACAAAACAAAATAAAATGAGTGTATACTTTTTTAAAAAGGAAATAAATTCAGATTTAAAAATGGAGTTAATGAAGCAGGCAGAGAAATTTCATTATGCCCGTGGTGAAATTTGAGCATATAAATTAGAAGGAGAAGGTAAAAAAATTTTATTACCAAATCAACCTTTTAAAACTAAACGGGAAGCTGTACGAGAATTGCATATGCATAATACTGTAATAAGTAAGTACATAGATACAGGTATAGAATATAAAGGGTTACTTTTATATAGTACAGCACAGAATAGTGATAACTAGATAATAAAAACCCTTAAATTAGTCATTAGTTCCTTATTAGATTTTTACGCTAGCGTTCTTAAGCCTTCCTTAAAATTTATTTATACTTATTTAAGTGTAAATTTATAGATGTAATTTAAGATTAAGACATAGTCTGAACCAGCTCGGAAGAGTTGGATGTAAAACATAAAAAGTTTTACGGTAACAACATTTGGAAGTGCTAATAGTAAATATGCTTTTTTAGGATCTTTAAGAAGTACAGCTCAATTAATTAGTTATGAATTAGTTTTAAGCTCTGCTATATTATTAGTTATAATGTTAACAGGTAATTTAAATTTAACTGAAAATATTGAAGCTCAAAGAGCTGTTTGACTTATATTGCCTTTATTTGTAATATTTATTATATTTTTTATAGGATCTATAGCTGAAACTAATAGAGCTCCATTTGATTTAGCAGAGGCTGAATCAGAACTTGTTAGTGGGTTTATGACAGAACACGCTGCAGTAGTTTTTGTTTTTTTTTTCTTAGCAGAATATGGTAGTATAGTATTAATGTGTATACTTAGCAGTATCTTATTTTTAGGGGGTTATTTATTAATAAATAATCTAGATATCTCTAATTTTATATTTATAGATATATTAAACTTTTTTTATTTTTCAGAAACAGATTCTATGTTTTCTTTCGATGCGCAAGCTATTAATTATTTTAATTTATCTCTTTGAGACTATTTTTGAAAGGGTCATAGTATGATAGAAGGGCTATGATATGGGCTTAGTTTAGGTTTAAAAAGTTCTGTTTTAATATTTGTATTTATTTGAACAAGAGCGTCATTCCCTAGAATACGTTTTGATCAACTTATGGCTTTTTGCTGAGTAGTTTTATTACCTATATTATTTTCATTAATTTTATTAATTCCTTGTGTATTATTTAATTATAATATACTATCAGTTAATATATTTTTACTATAAAGTATATAATCCTTTAGCTATAAATTTATCTATTCTTAGTAAATTTAATTAAAAAAATTCTGATAAACTTTATTTTCATTTTTTTTTCTTTATATCCTATGCCTTATATCCTATATCCTATATCCTATGTCTTACCTTAGATATAAATGGTAAATTAAATAGATATACCCTTTTTAGGGGTATAAAAAAGATTAATTTTTGAATTTAACCCAAAGCTGAAGCTTTTAGTTAAAGTTACGAAAACGCTAATGAAGTAATAAGCATAAGCATAAGCATAAGCATAAGGATAAGCATAAGCATAAGCATATATAACAAAGCTATAATAACAATAACCTTATAGGGGTTTTATCTAAATCTCTATATTATTTGGTTATTTTGCAGGGGTTTCTTATATCGCACATGGTTATAAAAAAAAATTTAGAGCTTGCAGCTTGCAGCTTGCAGCTTGCAGCTTGCAGCTTCAAATTAATATAATTAATGTATATATTATACTTTATTTAGTTTTAATTTATTTCTTGTCTTGTTAATATATCTCTTATAAAAAAAATTTTTTATATGTTTAATTTTTTTTCAGTGTTAGTTAGTGTAAGGGTATTTTATAAATAAAAACCATGATTTTATATCTTTTATTATTAATTCCTATTATAGGAATATTTTTGATTTGTAGCACACGTTCTTATTATTCTTTAATTTGATTAGAAGTACCTTCTTTTTCGGGTAATATTAATTATAGTCTTCCTACTTTTTACAAAGATGAGAAAAAAAAAGTTACTTTCTATAAAAAAATAGCTTTTATAACTTCAATTTTAAATTTAATTATTTCATTGATAATTTATATACTATTTGATTTTAGTAATAATCAATTTCAATTTATACAAGAACATTATGATTTAAGCTTTTATGACATATATTTAGGTGTAGATGGTATTTCAATATATTTTGTTTTATTAACTACAATAATAATGCCTATAGCTTTAATATCTAATTGAAATTCAATTACAAATAATGTAAAGTCTTATTTGATAATAATGTTATTATTAGAAACTTTATTATTAGGGGTCTTTTTAGTTTTAGATATATTATTATTTTATATATTTTTTGAGAGTATCTTACCCCCATTATTTATATTAATAGGTTTATTTGGATCAAGTAATAAAGTAAGAGCTAGTTTTTATATTTTTATATATACATTTGACCTCAAGTGTAAAAGAGCCAAACACCGGGGAAGCCCTAAAGCTCCAGTAACCAAAGTAATAAAAGAAATTTTTTTAGTGGCTTGATTAATGACTCAAGGTATGGTAACAACACTGGTTTTCAAGATTGAAAAGCTACTTTTAGTAGTAGATATATGGGTGATCGCGGTTCTAAATCATCCTTGACTTATAGCCTTATGAGATAAGGTTATATATTTCAAAGGTGTAAAAGAGCAACGAGTAGATGGTTCTTCGAAGTCTAGGAATTTAGATTTCGTAAGGTGTACTCTAGTCGCTGGGAAACCAGTTTTTAGGAGAAAAATTCATTCTCATTCTGATAATAATATAATCTCAAATAATATGTTCAAACGATTCTCAACTAAGTCAGATCTTAATCCTTGATTTGTTACAGGTTTAGTTGAGGCAGATGGATGTTTTATGTTAGGTTTTTTTAAAAGTGATAAATATAAGATGGATTATCAAATCCAAGCTATTTTTAAAATTACTTTACATAATAAAGATTATGATTTACTATGTCAAGTAAAAGATTATTTTGGATTAGGTTCAGTTACAAAACACGGAGAAACAACTTTACAATATACAGTTAAATCTATTAAAGATTTAGATAGAATAATATCTCATTTTGATACTTATCCTTTGTTAAGTCAAAAATGAGCTGATTATAAACTTTTTAAAGATGCAATTTCATTAATTAGAAACAAAGAACATCTAACTTTAGAAGGATTTAGAAAAGTTCTTTCTATAAAAGCTTCTATGAATTTAGGTTTATCTGATGAATTGAAAATATCTTTTCCTGATATTAAACCTAGATCTAGACCTTCACATAAAAGTGTTATAGATTCTAATAGAATAGATCCTAATTGAATAGCAGGTCTAGCTAGCGGAGATGGGTGTTTTCATATATCTATACGTAACTCACCTACAGCTAAGCTAGGTAAATCTGTAGTGTTAAAGTTTCATATAGTTCAACATAGTAGAGATATTGAACTAATAAAATTATTAATATCTACTATTGGTTGCGGAAGAATAGAATTAATGCTAGAACAGTCTGCTGTATATTTTGTTGTGACAAATTTTAAAGATATTTCGGAAAAAATAATCCCGTTATTTGACGAATATCCTATCCAAGGAGTTAAAGCCTTAGATTACTCTGATTTAAAAAAAACAGTTAACCTAATTCAAAATAAAGAACATTTAACTAAAGAAGGTTTGTTAAAAATCCAATCTATAAAATCTAATATGAATATATTTAGAAAATTATAACAATATGTTATAAACATATGTATTATCAGAATTGCCGGTTAGCCGGTATGAATTGAAGTAACCTAAAATTAAAGAAAATAACATACATTAGTTATGTTAACAACGTATGAGGATCTTTATTTTTATTATTATCTATTTTAACTATGTCTTCTATAATGGGTACAACTTATTTTGATGCTTTATTTAAAAATAATTTTGATTATAGTACTCAAATATTTTTATTTTGTGGGATATTTATAGCTTTTGCTGTTAAAACACCTACAATATTTTTAAATAATTGATTATTGAAAGCTCATGTAGAATCCCCTTTAGGTGGAAGTATTGTATTAGCAGGTATTGTTTTAAAATTAAGTTTATATGGAATATTTAGATTAATTTTACCTGTACTGCCTAAAGCTTCTTTAAATTATACTTATATAATTTTTATTATTGGGGTTATTACTATAATATATGCAAGTTTTAGTACATTAAGAACTACAGATATTAAAGAATTAATAGCTTATAGTTCAGTCTCACATGCCGCAGTATATTTAATCGGGGCATTTAGTAACACAATTCAAGGAATTGAAGGAGGTATATTATTAGGTTTAGCCCATGGATTTGTTTCAAGTGGTTTATTTATATGTGCAGGAGGAGTTTTATATGATAGATCTGGAACTAGATTAATACATTTTTATAAAGGAATAGCTCAAATAATGCCTTTGTTTGCTACATTATTTTTTATATTATCTTTAGGTAATTGTGCTGTACCTTTAACTTTAAATTTTATAGGTGAATTTATGTCTCTTTATGGAGTATTTGAAAGATTACCTTTATTAGGTTTATTTGCTAGTACTTCTATTATACTATCTGCAGCATATACAATATATATGTATAATAGAATATCTTTTGGAGGTTCTTTCAGTAAATTTTTTCTTTATAATTTAAGTGATCTAACTAAAAGAGAATTCTTTTTATTATTTACTTTAGTTTTATTTACTGTAATTTTTGGTGTATATCCTTCTTTTATTTTAGATGGATTACATTATTCTGTTGCTAATTTATTATATTATATTTAAATTGTAATGATTATGATGAATAAAGTTATCTTGGAATAAAAAAAAATTTTTTTATTATTTCATTTATAATGGGATATTAACAAGAGTGGGGAAAAAAGGAACGCCAATTTTTTATGGATAGATTGGCTATATTAACTGGTTATGTACCTAGTTATTCTAAATATCTACGTCTAAAAGAGAATTCAAATAGTTTTTTTCATAGGTTGAAAATGTATAGTATTACTTATACTATGTTGGGTTTTATAGTTATTTCTTGGGTAATAAGTCTGTCTTATTATAAAGGGGTATAATTAAAAAAAAATTTTTTTTTATTTGGTGATTAAAATTAGGAAAGTTATAGTTTTTTTAAGATAAAAATATCTGGTTTTTTAGAGAAAAAAAATATAAGTAATAAATAATTAAATATTATATAATAGACTTATTAATGTGAAATTTCAAGCCAAAAAAACCTTTATTAGAGTAAAATATATAATATATATAATTATATAACAATAAATAGCTTAATTTAAATCCTGGGTAGGTAGTTTATAGTATGTATTCTGTAATATGAAGGACCTCGTACGAAGTACGAAGTACGAAGTAAAAAAAAAATTTAAAAAAATTAAAAAAAATTAAAAAAAATTAAAAAAAAATTTTTTAAAAATTTATAAGTAGTGATAATGACAGTGGATATTGAAAAGGATATCTTGGTATCTGGTTCTTCAATATCGCTCGCTTATTAAACCTCGTTAATAAGTGCGTACTTTTAAGGCTGTGGTAGTAATTATAATAGGGTCAAACTTTATTATTTAATTACCACCCAACCAAGGCCAAGGAAGTATGGTCCTCGTATCACGTAAGTTGAGTTTGGTGATGGCTCTGATTGAACACTGTCCAAGTACTTGACACATGCTAATCGAACGTTAAAGACTCTAGAAGGAAGGTTCTAAATTTTTATTAAAATTTAAGGAAAACTTAAACTAGAGGGTTAGTTAAATTTTTAGCTAATTCAAAGTTTTAAAAGTGGTGTACAGGTGAGTATGTAATTTATTGGCCTACCTTAAAGTGAAGATAAATCCTTCATAAAATAACTCACCAAGGTCAAAAGTGGGGGGGGACCCCTATGCTTTAAGAGGATCAGATAAATTCAAGGGATAGGTAGTTGTTAAGGTAATGACTTAACAAGCTTAGGATTTACCTTAGTCGAGGCTGAAAAGGTTGATCGACCACATTGGGGATGAAAAAATCCCAATACAAGTAAGTACAGCAGTGGGGAATATTAGTCAATGGCCTAAAGGCTGAACTGGTAACTTGGAAGAATGGCATAGCAGGGTTTCTTAGGAATAACAAACTAGCCTTTTTATTACAACTTCTTTTACAGGTCAAGTATTCGGGGGGATGGCCTTGTAATAAGGAGTATGAGTATTAAAAAGGTGTTATTTTTAAGTAACTTGTCGCTATGAAAATCGATTATCGAATAAAATTCTGTTTACAATTTTGATTATGACAATTTGTATATTTTGTCTTGACTAATTACGTGCCAGCAGTCGCGGCAATACGTAAGAGACTAGTGTTAATCATCATAAATAGGTTTAAAGGGTACTCAGATGGTAAATTTACCCTAAAATAACAATAGGGACAATTTTCTAGAGTTTTATGTAAGAAGGTCGTACTCTAGAGTGTAGAGATTAAATTCAGTAATACCTAGGGGACTTTTCAAGGCGAAGGCTATCTTTTATGTAAAAACTGACATCGAAGGACGAAGGCACAGGGCACGAACAGGATTAGATACCCAAGTAGTCTTTGCAGACAATTATGAATGCCATAGGTTAGATTAGGAATCTAGTCTATAAATGAAAATGTAAGCATTTCACCTCAAGAGTAATGTGGCAACGCAGGAACTGAAATCACTAGGCCGTTTTTGACACCAGCAGTGAGGTATGTTATTTAATTCGATGATCCACGAAAAACCTTACCACAATTTGAATATTAACCAAAATATTTTATATTTAATAGTTAATACAAGTGTTGCACGGCTGTCTTCAGTTAATGTTGTGAAACTGTGGTAGAACCATAAAATTATCAAAAACCCTAGCTTTATTTATAAAAATTTTCATATTTCATAGGGCAGATCCTACTTATTAATTAAGTAGGATAATAGGGATTAAGACAAGTCATCATGGCCTTAATATTGTGGGCTATAGACGTGCTGCATATACCTAAACAAAGAGATGCAAAAACGTGAGTTTTAACTAATCTTCTAAAATAGGATAAAAAAAAAAAGGATTGTAGCCTGAAATTCGGCTACATGAATAAGTAATTGCTAGTAATCGTGAATCACCATGACACGGTGAATATAACATCAGATTGGTACTAATCACTCGTCACATGCTGAAAGGAATTTACGCAATAAGTTTGCTTTTCTGTTATTAAAAGAAGTGAATGTATAGATTTAGATATTTTAGCAGGATTCTTCGTATGCTTGATTCTGATTAGTGTTAAGTCGAAATACAGTTCGTGTAGTGGAAGTTGCACGGGGCTAATAAAAATAAACAATTATATGTATATATAAATAAATAAGTATTTAAAAATATAAACTTTATTTATATATATAAAGGAGAGTTCCGTTTGCTGGTATGACGGGTTAGGCTGTAAACTTAATGACTATTTTAGTCGTCGAAGGTTCAATTCCTTTCTCTCCTAACAAAAAGGGCGTTTAAGAGCACGTATACAGCGCCTTAATTAGAGTGAGGAATAATAAGATTATTATTAGTGTATTGTATCTATTAAAAATATTTTTTTTTTTTTTTTTTAGATTTTTTTAAGATTATAATGATAATCTAAAGACTAAAGAGGAGGTATTATTATATGGTTGTATACCACTGTTCAAGGCGAGGTGGGGCCCTGAGTCTAGTCTATTCTTTTAAAAAAAAGTAGATATATATATAGAAATATATGTAATAAGTTTCTATAGCTCAACGGTAGAGCATAATACTGTTAATATTATGATAAATGTTCGATTCATTTTAGAAGCTAATACAATTATTGTATCTTTCCATATTCTATGGAATATTATATGGAATATGGAAAAATTAGATGGTAATTACATTAAGAAAAAAACAAAAAATGACTAATTTAGTTAGAAGTAATTTTCAAGATCATCCTTTTCATCTAGTATCCCCTTCTCCTTGACCATTATACACAAGTATATGCTTGTTAAATTTAACTACAAGTGCTGCCCTATCAATGCATAACTTTAATAATAGTTATTATATATTTTATATTTCTTTAATTTTAGTTATTTCATCTATGTCCTTTTGATTTAGAGATATAATTTCTGAGGGTACTTTTTTAGGAGATCATACCCTGGCTGTGCAAAAAGGATTAAATTTAGGTATTATACTTTTTATAGTTTCTGAAGCATTATTTTTTTTAGCTATATTTTGAGCTTTTTTCCATAACAAAGCATTGTGGATAGGAACCAAACTCCGGGGACACCCTAAAGTTCTAATAACTAAGCTATTAATCGAAAGATTCTTAGTGGCCTCATTAATGATTGAGGGTATAGTAACATCATTAGAGATTCTTGGTTTATACCAAGGAATGGGTTATCGCGGATCTAAACCAGATAGTCTTATATCTGTAAAAGAGCAACGAGCAGACGGTTCCTCGATATTAAATAAATATCGTAAGGTGTGCTCTAAGTGCCAGGGAAACTTGGTTTTTATACATTCTAAGTGGAATGTTAATACTTCTATATTTGCCTCTCCTTTGAGAGAGACAAAAAATATTCTATGTTCAATTAAGTCTCAAAAATCTTATTTTTATAGTAAAGCTATTATATCTGATAATTCAACTTTAGAATTAAACCCTAATTATATTACAGGATTTACTGATGGGGAAGGATGCTTTTTTATAGGTCTTTATTCAGATTCTAATTATAAAGCCGGATACAGAGTAAAAGCTAGCTTCCATATAGGTATACATCAAAAAGATTTCCCCTTATTAGAACAAATTCAATCGTACTTTGGTGTTGGGAAAATAACAAAACATGGTGCAGAATCTGTCCAATTTAGAGTAACAAGTCTAGAAGATTTAAATATTATTGTAAATCATTTTGATGCTTACCCTTTATTGACAGATAAACAATCCGATTATTTACTTTTTAAAGAAGTTATAAGTTTAATGAAAGAAGGAAAACATCTTACTTTAGAGGGTTTAAATAGAATAGTATCTATTAAAGCTAGGCTAAATGGCGGTTCTGATAAATTAAATTTAGCTTTCTCTAATATAGAACCTGTTTTAAGACCAACAGCCTTAAATAGAAAGATACAAGATTTACATTGATTAGCTGGATTTACTGACGCTGAAGGTTGTTTTTTTATACCTTTAAAAAAATCACCTGATTCTAAGTTAGGGGAAACAGTATGATTAAAATTTATTTTAACTCAACACAGTAGAGATAAAGAACTTTTAGAAAGTTTAATTTCTGAATTAAATTGCGGTCGTTATATATCTAAAGCTGGTTATGGGGAATTTGTCGTTGAAAAATTTTCAGACATCTGAAGTAAAATAATTCCCATTTTTGAGGAATATAAATTACAAGGTGTAAAATCAAAAAATTATGAGGAATTTAAACAAGCGGCGATATTAATAAAAAATAAAGCCCATTTAACGCGAGATGGGTTAGATCAAATAAAAAAAATAAAAGGAGGGATGAATAAAAATAGAATATAGTATTAACATAGAATATATCAAATTAAACTAAAAAATAAATCGAGTGCTTTAACACCTACTGTTGAATTAGGTGCTCAATGACCTCCTATAGGTATAGAACCTGTAAATCCTTTTGAATTACCTCTTCTTAATACAGTAATACTTCTATCTAGTGGTGCTACTGTAACTTATGCTCATCACTCTTTAATACATGGAGAAAGAAAAGGAGCTTTATATGGATCTATTGCTACTATATTATTAGCAATTATCTTTACTGCTTTCCAGGGAATTGAATATAGTGTATCTTCTTTTACTATAAGTGACGGTGCTTTTGGTACATGTTTCTTTTTCTCTACTGGTTTCCACGGGTTAACGAGTAGCCCTCATAAAATAATATATAATGTTAAACTGGTATTTTACAACATAGTAACAAGATACTTTAGCAATATAGCTAGTAACACTGTTTCTTTAAATAATAAATTAAATATTTCTCAACCTTTAGATAGAGAATTTATAGAATGGCTTGTAGGGTTTACAGATGGGGAAGGTAATTTTCATATTAAGTTGACTGATTTAAATGGCACTACATATAAACATGCGCAATTTGTATTTCAAATTGGTCTTCACAAAGATGAGATAAAGGTATTAGAATATATTAAAAATACCCTAAAATGCGGACATATTTCTAAGTCTAAGGATAGAGTAAATTATTTTGTTAATGATCTAAACTCATTATTATATGTTATATTACCCATATTTGATCAAGTAAACCTTAATAGCTCAAAATATCACCATTTTGAATTATTTAAAAAAGCAGTGTTGTTAACTAGAGATAAAGGCCATTTATCCTCTGAAGGTAAATTGGTTATAATTGACTATAAAAAAGAGATGACTAATATGTCAGGTAAATGAATTCCAGGTTCTATTAAAGAAAAAATTATTATCACTAAATATTGATTAGCCGGATTTATAGATGCGGAAGCTAGTTTTTCAACTAATAAATATGTGCCTCGGTTTAAACTGGAAAACCATATTAAAGAGTTGGAGTTGTACAATAAAATAAAGGATTTCCTTAAAACCGGAAATCTTTTATTAACTACGCCTCGAGAGTATAAAGTTAATAGTAATCCTACTATTGTATTAGAAATTAATAAAGTTAACGAGCTTAGGGTTAATCTTATACCCCTTATGTATGACCATAATAAAGAAGTTTTATTAAAAACTTTAAAGGCTCAAGATTTTTCATTGTGATTGAAATTAGTAGATATTTACTATAAAGGTTACCATACTACACCAGAAGGTAAACATGTATTTGATGCAATTAAATTACACATGAATAAATTTAGATTAACAACTAATGCAACTATACTTGAGAATAAAAACCACATTTCTATTGTAGAGATCGAAAATCTTTTATCCGCGCTTTATTTATCTGACAGTCCTTATGAGATAAAACCATCCGGAGTTCGGTTTATTAGAAATACTGATAAATTAGTCAGTGAGGCTGCTAATATTGTTGTTACAGATAGTAATAACAATCTAAATATTTATGTTAGTATGACTGAGTGTGCTAAAAATCTGAATATTTCAAGAAGTACAATTAAACAATGTTTAGTTACGGGTAAATCTCATAAAGGGTATAATTTTACTCTAAAATAGTAAATAATAACATTATATATTTTTTTATAATAAAAAAAGTTAATAGCAAAAAAGTCATTATTCGGTACCATGTTTAATGAAAATTTGCTTCCAAGTATATATCGCATGTAGCGTATATAAAGGTTCAACGACTAGCCAATAAATATATGTACTTTAAATTATCTTGCTTTTACGATTTTTGATCATTTAATTCATTAATAAACAAAAGTAAAGGCGGGTGCATGCGTGCATGCACACAAATATAGTCTTAACTGTATGGGTAAGGCTATTATTAAAGTGAAAAATTAAAGTAAAGAATGGCATTATACTTTTCATATTAATTATTAAAATTATTAATCTTTTTTTAAGAGCTTGCGCTTTAATTTTAATAAGCACTAATATGATGACATAGTCTAATCAATAATGAGAGTTATTGTTAATAAGTTTGTTCATGTTATAATTGGTACTATTTTCTTAGGTGTAGCGTTATGAAGAATATTTGCTTACCACTTAACAGATAATCATCATTTAGGTTTTGAAGGTGGTATATTATATTGACATTTTGTAGATGTAGTTTGATTATTTTTATATGTATCTATATATTATTGAGGATCATAATATAATAAGTTTGTTTAATAAATTGTTATGAGCGAGCTTGCTAAAAAAAAATCAGGCAAGCTCGCCTTAATATAGTATAGTTTAAAAGAGTGTAGTTTAATGGTAAAGCAAAAAGCTTCAACCTTTTTAATCTTAGTTCGACTCTAAGTACTCTTGTATATATATATATATATTTTTTTAATGAATAATAGGGATATTAGTATAATGGTTATTACAAGAGGCTTTTAATCTCGTAGATGCTGGTTCGAATCCAGCATTTCTCAAACCAGATATTCCCTTAAAAAGCGTACATAGTTTAATGGTAAAACACCCGGTTTCCACCCGGTTAATGTTAGTTCGAATCTTACTGGACGCAAAAAAAAATAATAATAATTAGTAAGTTAACCAAATATTCACTTAAAAAGCGTACATAGTTTAATGGTAAAGCACTCGGTTTTCACCTGGTTAATGTTAGTTCAAATCTTACTGAACGAAAAAAAAAATAATTATTAGAATTAGTAACTTAATTGGTAAAGGACTTCCTTGTCACGGAAGGAGATGCTGGTTCGAGTCCGGCTTAGTTCGTTTTATATGGTTTAGTATTTAAATTCATTAAATAACTTCTTGTTATAAATAATACTATATATTGGTTTGAAGTTTAAAGGAATTGTTGCTACCGGTAAGGCGAGATATTTGCTAAATATTGTGTTATTCACTTAGGTGTTCGATTCACCTCAATTCCAAAAAAAATTATTTGTAATGATTATTAATAAAATAATCAATATTACTTAATAAGGTTTTGAATAAAAAAAATTTTTTTTTAATCAAATGAATTAATAGCGATCTCCTTTATATTAAGGTATAATAATTATATTATGATAATGAATACTAATTTATTTTTAATAAATGAAACATTTACAAATGGTTATATATCTAACATATTAGATATAATGACTGTACTTGCAATTTTTTGTGCTATATCTGTTATTGTAAATAAAAATCCTATTATCTCAGTTTTATTTTTAATAGGATTATTTGCTAGTATTTCTTCTTACTTAATTATATTAGGATTAAATTTTATAGGTTTATCTTATTTAATAGTATATATTGGGGCAGTATCCATATTATTTTTATTTATTTTAATGTTGATAAATATTAGAATAAGTGAACTTCAAAGTAACACTAATAATAGTATACCTTTAACAATAATTATTGGAATATCTATTAGTTATTCTTTATTTCAGTTATTACCTTATGATATAGCAATTTTAAGTAATTTTAATAGTAAATTAAATTATAATTTATACAATATTTTTATAAATAAACCACAACCACAAAATAATTTTAATTATATAGTTAATACTAATAAAGATAATGATTTATTATTTGTAACTAGTAAAATCTGAGATGGAAATTTAGCTGAAAATAACCATATTACAAGTATAGGTAATATAATGTATACTAACTATAATATATGGTTAATAATAGCAAGTTTTATCTTATTATTGGCAATGGTAGGGGCAATAGTTATAACTATAAAACAAAAAAACTAAATTTAAAAGAAATTAGCTCAATGGTAGAGCAACCGTCTTACACACGGAAGGTTATGAGTTCGAAACTCTTATTTCTTAAAAAAATTTTTTAACTTAACAGGTAAAGTGCATTTTTGATAAGAATGATATTCAAGTTCAAGTCTTGAAAGAATTAAAGAATATTGACCGAGTGGTTTAAGGTGGCTAGCTTGAGACTAGTTATGGTTATTGCCATCATAGGTTCGAATCCTATATATTCTATATCCTTAATATTTCAAAGAAAAAGATGAGCACGTATACAGCGCCTTAAAAGAATAAGGGATTTATATTTATATTTATATTTATATTTAGTAAATTTATTTACTAAATATAAAATACTAAAGACTAAATACTAAAGACTAAAGACTAAATAATAAAAACTAAATACTAAAAAAATTTTTTATACTTTTTTTTTTTAATTAAGATAATTATATTATATTTAAGGCTATATAAATAAAGCTCATAATTTAGTTAAATGTACTTTTTGTATTTATGGTGCAACGAAGCACGGATTAGAGTCAGGTTGGTTTAGACACTTCATTTGGGTTGGAGAACTTCTGTGTTCGAATCACAGTAATCCGATACTAATTGTTTAATACCCTTATTAAGTAAAGGTATACTTAAAAATCATATAGAAATATAATGGATATAGATATCAATTTATATATATATTTATATATATAAGTATATAAAGAGACTACTATGCAATAGAGGGGCTATGTATTAAAGAATGGATATACTCAAAGGCCAATCCAAGGCAATTATGACAATACGATCATATGAACTCTTAGAGAAATTAGTATATAAACGAAGTAAATTGAAATATCTTATTAACTTCAGGAAAACAAATCAAACGAGATTCTATTATTAGTGTGAACGAAAATAGAGTAGCCTACATAAATAAGTAAAATGGTTTAAAAACTGTTTGAATATTATGGGGAACCTTCCTCAAAGGCTAAATATAATACATAAGCTATAGCGAAAAGTACCGTGAGGGAAGTTATTAAGTAGTAGTTTTATAAGCAGCTCAAGCAAATAAAAGCAAGAGCGTACCTTTTGCATAATGGGTCACCAAGTTAACATTAGATGCGAGCATAATCTTTTATATTCAATTTATGTTGGATAATATAAATTGAAAATAAATAAATTTGCACAGTTAAACCAGTCGTTAAAATAATGAACAGTGTCTAAAGTTAGACCCGAAGCCTAGTGATCTTACCATGGTCAGGACTATAAAGGTCCGAACGGGTTATCGTTGCAAAGATATCCGAAGAACTGTGGTAAGCAAGTGAAAGACAATTCTGACTAGGATAGCTGGTTTTCTGCGAAACCTATAATAGTAGGCAATTTAAGTAACATCTTAGTAGGTACAGAACTTAATCTCAGGCAAGGTGTATATTTTTTTTAATAAAATACATTTTATTTTGTATACATCGGGGAATCGTGAAGATTTTATCGGTGAGTATGTAGACTCGGAATGACAAAGATGAATCTTGAATTATCAGACATAGAGTGATAAGGTTGTATGTCAAAAGGGAAACAGCCCAGAACAAGAGTTAAGGTTCCAAAATTATTATTAAGTGAAATCAAGAAAGTTTTTATATAAGTCGACAAGAAGATAGGCTTGGAAGCAGCCATAATTTAAAGATCTCGTAATAGAGTCACTTGTTAAACCTTAAAAGCATCTAAAATTTAACGGATCTAAATAATATACCGAAACCTTGTCCATATAAAATATTAATTATTATTTAATGTTATATTATGGGGTAGTAGAACGTTGAATGAATTTTGACTTTTGTAAAAAAAAAATATATAAGGAATTCAAGTGAGAATGGTGACATGAGTAGCAAAAAAGAAGGTAAAACTTCTCGCCTAAAGCTTATGGCTTGATTAAGTAACGGCCTCTAAGTTAATAATCTTAAGGTTATTGCGATGAGAATAATGAGAATATCTCTTCTGATTTTTTAAGGAAAACATTTAAAAGTGCATAGTGTGCTGGAAAACTTAAAAAGGATTTTAGTATTTATGTTGTAAAAATTTATAAGTATATAGTGCTTATTTGAGCATATTATAGTGCTTAAATATAATAATCTTTAAGTAGATTATTATATTTAAGTAGGTATATATATATATAAATGGGATTAAAAAAAACATGTATTAATATATATTTATGTATATTAATAGATGTATTTATTATTAATAACATATGTAAATATTTGTTTTAAACACAAATATCTTAGGTTCCTTACATAGGGGATTAATATGTAAATTTTTCGTCATAAAAAAAGAATCCTATTGGATTTATTAAATCAACGCTGTGTTTCACAGCGTTGAAATTTAATAAAAAAACCGTACCTAGAGTCTGAAACAAGTAAGCTAGTAGAGAATACGAAGGCGTTAATGAGATAACAATCATAAAGGAACTCGGCAAACTAACTACCGTAACTTAGGGATAAGGAGGGCTCATGAATCTCGATTAATACGAGTAAAAGTGAAGAAGCATGAAATATTGTTGTACGACTGTTTAATTAAAACAAAGCACTTTGCAAAAAGATGATAAATCTAAGTATTGAGTGTGATCTCTGCCCGATACCGGCTGGTTAACGAATTAACTAAATTATCTAAGGTTTGGTTTTAGAGGAACCCCCGGTTAATGGCGGCCTTAGCGTGAGGGTCCTAAGGTAGCGAAATGCCTTGGCCGTTAAATGCGGTCTTGCATGAATGATGTAACGATACAACAGCTGTCTCTATGATTGACTCAGTGAAATTGGAATAACTGTGCAGATACAGTTTACCTCTAGTTAGACGAGAAGACCCTATGCAGCTTTACTGTTACTAATAATAGAATATGACCGGGAACATTATTAGGGTAAAAGGTAATTGATCAGATAGAAATGAAACACCTTTATTGGTCTACCATATTATTATACTTTAATTTAAGGAACAATTACTAGAAGACAGTTTATGCGGGGCACAGACCCCATAAAGAGTAAATGGGTGTGTCTAAAAAGTAAAGATTTTGGGTTTGTAATTTAATTATAGAAATTCTATGTTTATCTTGTTTACGTAATCCATAGAGTATAGCATAATATAATATATTATACTACTTGGGTGCAGTATTAAAAAAGTTATATGCATTTTGCGTAGTAATATACAGGAAATTAGGTAAGATTTAATTTATAGAGAAATTAGATGTGATAATAAAAAAGATTATGAATATTTTTCTAAGATTTTTTGTAATTATTATTAATTTAATTTTAATAATAATAATGTTTGTTACTTCTCAAGCTCAATGGCTTAATCTTGCCTTACTGTTTGATTAACAACAAATCTTACAGTCGCGTAAGCGGGGCATAGGATCACAAGATGCAAAAAGGAAAGATCTTGGATTTTTGGAAAAGCTACGCTAGGGATGTTTGTCCTTCAATATTTAATAAAAATTATTGAGAATATATTGGGTTAATTTCAAAAATTACTTTTATAATTAAAGTAAATTTGAAGCGAAATTTATCTTAGCAAAATTAAAAAAAAAAGATAAAATCGTTCAACGACTATAAGGTGAGTAATGCTAACAATAATCCTTTGCTAATACCCAACTTTTCTTTTTTTTTTGTATATAAAAATATAAAATAGAAAAATAAAATTTATATGAGCAATATGAACAAAAATTTAACTCTTTTTACTAAATACTTAAAGAATAAAAAAATTTTTTTAACTTTAAATCTAAAAGATTCTCTTTCTTATTCTCTTTCTGGTATAGGTAAAACAAAATATTTACCTCCTGCTTCAAAAGAATGAAAAAATAGTTTTTATGCTTTTAATCCTAATAAGTTAAAAAATTTACCTCTTTATGATTTAAATGTTAATTCTTTAATCAAAAATTATTTTAAATTATATTTTAATAATAAGTTTATTTTTAGTCGATATATACCACGTAGTTTTATAAATTTATCTTTTAATAAAATATATGTAAGTAAAGCAGAAATCAAGCACACTAATAATAAAGCTCTTTTAACTGTATACGTATATAATAGAGAGAAAATATCTATACTAAAAAAAATAAAATTAATTAAAAATTCTTTTTATAAGGATTTCTTAAAAGAAATTTGGAAGGAACTTTATATATTTTTTTATACACCTTTAACTCCAAATCCTAAAAAATTTTTTGATTTTCAATCAAAATTAAATTGTTTTAATCTAAATTTAATCCTTCTAAGAAAATATAAATTAAGATTAAATCTTAATAAATCTAAATTTGAAGAAAAACTTTTATTTAAGTTAAATAATTTAATTCTTAAATTTTATAAAAAAAAAGTCGAATTTAATATTGTAAATATGAAATCTATAATATTTAACAGTGATTTATTTACTAAAATTTTAACACAAAATTTAAAAGATAAAAATAATCCGGTTCTAAATATGATGGATATTATTTTACAGAAGGCAACTTTACCTGATATAAACAGGATAATTGAAACAAGTCCTAACATAAACAATGTAGATTTGAACTTACTGGAAAATAAATATAAATCTTTTAATTTAACTTCCATATTGATAGATAATAATTTATCTGAAATATTAAATAAAATACTTTATAATGTTCTTTCTAGAACTAGTACCGGCACCAGCGCTGGTAGTGATTTTAATTTTGATGCGGAAGCGGCGGAAGCGGCGAAAACGGCGCAAGCTATTAATTTTAATTTAAAAAAAAATTATGTTAAAATATATGATATTATATTTAATTCTATAAATTATAAAAATCTAGGGGGTATAAGATTAGAAGTTAAAGGTAGATTAACTAAACGAAATAGAGCAGATAGAGCTTTATTTAAAGTAAAATGAAAAGGAGGATTAAAAAATATTGACTCATCATATAAAGGATTATCTTCTGTAAAT
>Ga0247733_1000279_pt1 | contig 39271 bp, 64 predicted proteins | sample UWRJL043104R2_FD_180932 | JGI IMG/M metagenome (GOLD analysis project Ga0247733, IMG submission 180932) | Plant litter microbial communities from Arlington Agricultural Research Station in Wisconsin, United States - UWRJ-L043-104R-2 | ecosystem: Environmental > Terrestrial > Plant litter >...
AGGCGCAGGTGTCCGACAAGGCGTGGGTGTCCGACAAGGCGCAGGTGTTCGGCGAGGCGCGGGTGTCCGACAAGGCGTGGGTGTCCGACAAGGCGCAGGTGTTCGGCGAGGCGCGGGTGTCCGGCGAGGCGCGGGTGTCCGGCGAGGCGCAGGTGTCCGGCGAGGCGCTGGTGTCGCCTGTCTATATCGGCGGAATGCGCTGGAGCGTCACCATCACTGATATGCAAATGTCTATCGGGTGCCAGACCCACAAAATCGCGCGGTGGGACAAGTTTACTGACGCGCAGATATCGGCAATGGACAGTCAGGCGCTGGATTGGTGGTCGAAAAATAAAACCGGGATCATGGCGCTCGCCAAAACACACGCTCAATCGGTCAAGGATAAACCCGCATGAATCTCACCCGACCAGAAGTCACCAATCTCATCAAATCTGCCGTAGCGGCTAAGGGGGGCGCAATCCCGTTCGCTAAGTCCCTAGACGTGACTCCCGGCTATATCCACCACCTGCTGGCCGGGAAAAAACCGGGGCCGAAAGTATGCCGGGTGATCGGCGTGGTGGAGAACGACAAGACGTGGCGGCGGGTGTGATGCGGGTAGAGGTTATCGGCGACGCGACGCTGTATCTAGGCGACTGCCGGGATATTTTGCCGACGCTCGGCAGGGTAGATGCGGTGGTGACTGATCCTCCGTTTGGTATGGCGTTTCAGTCAAACCACAGAGACGTTCAGCACGAAAAGATTGCCAACGACTTAACCCCCGAATTGCTTCAATGGGCTTGCGGTATTCCTGCCCGTCACAGCCGTTATGTATTTTGTCGATGGGACAATCTTATAGATATTCCAAAACCCAAAATCGTTGTGACGTGGGTAAAAAATAACTGGTCTATGGGGGATTTGGACCACGAACACGGAAGGCAGACGGAACTATGTGTTTTCTACGCGCTCGACAGCCATTTTTGGCCGAATAAACGCCCAAACGATGTAATCGAATGCGCCAGAACCGGAAACAATTTTCACCCCACAGAAAAGCCTGTCGGTCTTATGGAGGTGGTTGTGGGGTGGACAGACGGGTTAGTTTTCGACCCGTTTATGGGGTCTGGCAGCACGGGAGTCGCATGCGTAAACAAAGGGCGTAGCTTTGTCGGCTCCGAACTCAACGAGACATATTTCGACATCGCCTGCCGCCGTATCGAGGCCGCATACAAGCAGCCCCGCCTGTTCGCGGAACCTGTGGCGAAACCGGTGCAGGAGTCTCTTCTGTGACCCCCTGGACCGAAACCCGCACCGCCGAACTCTTGAATCTGTGGTCGGCAGGCTGGAGCACAAATAAAATCTCGTATCACTTCGGCCTCAATCGCGGATCGGTGGTGGGGAAACTAAACCGCATGGGACTGCTGGGCACGATACGACCACGCGTTCGGAAGCGCGAGGTTAGACGGAAAGCTGTGGTCAAGACCGAAAACGGGTCGTGGGACCACAAGGTTTTCGAGTCCTATGAAAACCGGAAAATCAGGCTGGCGCATGAAAGGGGGATCGCACGTGGTTCCTAACGGCATAGAGCGCGCGAAAATCATCCTGTCGTCCACGCCGGGTACGATATCTGACGAAGTATTTTACCGCCACGGCATCGGGCGCGGTTCGCTGAGGGCCGTCATATCGAACGTGCGTGATTCCGGCCTCAATGTCGAGCGCGTTATCCAGCTGGGATACCGGCTCCGATGATCAACCTCCGAGACGATCAAATCCAGACCGTCAACGAGGTCCGCGACGCCATGCGCGACCACCAGTCGGTGCTACTCCATGCGGAGTGCGGCTGGGGGAAAACAGTCGCGTCGGCGTTCATAGCCAAGTCCGCCGAGGCCAAGGGGAAACGGATCACGTTCGTCGCGCATCGTCGCGCGCTCCTGAAACAGACCGCCGTGACGTTCCGGGATTTCGGTATCTCGTTCGGTTTCATCGCGGCGGGCATGGCGTCGAATCCGTTCGCGCGTGTGCAGATCGCCAGTGCCGATACGATCAGGAACCGGCCCAATCTGCTCAAGTGCGACCTACTTGTTCCTGACGAGGCGCACCTGTTCTGTCGCGGAAAAACGCGGATCGAGATTATCGACACGGCACGTCAGCACGGCGCGCACATCATGCCTCTGACTGCGACCCCAGCCGATGGAACGGGGAACGGGCTGGGGAACATCGCAGACCACATCGTACACGGTCCTGACGCGGCCTGGCTGATCGAGCGCGGGTTTCTGGCGCGATACAAAGCCTACGCGCCGTTCACGCCTGACCTACAGGGCGTCCGTGAGAACGCGGGTGAATACGCCACGTCCGCGCTGGATGAACGCCTGGATAAACCATCGATCATCGGCGACCGCGTGTCGGCGTACAGGGAGTACGCGAACGGTCGCAGGCACATCGGGTACTGCTATTCTCGCAAGAACGGACACGACACGGCGGCGGCGTTTAACGACGCCGGGATATCAGCACGGTTCGTGGACGGCGAGACGCCAGAACACGAGATGACAGCTGCGATCAACGGATTCGCGGATCGGTCGATTCAGGTTCTTCTAAACTGTCAGTTATTTCGTGAAGGGTTCGATCTGTCGGCACAGGTGGGGCGTAGGGTTCCTATCGAGTCGGTTGGCCTGTACGCGCCCTGTAAGTCGCTCCCTATGGCTATCCAGATGATGATGCGCCCCATGCGTCCGCAAGAAAACCACGCCGTGCTGCTGGACCATGCCGGGATATTCGCGGCCCACGGTCTGCCCGATGACGAACGGGAATGGACCCTGGAGCGTCGCGTAGGGAAACAGACCGGCGTGTCGGGTATATCGGTCTCGACCTGTCCGTCCTGTTTCGGCGCGTACCGATCCGCGCTTCCGTCGTGTCCAGAGTGCGGCACCGGGCGACCGCTGAAACCGCGTACCGTTGAGGAAATCGCGGGGGAACTGCGCGAGGTCGATAGGGAGCGGAAACGTGTCTCGGGTTCACAGATGCGATCCGCCCGCGACCTGTCGTCGGTGGTTCAGTTGGCTGTTGACCGTGGATACCAGCCTGGGTGGGTTGCCCAGCGTATGCGCGCCATAGGGCAGCGACCGCCGTCGTATTCGGAAATCCATCATGCGATGTCTGAAATACGAAGATAGGTGCTGACTGTGTGACCGGACACGGTATTGTCGGTTATCAGATGGAGAGAACGAGATGACGCTGAACGAACTTCTGGCCCAAACGATTGCCCTCCGCGACAAAACTCTGGTTAGCAATCCAGCGTCGCAACGTCTCTCGGTTATGGAGCGCGATATTCAGCGGCTCCGTCGCATGGGGGCAGTGTGATGGCTGACCAAATCGATGACATGGCTATTGCGATTTTTGAAGGCTATCGCTCGGATATGCGAGGCGCAGGAACGCATTCGGTTTTCGAGTTGTGGTCGCATTTATCGCCGCTTGAAAAAGGTCACTGGCGGCGCGCGGCTAGAGCCGCCTACAAGTTTCTGGAGATTCCCGCGTGAGCCAGCAACGAAAAGCATGGGATTCCGCCTGTCGTGCATGGTCGCTTGACGATGGCAAAGACCCCGAGAAAACCGGCGCTCTTGGCGAGCGGCTTATGTATGCTGCTACTGATCTGATTTGCGATCTGGAGAGCGTTATTGACGATTGTCGCACCTTCATTGATCGGTATTCCGATACAGTGGATGGATATTGCGGCGAACAGGACGCCAATGAAGCGATGCAGATCGTCGTGGCGATCGATGCTTTGATGTCGGAAATGTTTGAGAGCGCAGCGCCTGAAGCAATGGACCGCGCCGCAGACCAGTTTCAAGAGTGCGGAAAGCACATTTTGGCGTCTGAGTATCGCGCAATAGCTGATAGGCAGCGCGCCGTCATTGCCAAAATGTCTAGATCAGCATGACCGCCGCTTCCCGCAAATCCGCCGAACGCCAGCGCCGAAAGGATGCTGGCGAGGTGCGGGTAGAATTCTGGGTGTCCGCGACTACAGTTAGTGACCTAGAAAGCTTACGCTATTGGCCAAACGAAACCCTGACTAAAAATGAGGCCCTAGAATACGCCGTTCGTATCGCCATTAACGAGTCGTGACCACCCTCCTAATCACCGGCTCCCGCGATTTCTGCGAGTCCGTCACCACGACTGGCGAACCCCGTCCGCGCGACACCTACATGGCCGAACGCGAGTCCCTGGGGTTCACGCTGGACTACATCGCGCCGTCATCGGTGATCGTCGGCGACTCATCCGGTGCCGACCGTTGGGCCGTGATCTGGTGCGAGCGACGGGGTATTCCGTTCACCGTGTACCGCGCCGACTGGACGACGCACCAGAAACGCGCCGGTCCCGTGCGAAATCAGACGATGGTGGACCAGAGGCCAGATCAGGCGGTGGCGTTTCCAGGCGACGATGATGACTGTGTGCAGCGGTGTGAGGCGGCGAGGGTGCCGGTTTTTAGGGTGTCGGTGAAAATACCTGCGGGCGATTGTGTTTAGTTGGATTTTGTGGTCTCTAGACTTGCGGCGGCGAGAGCGCGCCGGGCTAGAACTAGGAGAGTACGATGTCTCTGATCGTTAAGATCATGTCCGCCGAAGACATGGCGGATGAAAACCCACAAAAATCATTCACGCTTTATGGTGACGTGGCGTCGGTCACTTGGATCAGAAACAGCGACGGCGCTGCTTTTGCCAGAATGTATGTCAGGGACGAGGCGAAAACGGTTTCTGTTCCGGGGTTCTGCGAGCACGAGGTTTGCTGCGATGTTCCGGCAAACGCCTATGTCATGAATGAGCGCGGCAAGACAATCGCGTCGTTTTCAGCGAGTGTCTTCGGAAGCGTACCCCTCCCCGCGTGACCCCAGCCGCCGCACTCACAAACTCCATCCGCCTCGCCTGCTCCAAAACAGGTGCGCGTCTGTTCGTGACTACGGTGGGTAAATTTTGGGCAGGCCAGTGCGTCGGTCGTCTCCCAAACGGAGACACCGTGATCCGTAACGCCAGGATCGTCAGTGTCGGTACGCCTGGGCAGTCGGACCTGGGTGGGTGGATTCCGGTGGTCGTCACGGCTGATATGGTCGGAACCACGCTCGCGGTTCGCTGTGATGTCGAGGTGAAAACACCCACCGACAGACCGACACCGGCGCAGCTGGCGTACATCGACGCCGTAAACAAATCAGGGGGGCGCGCTGGAATTGCTAGGTCATCGGAGGATGCAGTTAGGATTGTGCGCGGGGACGTGACGTGATCCCCGCGCACAGACGCCCTTCAACATTAAAGCGTCTAGCCCGTTCGCGTTTACAGGCTAACCAGACGGCCCGTTAGCAGTGACAGAACCGTCATCAATCGACCGCAAGGCCGATACCAGCCGCACCCGGTTTTCTGAGCACAGCAAGTCTCTCACAATACGTTTGCTGACGCTGTTTACAAACGTCAGTTTCTTGTCGTTTCGCGGCTTGAACCAGTCAACCGCCGCGACGCACTCCGGGTGGTCGTTGGCGAAACTGCGGACCTGACCCTCAATGATCGGGCGGATAACTGATTCGAGCGCGTCCATTAGGCGGGTCCGTAGTGACCGGCCACCGATACGAACGGAATATCCTCGTTATAATCCACTGACGGTTTCTTCGGCTCGCTGTAACCGTCCGACGATCCGCCGCCTCGCGATTCGTTATCCGCCTTCGACGACATAAACGTCAGTTCAGAAACCGTGCAGCCAAGGTACGCCTTACCCTCGTGGGCGCGCACCGTAGGACGACCAGACACGGCCAGTTTCGACCCCTTGGCGATATACGGTGCCAGCGACTCGGCCCGTTTACCCCACAGGGCGCAATCGACCCATAGCGGCTCACGACGCTCGCCAGATTTGTCCTTCCCCTGATCAACGGCCAGCGAGAAATTCAGAACCTTCTCGCCTCCTGCCTCTCGGAGGTCTTTCACGTTGCCGACGTTTCCGGCGATGGTTAGGAGTTGCATGTTAGGTGGGTTCCTGTTCTTCTGTATCGTCCTCATTTTTCCCGTTTAGTTCGTCGAGAATAATGAAAAAACTGCGATGAATGATGTAACTTGAGCCGTCTTTGTCAAAGGCTTGAAGCCTTTCAAACGTGGTCGTAGGGCGCACTTTTACGACGTGATCCATATTCAAAAGTGCGTCGTTGCCGCCGTCCTGAACCCAAACCCACATATTTTGCGCCCTTGCTACCTATGTTCCGTCGTGTAATAAACACGTCCTAACATTTAAGGCAAGCGGAATGACGTTTCAGGATTGGATCGACGAAAAAACCCCGCAAACACTACATGATGTGCTTGGAGTCCCACAAGGTACCATTAGGGTTTGGCGGCACCGTAATGTTATACCGCGTAACGTGTGGCCAGACATCCTTAAGGAGTGGCGGCACTTGGGTGTCGATGTGGCTGACCTTCTGGCGATGGAAACCGCTTCCAAGCCGGTGAACCCGTGAATCTCCGCTATCCGTGGTGGGACCGCTGGCACTCTCTACGCGGCCGTTCGCTTCCGCAGGCTCGCGCCGAACGTGCAATCCAGATCGCGTCCGAATGGATCGAGGCACATGCCTTTGAGGCCGAACGCGACGGCTGGCAACCCGTGCATATACTCAAGCCATTGACCGGCCTTGCGTGGCGCTGGCCCTATGCGCCTGAGACTGTCACGCGCAATCGTCTGATGTCCGCTCGTTTCGGACAACTTGATTTCGTCTATCGGCCAGAGCGCGACGGGGCCGTGCATATCGTGACCGGCGACGCGCGCCACAAAGCCCTGATGTTGTTCGGCCTGCCTGGGGAGTATTCGGCATGAGCGCGGTGACAAACTCCGCTGATGTGACCGAGGACAAAGCCGCCCTTTTGTTCGCCAAAACATACCGTGACCGCCTCGCATACTGTCACGACGAGGGTGCCTGGTACGAATACGACGGCGCTATCTGGAGGCAACACAGGACGCCTCTCGCGTTCCACTACGCCCGTGAACTCATGCGCGATATGTCGTCGGCACTCCAGTCACCGGGGCAGTTCCAGAAAACGAAATTCGCAGCTGGTGTCGAACGGTTCGCACAGTCAGACCCTATTTTCGCCCGCACGTCCGACCATTGGAACAACGACGGATTTCTGCTGGGCACACCATCTGGAACCGTCGATCTGAAAACCGGAAAACTTCGGGATTCCAGCCCGCGCGACAACATAAACAAAGCCGCCGCTGTACCCCCTGCCATCACCTCCGACTGCCCTATCTGGTGCGATTTTCTAAACGACGCCACGGGCGGGGATCATGAACTCGTTCGCCTCCTGCAACAGATCGCAGGCTACAGCCTAACGGGAGACATCCGCGAACACGCCCTGTTTTTCATCTACGGGCCGGGTGGGAACGGAAAGTCGGTATATCTGAATACGATCACCCGCATATTGGGGGATTATGCTCAGACAGCCGCTATGGCGACTTTTGAAAAATCCGCGAACAACGGAATTCCCGCAGACCTCGCCATGCTCAATGGTGCGCGCCTTGTGACCGCATCCGAAACCGAAGAGGGCAAGCCGTGGGCTGAGGCCAGGATCAAACAGATGACGGGCGGCGATCCGATCACAGCCCGATTCATGCGCCAGAACTTTTTCACATTCACGCCACGGTTCAAACTGCTGATCGTCGGAAACCACAAACCCGTCCTGTCATCGGTCGATGATGCTATGCGACGGCGGTTCAACATCATCCCGTTCACCATCAAACCCGCATCGCCCGACAAGCAGCTTGAGGCGAAACTGGAGGCCGAATGGCCCGCTATTTTGCGCTGGATGATCGAGGGCTGCACCGACTGGCAACGTAACGGATTGGTGCGTCCTAAGTCGGTAGAAGACGCGACGAACGAGTATTTTCTGGAGCAGAATATTCTCCAGCAATGGCTCGATGAGGCCTGCGAAGTGGATCAAAGCAACCCCCACCTTAGCGAGGGTGCGTTGCGTCTTTTTGGCTCATGGTCGTCGTTTGTAGCCAAAATGGGGGAAGGCAAGGCAACAATGAAATCCTTCTCACAGACCCTTTCTAGGGAGGGATTTAACAAGAAAGTGACAAAACTCGGAAAATTTTTCCAAGGAATACGCCTTAAGCAGAACGATGACGACGATTCATAAAAAGGTGACGGGTGACGGGTTGTGACGGGTCGGCCCGGTAAGTCCGTACATGTGCGCGCATATAGGGTGTTTACGGGTTCTAGCGTCACCATCCGTCACCCGTCACCGGGTTGATATTTGCGCCGAGGTAGTGTAAAAAACGAACATGGAAATCGAAAGACATATCGGACCACCGAATCGGGGGCCAAATTTCAGAATCAGAGAAACGTTTATGAAAATGAACGTCGGGGATAGCGTGGTTGTGCAAGAGGTGAACAATCTTCACACCAAGGCTAAGCGGTTGGGCATGAAAATCGCCACGAAACAAATCGGCACCCTACAATACCGCGTCTGGCGCATCGCCTAACATCAGGATATAATCCCCGCCATGACCGTCACCCTCCTGGACAAATCGCTGTACGACGTACTCGCCGATCTTGGGTACGATATGCAGTTCTACGGCGTCCGAGACTTGGCGAACACCGCCGACGCCGCCTCTTATGGAATCCGCGCCGCATGACCGATCACCCCGATCACCCCGAACCCATCGACCCGCCCGCCGTGACCGATCCCGAGGTTCTTGCGGCCCTGCGCGAGAACGTGCCGCTTATGCAGCGCGGGCCAGTTGAGGTGCCGTTCTCGATTAACGGGGCTCCGCAGTAGTGGGTCGCCCGTCGTCGTACACGCAGGATATCGCGGACCAGATCGTTGACCGGATCACGGAAGGCGAGACACTGGCCGATATTTGCCGTGACGACCACATGCCAGGCTATCGGACGGTTTTCGATTGGGAAGACAAACACCCTGAGTTTTCCGCAAACATCACACGCGCACGTAAGTATGGGTACGACCAGATCGCCAATGGGACGCGCCTTGTTGCCCGAGGCGGCGTAGGATCGACCAGCGACGTGCAGCGCGACAAACTGATCATCGAGACGGACCTCAAGCTTCTGGCGAAGTGGGACAAACGATACGGCGACAAGGTGAACCACGAAGTCACCGGCGCTGACGGTGGCCCGGTCCAGGTGCAGCGTATCGAGCGGGTGGTGGTCGATCCGACGATCACTGAGTGACCACCCTCCAAATCCAGACCGCCCGCGTATTCCTGCCTCTCCTGGCACCGTCGCGCTACAAAGCCCTCTACGGCGGTCGTGGCGGGGCTAAGTCGCACTTCTTCGCTGAGGCGCTTGTAGAGCGGTGCGTAATCGACCCTGACACCCGCGCTGTGTGTACGCGCGAGATTCAGAAGTCGCTGGCACAGTCGGTTCGCCAGCTGATCATCGACAAGATCGAGAAATTCGGGGTGAAGTCGCGGTTCGTCGTTCCAATGGACAACGAGAGCGCGATATTCGTTCTGGACGGCGCAGGTCGTCGCGTGGGGCGGATCGACTTCAGCGGGCTCCAGAACCACACGAAGGATACGATCAAATCGCTGGAGGGGTATGACATCGCCTGGATGGAGGAGGCGCAGTCGATCAGTCAGCGCTCGCTGGACATCCTGCGCCCCACGATCCGCAAGCCCGGCTCCGAGATATGGGCGTCGTGGAATCCGAACAAGCCGACTGACCCCGTTGACGCGCTTTTCCGGGGGCCACACCCACCGCGTAACTCGGTCGTGGTCGAGGTGAACTACCACAATAACCCGTGGCTACCTGACGAACTCAAGGAGGAAATGGAGGGCGACAGGCTCAGAGACCCTGACAAGTTCGCGCACGTCTGGCTAGGCGGTTATCAGGGCAGGTCAGAGTCGCGGGTGTTTCGTAACTGGAAGGTCGAGGAGTTCACCACCCGCCCTGACGCTGTGTTCCGCTATGGGGCCGATTGGGGGTTCGCTGTGGACCCTACGGTGCTGGTGCGCGGGTATCTGGTCGGTCGGACGCTGTATATCGACCACGAGGCGTACAAGGTCGGGTGTGAGATCGATAAGACGCCCGCGCTGTTCGACACGGTGCCTGGATCGCGGGACTGGCGGATCACGGCAGATTCGGCACGGCCTGAAACGGTGTCGTACATGCGGCGGAACGGATATCCTAAGATCGTCGCCGCGCTCAAGGGGCAGGGCTCGGTCGAGGACGGCGTAAGTTTCCTCCAGTCGTTCGATATCGTCGTTCACCCCCGCTGCGAACACGTGATCGCCGAACTGGCCGCGTACAGCTACAAGGTCGATAAGATGACCGACGAAGTTCTCCCGGTGCTGGAGGACAAGGATAACCACACGATTGACGCGCTACGATACGCGCTTGAGGGTCTCAGGCGGGCAGGCGTTGCGCCGAAGCCGGAAACAGTCGATACTAAGCGACCACGCGATTTGTATTCCAAGGGGCGAAACGATGGCGATGACGGAATGTATGGGTGACGGCGGGACCGGTAACTAGGTGACCGACGCCTACCTGACCGACGAGCCCCTGGACTACGACCCCGCCGAAGTCGAACGGCTGGCGGAAATCGAACGCCTGCGCGACATGAAGGCCACCGACCTTATCCGCATGGTCGATGACTTCCGCGATGGCACTGAGGTCGGACGCGGTATCGGTGAGAAAGCCCGTCGTTATTTCGACGGCGACCAGCTGGACTCGCGCCGGATCACGCAGCTGACCCGCGCCAGACAGCCGAGGGTCATCAGGAACGAGATCAAGCCCGCGATCAACGGGCTGCTGGGTATTCTCGTGCAGGCTAAGGTCGATCCGAAGGCGTACCCACGTAACCCTGATAACGAGGAACAGGCCGACGTAGCGTCGAAAGCCCTGCGCTATGTGGCTGACGCGAACCGGCTGCACAAGATCAAGATCGACCTGGCAGAGACCCACCTGATCGAGGGCGTGTGCGCCTGCGTGGTCGAGGTGAACGAAAAGAACGACGTGATATTCTCGCGAGTTCGATACGACGAGATGATCTATGACCCGCGCTCGCGTGAGGCCGATTTCGTTGACGCCCGGTACAAGGGTGTCGGGAAGTGGCTGTACGAGCAGGACGTGCGGGCGATGTACCCGGATTTCGCCGACGATCTGAGTGTGGCGTTCTCTGGTTCGAACGGGTCAGACATGGGCCTGGGGCAGATGTACGCCGACAAGCCGAACCAGATCGGGACGTATTGGGCTGACCCGAAACTGCGCCGTCTGTTTATCGTGGAACTGTACCACCGCGACCCGATGTGGATGCGTTCGGTGTTCTACGTCGGCGGTGTGCTGGAGCATGGGGAATCGCCGTATCTGGACGACGAGGGCCAGCCGACGTGTCCGGTGGTCATGGGGTCGTGCTACATCGACATTGATAACCAGCGCTACGGCGTGGTGCGGTCGATGCTGTCGCCACAGGATGAGTTGAACGCGTATTCGTCCCGCGCGCTGCACCTGGCGAACTCTCGTCAGCTGCAGGTGGCGGACCCGTCGTACCCGCCAGAAGTAGACGCGAAAACCGCGAGCGTTGAGGCGGCTAAGGCTGATGGCGTGATCCCGACCGGGTATCAGGTGGTTCCGACGACTGATTTGTTCGCCGGTATCAACGTGATGGTGCAGGATGCGCGTCAGGCGCTTGTGAGGCAGGCCCCGACGCCAGCGGTACTGGCCGAGGCGAGCGCGACGAATCAGTCAGGCCGGTCGCGTCTGGTGTTGCAGCAGGCCGGTATGACCGAGATTGCCCGTGCGATGGGTCGGCTTGAGGACGTGGAGAACGAACTGTACCGGCAGGCGTGGATGCGGCTGAAACAGTTTAAGCGTGAGCCGTGGTGGGTGCGGATTACGGGGGACGACGCGAAGTCTGGTTTCGAGGGTATGAATATTCCGGTCGGGCCTGACGGTGAGCCGGTGCAGCCGGGTATGATGCCGGTTGGGATGAAAAACGAACTCGCCACGATGGACGTTGATATCGAGGTCGAGACGATCCCCGATACGGCGAACCTCCAGGCGGAACAGTTTGAGGCGCTGGCTCCGATGCTGCCGCTGCTGGCCGAGGCGAAGGGGCCAGAGAAAGCGTTCGAACTCGGACTGGCGATGTCGTCGATTCCGGATAAGCACCGGATCAAGGAAATCCTCGACTCGCCGCCTGGCGCCGATAACCCGCAGGCGCAACAAATGGCCGCTATGCAGCAGCAGATGCAGGAAATGGCCGTGCAGATGCAGCAAATGGCGGCACAGGCGGATATCGAGAAAACGAAGTCCGAGACCGTGTTGAACGAGGCGAAGGTGCGTCAGATCGAGGGCGGGCTGCTGCTGGATGCGGTTAAGATTGATCAGCCGCCCGGTGTTGCACAGTCTCGTGAACCGGAGTATTAGGATTTCATGGGTCGCCGCCAGTTAACGGGCGTTACGTGTGGCTACGAATAGGCCAAGGGACGGAAATATGGCGGAAGACGCGATTGATCAGCTTGGCGCTGGTTGGATGACCGAGGCGGAACTAACGCCGGAAGTTGTCGAGCCGGAACCTGTAGCAGCGGAAACTGAGGTCATAGAGACCGAAGAACCCGTTGAGACTGCTGAAACTGTTGCGGAACCTGTCGTCGAGTCCGCAAAACCTGTGATGGTCCCGCTTGGGGCGTTGGAGGATGAGCGGAGGAAGCGCCAGGAAGCGGAACGCCGCGCGGCTGCACTAGAGGCACCACGCGCACCGCAGCCGAATTTCCGAGACGCATACGAAGACCCGAAAGGGTTCAGCGAAGACCTCGCCGCCGAAATGGAAAAGGTGCGGTTTGATGTCAGGGCAGAAATGTCTGGACGCCATGCCGAGACCGTTTACGGCAAGGAAACCGTTGAAGCCGCCATCGCCTGGGCGCAGGAGAAGCGCGATCCAGCGATGGGCCTCAAGGTCCAGAGTGCGGCATCACCCGTCGAGTTCATCGTTCAAGAATACCAGCAGTCACGGACCCTAGAGACGTTAGCCGGAAAGCCCCTGGAACAGTGGGCCGAAGACTTCGCCAAAGCCAAGGGCTGGATTGTTTCACCGGGGGAAACCCCTGCTTTGAAACCGTCTGTCTCCACGCCGCCGCGCAGTCTTGCTTCAACACCGGGTTCCGGAAAAGCAGCGCCTAAAGATGCGGATTGGGGAGGGCTAAAATTCGCATTGGATAGGTAATGGCCGAAGTCATCATTAACTCGGGTCTCAATGAGACCCGCTGGCTGATCAACGATTATTACAAGCCCTACATTCGGGCCAGCGGTTTCGACCGCTACATGGGTGAGGGTTCGGACGCGGTTTTCCGTATCTTCAACGAGAGCAAGACTGACGGCGGCAAGGACATCATTGTTCCGCTCCTGGGCACCATCAAGAACGCGGGCGTTTCCGGCTCCCAGGTTCTGGAAGGCAACGAAACCGATCTCGAGCAATACATCGACAAGGTGACGACCAACTGGCGCCGTAACGCCGTCAAGGTGCCGAAGTCCGCGTCGTACAAGTCCAACATGGATATCCTGAAAGTGGCTGGTCCGTCGCTCCGGGATTGGGCCGCTCGGATCGTCCTCAAGGTCGGGATCATCAACAACCTGAACGGCATCGTCCTGCCTGGTGCTGCCGGTACGGACGGTTTCTTCGCCGCCGATACCGTGACGACCTATGACCTCGCCACCGCCGCGCAACGTAACGCGTTCATCGTGGCGAACGCGGATCGTGTGCAGTTCGGTGCTTTGGTGTCGAATGCATCGTCTGGCATCATGGCTACGGCCTTGGCGACTCTCGATAACACCGACGACAAGATGTCCACGGCGATTCTCGACCTGGCCCGTGAACGTGCAGCTGCCACCGCCGACATTTCTGCGACCGGCCCCGCGATCAAGCCGTACATGACCGAAGACGGCGAGGAATGGTACGTTGTTTTCGTTCAGCGTCGCCAGATGCGCGATCTTCGCCGTGATACGGTGATGATGGCCGCAAACCGTGAGGCTATGGAGCGCGGGAAGGATAACCCGCTCTTCCGTAACGGCGACCTGCTGTGGAATGGCATGATCATCAAGGAAGTCGCTGACCTCCCTGTGATCGCCGGTGCCGGTGGTTCCGGTATCGACGTGGCGCAGGCCACGCTGGTTGGACAGTCGGCTCTGGCGATTGCCTGGGGTCAACGTCCGCGCCTGATCGTCGATAATTCGCAGGATTATGAGTTCCGTCCTGCCCGTGCGATTGAAGAACTGATCGGGATCAAGAAAACCTCGTTCCTGGGCGTCCAGTACGGCGCATACTCGATCTTCACTGCTGCCGCCGCTTCGGCATAATCAACCATTCCCCCGGCCTGACAATAACGTCAGGTCGGGAAACGGTTAGGAGACTAAGACTATGGCTGTTTTTAATTCCGTCGCGATTTCGACCGCTGCGCCCGTTCCTGGTTTCGGTGCTGGAGGCGGTCAGGTCCGCACTCAGTACACGAAGGTTACCTTGACGGCAGGCGCGACCACCACCGATACGATCAACTTGTTCCGCCTGCCGCCGAACTTCCGGGTTCATGGTATCCGGGTCAAGTATCCCGCCTTCGGTGGCGCTACGACCCTGAATATCGGTGACGGTGGCTTTACCGCTCAAGATGGCACTGTCGTCGCTGCTGACCCTGATCGGTACTTTGCGGCAGGCTCCATCGCTGCGGCGGGGAACTCGGTTACCATCGCCAACACCGGCCTGTTCCTGCTGGGACCTACCGGTCGTTTCCTGACGATCACCGCCGTTCTGGCGGCTGGCACCGTGGCGACTCCCGGTGATCTTGAGGTCGCGCTGACCTACACCGTCGAGGAGCCGCAAGTATGAGTGGCGTAACGTACCACGGGGAATACCCGCTAGGTGTCGAGGATGAGGACGGTAATCCGTTCATCGTCCAGCACGGGTACACCTTCGTGAAGGGCGGCAAGTCGGTGTCTGTCACCGACAAGGCGTTGCTGGCGAAGTTCCAGGGCAACCGTTTTTTCAAGACGGAAGGCTCTGACAAAGAGGACGTGGAACAGGGTAAGGATGAGGCCGAACAAGCCGAACTCGTTACCCTGCAAACGTACCTCGCTGACGAGGGTGTGCCGTTCCATCGGAACACCGGCGTTGGGAAACTGCGTGAGATGAAAGAGGCTCACGAGAAGGCCATCGCTTTGGCGCAGGCCGACTAATGGCGACGACGGCGCGAGCGATCATTAACCTGGCCCTGAAAAAGCTGGGGGTGCTACGTGCCGGTGGGGAGGCGTCTGCTGCTGATGCGGCGGACGCCCTCTCTGCGCTGCTGTCGTTCTACAGCGAGAAAATCGAGGGTGGCGCGTTCGGTCGGGTGTGCATGATCCCGGTACTTAAGCCAGGTGAACTGACAGCCGGATCGAATATGCACCTCAACGTGCTGACCGATGAGGAAGTGAATATCGAACTCCCCGCCACGGTGCCGTATGGCTACTGGCGGACGTGGATGCGGGGGCGTGATTACGGCTGGGGTCTGAATATCCCGCTGGGTGGCGACACCGGACAGAACGTGCCGCGAGACAAGTCCGTAGTGCGGATTACGGATCAGTTCGGGCCGGGGCGAGCGACATATGTGTACGACGCTCCTGTGCAGCGCTGGATGCGCGTGGACCTGCTGTCGTTGACCGATGAGGCACCGTTGAGCGCGCGTAATCCTGACGGTCTGGCGTCGGTTCTGGCGACCCGGATAGTGGACCAGTTTGGCGACACGTTGCTATCGCCGTTCACGCTGAAATCGGCTAATACATATTTGACCGCCCTCGTGACAAACTATGGCAGCGGGTGCGACGCGGATACATACGAATGGTAATGATCACACTGCCCGGCGACGGTAACGTAGATATCGTATTGCCGCGCAACGAAGGGCCTCCGGGTCCACAGGGAGACCCCGGCCCTCCTGGGCCTGCCAGCCCCGGCAGCACAGACGTTCGCAGTATCGAGTACTACGGCGGGGTTGGGGACGGCACGACGAACAACACGACTGCGTTTGTTGCGGCGGATGCGTCGGGCAGGGCCACATACGTCCCTCCGGGTGTTTTTGTCGTGAATGCGCTCCCCACCGGGAAGTATTACGGCGAAGGCCGGATTAGTGTTGGCGGCGTCGAGACGTTTTTGTCGTCAACGCCCCAGGTCGTTAACACCGCAGATGGATACACGCCGGTTTCGATAGGTGTGAAAGCCGGATCGAATATGACGGTGAACGCGCGGGCGAATGTCGCCCTTGGGTATCTGTCGCAGCAATTGAATGTGAACGGCGACCGAAACACAGCGACGGGATATTTGAGTCTGGCGCGAGCCACGTCTCCGTTTGGATGCGAGGCCTACGGTGCGTCGGCGATGAGCGAATCCACATACGGGGATCGCGTTACGACCGTAGGGTCTACCGCCGCGAAATGGTCAGGATGCAGCGATCCTGTGGCAAGGGCACATGATTATTTCATAGCCGACGATCCTAACAGGAGCGCGCGGTGGCCTTTAGGCGGCGCGGACGGCGGGTGGCGGTCTGTAGTGGGGCCGCTGGGCGGCCCTTCTATGATCATCGCGCAAAGCAACGATGATAATTACCAGAATGTGTATGTGGGCCGCGACTCCGGTGACCACGCAGTTGTCGGCACCCGAAATACGGTAGTTGGAACCCATGCGTTTGAGGGCTGGGCCGCTAGTTATGTGACGGCCATCGGATGGGGCGCGCTACAATATCAGCTTGTAGATGGTTTCGGGACGGCGGTCGGTGCCGCTGCCCTGTACTCCCTGCATACGGGCATAAATAACGTTGCAGTGGGATCGTACTCGGCAACAAATTTGGTTCACGGATATAGCAATGCGTTCTTGGGTGCTCGTTCCGGTTATTCATTAACGGGCGGGTCAACGTTAAAGGTCACAGCAGAGGCGAACGCCTATTTCAACACGTTTATCGGGTGCCAAGCGGGTCAAGAGGCGATTACCGCCATACGAACGACACTGGTTGGCGGAAATGCAGCGTCCGAACTTACGTCTGTTTCTGACAGCGCTGTCGTAGGATATCGTGCACTTAACGGTGTTTTGTCCGTTTCTCACGCCTCTGTGCTAGGCTACAGAGCCGCAGATAGTATTCCTAACGGACTTGATAACATTGTCGCGATTGGGTTTGGTAGTCAGGTATCCGCCTCTAATACAGGCAAGATCGGATGGTCGCTCACAGATCAAACGCTTTCGGGTAGAGCGTACTCTAGCCAGTCGTATTCCACGATTAGTAACGCAGCGGGCGTAACGTACACTACGGCTCAAATGCTGAACGGCATGATTGTTCGTTCCGGCACTACAGGGCCGTTTAGCGATACGACACCCACGGCATCCGCCATCGTTTCGGCGATTCCAGGGTGTGAGATCGGTACGACATTTACTGTGTGGATCGCCAACGATGGCGACGACACACTGACAATCGTTGCTGGTTCTGGCGTGTCGCTTCTTAGAACCACGTCTATCCCATCTGGTTACAATCGTCGCTACGTTGGTCGTGTTACAAACGTGACGACTCCCGCAGTCGCCGTTGTCGGTCAGGAAGTGAGTGCAGCATCGGGATCGTTCAACACACTGTACCTTAACGGCGGCACAAGCCTACCTCTGACGACCGAACGCACGACTTCATCGTACCATGTGATAATGAAGCGCGCCGGTTCAGAGTTGGGCGGTCTGCAACTAAACACCGCCACGGCGCTACTAGTCGGTCTCGGCGGAAATCTGCCCGGTCTGGCTATCGCGGCCACTTCAAGCGGCGCACCAACAACGTTGTGGGTAGCGGACACGGGTACGTTCCGCCCGATTCTGGACAATGCAGACGATTTGGGTCTGATCACCCGGCGAGTCCGAAAAGCGTTTGTATCAACCATTGTTACCGGCGTCAGGGTTGTTACGGCGGCTGGAGCGGTGACTGTAACCGATACAGACAGCATTGTCGTGATCAACAAGACAATCGGCGCGGCAACGGCTGTAAACCTGAATTCCTCCCCCGTTCTTGGTCAGCAGGTCAGGATCAAAGACGGGAAAGGTGACGCCGCGACAAACAATATAACTATTTCGCCAGCGTCAGGAACAATTGATGGTGCTGCATCAAGCGTTATCAATACAAACTACGGCGCGAAGATGCTGGTTTATAACGGAACCGAATGGAGTGTGATATGAACGACGAAGACGACTTCGACCCCGACGAGGGTTCCGATAGCTACATCAAGGAGTACTAGCCATGCCTGGACCTTATAACGCGGGGCAATCCCCTACACGGGTCGTTCTGGTTCAGCCTGACAATACCGACTACATCGCGGGCGGCGCTGGCGCACCGGCCTCGAAAGCGCAAATTGTCGGGAACGATGGCATCACTAACGCCGTTGTGGCCAGCACGACAGACGGAAGCGGAAACACCAATCCAAGCGTTCACACCGTCGCCAAAGTTAGCCTATTCAACGGAACGTCGTGGGACAGGGGGCGCAGCATTGATGCGGTGGCAGCTGGCACGGGCATGGGCGTGATATCTACGGCTATAGCGCCTCATTCGGCTGCGTCAGGTGCGCTTGCTTCGTCCGCCACGTCCGTCGTTGCCTCTTCGCTGATTCTTAAGGCCAGCGCCGGTAACCTGTACGGCTTCAACGTCGTGTCGGGTGCGTCGGCTGGTTACCTGCTGATCTACGATTCGGCGACCGTTCCTGCTGACGGCGCTACGACCCCGAAACGGGCGTATGTGATCGCTGCAAACGCCTCTATGTCGGTATCGTTCGAAATCCCGCGCCGGTTCGCGTCGGGTATCGTGCTGGTGTTTTCGACCACAGGACCGTTCCTGAAAACTGCATCCCCGACAGCGTTCCTCTCTGGAGAATTTGTGTAGTGGGCGACGTTTACACAGGGCTGATCCCCACAGCTGGCACGACCACGCCCCCCGTTATCCAGGAATCGGGTGTAATCGGCGCGGATATGCAGTACGCCCGTGCGGACCATACCCACGCCTCAAACCTGCGTCGTGGTCGGCAACAGTGCGCGACGGACGGCTCTCTGACGTGGGTATTCGATCCGCCGTTCGCACCGGGCGTCGTGCCTCGGATTAACGCTCTGGCTGAAACTGGCGTCGGCGTAACGGACGTGGTGAACATACAGGTCGAGGGAACGCCGACGAATACTCAGGCGGTTCTCAGGGTAACGCGGACTAGCCGGTCTGTGGTGGCGCTGATCGGACTCACGATCTTGTCTATTCCGGGGTCTGTCGGCGCGACGTGGGTTCACATGAGCGCGGCATCCAGTTAATGCCTGAAATCCCGCTCGGCACATCCAGCAAAAACCGCCGCACGACGTGGACACCTAATGTCCGGTCGGTGAATATGCTTGTCGAGCAATCGGTGACGAACCGGTTCAACGGGGTCGATCATATCCAGCGCCCCGGTCTGGTTCGGTTTTCGACGGTGGGTAGCGGGCCGATCCGGGGTGTATTCAGGCAGGCGGGCACGTTTGACGGCGATTTCGTGGTTGTGTCTGGCGAAGACTTGTTTCGGATCGACATGAGCGGCTCAGAGACGCTGCTGGGCGGCGTTCCGGGGGTTCTGCGTACATCGACAGCCGCGACCCTGACGCGGGTTATCGTGGCGTCTGACGGGCTGGCATACAGCACGACGGGCGGTGCGGTTACTGAGATCGTCATGCCTGACTCGCGTCCCGTTTCCAGCGTGGCGCAGCTGAACGGGTATTTCGTGCTGACTGAACTAGGGTCGGCGCGGTTCTACTGGATTGCGCCGGGTGAAACGGACCCTGACGGACTGAGCTTCGCTACCACGGAATCGTCGCCGGGGGACATCCTCAAGGTCGAACGGGTCGGGGACGAACTGTGGTTTTTCAAGGAGGAGGGGATCGAGGTCTGGATTCCGACTGGCGAGGCCGATCTGCCGTTTCAGCGTGTGCCAGGCCGTAACTACGACAAGGGGTGCCGTAACAGGGACTCGATCTGCCGTTTCGATAACTCGGTGGCGTGGGTAGGTAACGACGGACTGGTTTATCGCGCTGCCGAGTCGCCGCAACGGTTCTCGGATAACTCGCTTGAGGAGCAGATCAGGAAGTCGGATGCGGCGTCGCTCAGGGCGTGGTCGTTCGCGAACGACGGACATACGTTGTACTGCCTGACGACGAACCTGGGGACGTGGGCGTTTGATGCACTGTCGTCTCAGTGGAGCGAGTTTCAGTCGCACGACCGTCCGTTCTGGCGCGCGCACGTCGGAGACACGGGGGATACGTTCGTCGTGGCCGGTGACGACGAACTAGGCGTGGTTTACCGGCTGGACGCGGACGCATCGAACGACGATGGCGCTCCGATGACACGGATCGTCACGGGCGGGGTTCCGGTTGTGGGACAGCCGGAACGGTGCGACTCGTTTTCGTTGTACGCGACCACAGGGACGGCGGTTGACCCGGAACTGTACGCGAAAGTCCGTATCAGCTGGTCCGACGACATGGAGACGTATGCCGACTGGCAGGATGTTTCGATTGGTCGCCAAGGTAACTACTGGCGTCCGGTTCGGATAAACCGGCTGGGATCGATGCGTTATCCGGGGCGTCTGTTTCAGGTGAAGGTGACGGACGATGTAGTCGTGACCGTATCGGCTGCTGCGTATAACGAGCCGTCACGATGAAGTTGACGCTCCCGAAACTACAGTTGCGGCTGCCGATTGTGGACAAGTCGGGCTGTCCGACTGACACGTTCCACAGGTATATGAACGTTGATTTCGCGAACCCGATTGTCAGGAACGCGGCTGACGTGGCTGCGCAACTGGTGCTGATACAGCAGGCGCAGGCAGATATTATTGCCACTCAAGAGCAGATTATCCGGGTGCTTACAGGGCAAGAGAACTTCACAGCGTTGCTGGTTAATAACCAGAACGTGCGACCGTTCCTTGATAAGACCGATGGTGACGCGATTATTGATTCGTCGGCGTTCGCTGCTGGTGTCGTGAATACTGGCGCGATTGCAGCGGGGGCGATCACGACTCCACATTCTGCCGTGACGTTTGGCGTTATCGACGGTAAAGTCGCCGGGAATCTTATCGTGCAGACGTTGAGTGTTACGACGATTGCCGGTGATATTGTTGATATCTTGGGGACCGTAAGTATTTCGTCTCTAGGTAACGGCGCTACTCTTGGGGGGTCTCTGGCTAGGGGTGTACTGTATATCTATCGTGACGGAACCGCACTGACATTGAGCGAGGTTGGAAACGTAATTAATGACGTGGCGGTTCGTGTTAACGCGCCTATTGCGTTTACGGATATACCGGGCGCTGGTACATTCACTTATACAATCCAAAGCGTACTATCAACTGTCGTTGACGTTGACACATACGACATAAGTTTTCGATATATGTCAGCTACGGTGTCTCAACGATGATCTATATTGTCACGGACATGGCTGGAGCGATTTTACGCAGCGGTGTCGCCCCTGACGCATCGGCACAGGCAGGTGGGGGCGAAATAGCCTACGAGGTCGAAGACGCAGAGGGTGGGTTTATCGACGACCGCGTTGTGACCGTGACGGGGGATGACGAATATGAAGGCGTCGATCCGTCAGAAACGGGTAAATATGGACGGCTTACACGACGATAGGTCGGCGTACTGGACGCCGATTTTAACACACCCCGACATTGAGCCGAGGGTTCTCGCGGGGCTTGGGAGTGTAGATGACTTCGTTTGGTGGCTTGATCGTCCTGAAACGCACGAGGAACGCGCCCCAGGTGGCGGATTTGTATTCGTGGACAAAGGCCAGGATCAGGAAGTACACGTCGCGTTCCTACCAGAACATTGGGGGCGTTCGGTCGCCGATTCGTTTCGACGGGTATTCGCGCGAAAGATGCGAGAAGGCAGGACGATTCTGGCCCGCGAACAAGAGGGCGAATGGCGGACACGACCACCGAAATCTCACGGTTGGGAACTTGCCGGGGGGTGGGAGCCGTCGATCCTGCCCCGACGAACTAGACTGTGGCGTTTGACACCGGATGCGTGGTATCGTTCAAGAGTAGGCAGGGCGACAGATGAGTTTCATAACTGACATTTTCTCGGCGAAGTCTGCGGCCAAGGGTCAGCAGCGCGCCGCCGATGCCGCGTCGCAGGCGTCAGCGTCGTCGCTGGCCGAGCAACGTCGCCAGTTTGATCAGTCGCGAGCCGACCAGCAGCCGTGGTTGCGAACGGGTACGTCGGCTCTGGATGCGCTGTCGAAACTGTACGGCCTGAATGGTCAGCAACAGAGTTTCGGCTCGTTCACGGCCTCTCCTGATTATCAGTTTCGCCAGAACGAACAGAACCGCGCACTCACAGCCCGTAACTCAGCGCTGGGGATTCAGGACAGTGGCGCGGCACAGAAAGCCGCCTTGAAATACAGCGGTGATCTGGCGTCAGGCGAGTTTAACAACTACACGAACCGGCTGGCGGGATTGGCGGGCGTCGGACAGGCCGCTGCGAACACGAACGCGCAACTAGGCCAGAATTATGCGGGCGCGGTTACGGGTATTAACCAGAACACGGCAGCGGCGCTTGGGTCGTCGTATATCAATCAGGGGAATATCTACGGGAACCTGTGGTCAAACATTGGCGGGCGCGCGGATCAGGCGGCGTCTATGTTCCTGGGTGGACGATGAGCGACGTAGCTTTCGACCCGTTTGGTTCTCGCGCCGCTGGGCTGAACTACGGCCAGCGTCTCACACAGTTGGGCGGTCAGTATCGCGCCGGTAATCAGATGGCGAACGGACAGCCTGCACAGGCGGCACAGGCGCTGTATCAGTCTGGTGATCTGGCAGGCGGTCGTCAGATTCAGGGCGACATGGCGGCGCAACAGGAAGCGGCGCGGACGCAGGAAACCGAGGCCCGTGCACGTCAGGCTCAGTTCACGATCCAGGCCGTTCGCGCGCTGAAAAACACGCCACCCGAACAACGGAATCAGGTTTTCGCGTCGATGGCACCGACGCTGGAAATGCTAGGTCAGACACCGCAGGATATTCAGGCGTTCGGGCAGGCGCTCTCGTCGAATCCCGGCGTCCTCGATCAAGCCGAACAATGGGCCGGGAATACGTTGCGGGAACTTGAGTTCCGTAACGCCGGTCAGGACGTTCTGGTCCTCGATAAAAACACGGGAGAACAAGTCCAGAGGTATCAGCAGTCGCCGCAAGATTACTCGCTCGGGAACACGCGATTTGACGGCGACACGAACGCGCCTGTCGCTCAAGGGTACGTCGCGCCCCAAGTTATCCAGCGCGACCCTGAAAAAGACCTGATCGAGATTACGCCGGGATCGACGCCTAGTCGGGTGGGGGGTGACGCGGCGAACGTACCGGCGCTCGTGCAGAGCATTATCCCCGGCGCGCGTCTGACTAGCGGATTGCGGACGCCAGATCAGAACGAACGGGCAGGTGGCGCGCGGAACAGCTTCCACCTTCGCGGACAGGCGGTCGATATCGCACCTCCCGCTGGCATGAACCTGAACGAGTTTCGTCAGCAGCTTGCGGCACAGGGCGTCGATATCGCCGAACTGATCGACGAGGGCGATCACTGGCACCTCGCATGGAATGGCGGCGGTCAGGCCCCGAATATTGGTCGTGGCGAAACCGTGCAGGCTGGCCCGCGCGTTCTGGCGCAGGGGACGCCACAGGCCAGCGAGGGAGGTTCAGCCGCCATCCTGACGCCTGAGGAAGTCGCCGCCGCTGGTCTCAATCCGGGAGGCGTATATCAGCGCAGTCGCACGGGTCAGATTTCGACCGTGCAGGCCGCGCCGGGTGCCGGGCGTCAAGGTAATCCGACCGAGGCGCAGAACAAGGATTCATTTAACGCTAACCGGATGACGGATTCCGGGGCGATCCTGGCCCGTATGGAGCAGGAAGGGTTCGATTACGGCGCGTCTCTGGCGACTGGCGGTGCGTTCCGTGAGGATGGGCGCCAGTATCAGGCGGCGGCTCGCGAATGGGCCGACTCCCTGTTGCGTTTGACGACAGGTGCAGCGGCGACACGCGATGAAGTCGAGAGCGCGCTACAAAGCTATTTCCCGCAAATCGGTGACAGCGCTGCCGTTCGCCAGCAGAAAGCACAGCGCCGCGCCCAAGTGGAGCGTGACGCACAGGCGCGCGGTCAGGGTGGTCGTTCGGCTCGCGCACCGGAAGCCGCGACAGGAACCCGCCAGCGCCCCCGTACGAACGCCCCAGGTCTGCCGTTCGATATCACGCCCGCACAACTATCGCGCCGTCAGCAGATCGTCCAGTCGGGTGGTTCGCCGTCGTCGGCGCTGGGGTCTCCCCAAAATCCGCGCTACCTCAATCCAGCCGACCCGAACGCGAGTTTCGGCAACGTGCGGAGTGGCGAGTATTATGTCGGTCCAGACGGTCGCGTTCGCGGGCCTAAACCCTAATGGCGCAAGCATGGGACGCTGTACCGGTTGTCGGTGATACACAGGCCGCACCGCCTGTCGCGGCTGCACGTCCAGCGCGCGGATATCGTGTTGAGCGTCAGGCGTACACGAACGAGACGCCAGAGGAGCTGACGGCTCAAGGGTATCAGCAGGACGACGCGGGGACGTGGTTCAAGGTTGTCGGCACCGAACAAGCGCCGTCAGCAGCGTGGCGTTCGGTTCCTGTCGCGCCGGAACCTACCGGGTCACAGACTCTAGCCGACGAACAAACGCGTCGTATGCTGACAGCTAACGGTGACACCGCCGCGCGCGAAAACACGTTCATGAACGGGGTTTTGTTCGGGGCGGCGGACGAAATCGGCGGGCGTGTGGCGCAAGCGGGGCAGGCTACACGGAACTTGGGTCGCCGTCTTTCCGGACAACCTATCGAGGTGAATTCGGCGGATGTAAACGACGCTTACGTTCGCAACTATCGCGACTCGGTGGGTGAATTCACCGAACGGCACCCGGTGCAGTCTCTAGGTCTGTCGCTGGCCGGTGGCGGGCTTACGGGCGGCGGCGTGGTGGGCGGTGGGGTCCGTGGTGCCATAGCGACCGGCGCGGCTTACGGCGGCGCTTACGGTTTCGGTTCCAGCGAGGGCACGTTCGCCGAACGACTCCCCGGTGCCGCTACGGGCGCGGTTGTCGGTGGCGCTCTAGGCGGCACAGTTCAAGCCGCTGCACCCTACGCCCGTCGTCTGGCCGGTATCGCCAGCGCGGGGACGCGACCGATCCGTGAGACCGCTTCCCGCATGGTCGGGCGTCCTGCTGAACCGAACGTGGTGGCGGCGCGTCGTATCGCGGATCAGCTTCGTCGTCGTGGCCTCTCTGAGGATCAGATCGCCGCTGAAACTACGCGGTTCCGCGAGGCGGGTCTTAACCCTTCCGTGGTGGACGTGGGCGGCGAAAACGTCATGGCGACTGTCCGCGCTGCTGCATCGGGTGAGGGTCCAGGCCGTCAGCTTGTGACCGATTACCGCGACCGTGTGGCGTCCGAACTGACGCCGCGTGTGGTCGAGAGAACTCGTCGCCTGATACCGGACGAAACGCGCGATTCTTACACGCTGGCTGACGATCTGACGCGCTCCCGGAATACCGCTGCCCGCGATCAGTACGGACCCGCATATGCCGCCGTGATTGAGGTTCCAGATATCGCTATCCGCGCGCTTAGGGGGCCAGAGGGTACGCAGGCGATGGCGTCTGCACGTCGTCTGGCGAGTGCAGAACAAAGATACGACGTTGCAGCTGAAATCGACGCACTGGCAACGGCGGACCTCGACCAGCTGCCTATGGCGTCAGGTCGCGCCCTTGAAACCATCCGTCGTGCTATGGCAGACGAAGCCGCTGGCCTATCAGAATCGTCGCCGGGCCTGTCTAATGCCCTCATGGACCGTGTACGCCAACTGGACGACGCGCTGGATAATGTGCCCGGTCTGACTGAGGCGCGCGGTAACTATCGCGCCGCGTCCGAACAGATCGACGCCGTGGGAGGTGTGCCGCGTAACGGTCGTCAGCGTTTGGGGCGTCCTGATCGCGCGCCGGTTAGTGCGATCACCGCACCGGCTCCGCAGTACAGTTCCTATCTCGACAGTCTGCGTCCGCAGTCAGGTGCCGCGAATCAGGTGTATCAGCGCGACGCCCTGATTAACCGACTGTCGAACTCTAAGGACGGCGCGGTCGGTGCGTTGAACGCTCTGACGCCCGGTCGTAACGCCGCCCTAACTGAGAATGCACCGTATATCGCGCGTAACCTTGAGGCGACGTTCCCTGGGCACGGTCAGCAGTATCAGCAGGATATTAACCTGGCCCGCGAACAGATGACGTTCGCGAACCGGATCAGCCCCAACGATGGGTCGCAAACGGCGTCACGGTTGGGCGATCAGGCCGGGGAAATGGTCGCGGCTGGTCTGAACGGTGCGGCATCCGTAGCGACGGGCGGCAAGTGGGCGCTCGTGAAACTCGGCCTCGATAACCTGATCCGCAACGTTGGCCTGAACGAAGCCGAACGCGCGGCCATCGTTGAACTGGGCATCGGGTCGGCTGACGAAATCCAGAACATCCTGCGTGTCGCTGCTGAGTCGCGCCGTATGGGCTCGCCGCCTCCCGCCGAGGTTCAGGCGTGGCTTGTGCGGACACGAAACACCCTCGGCTCGCAAAACCCCGTCAGTCAGCAGATCGAACAGCTTCTGTTGCCATCGCCTGTCTTAGCAGGAGAAGAACAGCAATGAACATCACTGTGATGGGCTGGCCGCTCCACCAAAATAAGACTATCAGTATCGGCACTTTCGGAGTGTACCACTAATGCCCGCTGGTCGTCTCGTTATTCCATCGTGGATGCCCGCGCTAAACAGCGACGGGTTTCCGATTCCTAATGCCCAAGCGTTTTTCTATTTCGACGGCACGACGACACTGCAAACGGTGTACGCTGACGAGGATTTACTGACGCCTCTCGCTAATCCTGTGAAGGCGAACAGTTCTGGACGGTTCCCGACTATTTGGGCCGATGAGGACACAGTTTACAGCGTCACTATGGACGCCGATTACGGCCCGCCCGGTGTGCCGTTCACGTTCAGTGGAATCACGCCGTCTGTGGACGGGGTTTTGTACAGCGTCGCGCTTGCGGAAGCCGCTGCCGGTAACGCGGAGGACGCCGCTGCACTGGCTGTAGAGGCGGCGTCCTCGATCATTGGCTCCGGTCTGCGGTTCGGGCCGTTCACGATGGACGGGGTTTCAACGACTATTCAGATGGCCCAGGTCGTCGCAGCCGGAAACGAGTGGACCGTTCAGGTTTTTGCTAACGGCGTACTTTTGTATGTCGATGACTATTCCACGAACGGCACGACCACGCTTACGTTTGACGTGGCCCCTGCTAACGGTGTCGTTATCGAGGGGGTCCACGTCGGGGCCTCTATTGGCTTGGACGGTCTGTCACCGCGCATCGCTACGGTCCCCGATGGACCGCTACTTACAAACGTCGTCCGGTTTTCCAGGGTTCTCGACTATGCAGACGCGCCCATGGTTTTCAAGAACGGCTCGACTGATGACGGACCGGGGATCGTCGCGGCCTATGCGTATTCCAGCACATGGACACATTCGTCTGGCGTCGTCAGGATTATGTCGAACACGACGATCCCCGAGGGTTCGGTTACGACTCTAACGGACGGCCAGATATACGTCGGAGCCGGGATTACACTGACGATCTATGGCGCGTTTAACGCTCCGTCTGATCGCCAGATTTTCACCGGGCCGGGGACTGTGGTGGGTCTGGCGTATGCCGTTGCAGAATGGTGGGGCGCGAACGGTGATTTTAACGAATCTCGGATTAACGACCCAACGTACACGTCGTACACAGACAACGCCCCCGCGTTCAATAAAGCCGTCGCGTGTGTCCTGGGGGCTGGGGTCGGCGGTGGTTACGCGGGATCGCCCCGTGTGCAGGCTCTTGACCGCGCGTATGGCCTGAAAACGCCTATCGTGATCCAGCCACTACTGGACGCACCGATTGATTTCATCGGTGCGAACTGGACAGTGGACGGATCGGGGACGCGGTTTTATTCGGGGGATAGCGCGGGCTGCGTCATGGTCACGGGCGGCGCTCCGTTCTCGAATCCTAACGCGTTCGTGAAGTTCCGTCTCGCGGATTTTCAGGTTTTGGGAACCGCGAACCGTGCACCTGTGGGGGTTACGATTGCCGGTGACGGGGGGGCTACGGACAAGGTTCTGTCCGGTCTCCTGTCGAATGTGATCGAAAACGTCGTCGTAACCGACATGGCGACGTGTTTCCTGTCGTCGGGTGTGACGAAACTACGCGCGAAAAACTGCACAGGTCTGAACGGCGCGATCTTTGGGATCGGCTGGGAAATCAAGCCGTCACCGGGTGGCACAATTACGTCTGATGTGTCGTTTGAAGGCTGCATCATGTCGCAACCGAATAGCGGCGGGATGAATGGGCGCGGCTGGTATATTCACAACGACGACGTGTCGGTCGGATCACCGTCGCTGCAAAGCGTTCGGGGTATCTCGTTTGACGACGACTGCCAAGGGTATGCGGGTCGTCAGGGGATTTCAGTGTTTGTGTTCGGCGTCGGCGCGGTCGGTAAGTCGCGCAACATCGGCGACATATTTTTCGCGCCGGGGACGAAGTTCCAGGGCGGATCGGGTCTGGACTCGACCGCCGCGCTGTTTGTTGACGCCCGCGATGGGTGCCAGATTTCCACGATCAAGGCTATAGGGTGCCAGTTCGAAGGTCTGAACGGTCCTGCTATCCAGATGCAGATCACGACTAGCGGGGCTGTGTTCGGCGAGGTCAACGACATCGTGATCGCCGGTAACACGTTCCGATATAACCTGAACCAGTCCGTTATCATGGACGGGGTGTACGGGTATTCGATCACCGGGAATATGCTCCAGTATTGCGGCGCTGCTGCTGCCCCTGCGGCTGAGCATATGTATGCGCGTAACTCGTTCGGGCGTATGCGTGATAACCTGACATCCCACGACGACGCCGTGTCGTGGCCTGGACTAGGGCGCGGTATCACGATCACCGGGGCGAATACGAAACCCACCTATCTGTCAGGGAACGCTATGGGCACGACAACCGCTAGAGTGATTGAGGCTTCAGCGGTGGGGCTGGCGACGGATAGCACCGAACAGCCATCGACGATTTCACAGGTTTAAGTTAGACTGAAATTGCTCACACTAGGAGACTAAACCACATGGCTACCCCCGAAGTTCAGGCGTTTGCCGCCGAACAATTTCCCATTCTGCACGACGCTGTTTATGCGGTGCTGGATGAGTACCCTGCCGATCGCAAGGTCATCGACCTGAAGGAAAAGCTGGACGCGTTCTATCTCGGCGCGGTCGAGGTGCTGGATATCGCTACCGCCCCGGCGCGTTCGGGAGGCCACAAGCCCCCGCCCGAAAACCCCTAAGTGATTTGGTCAGCCGAAATATTCTACGGCGCTGTGACCCTCTGCGCTCTCGGCCTGTCCTGGAAACATGGCGGGCCGATTGCCGTTGTGATGACGCTCGTCGCCGCGATGTGGGTGTTTCAGCTTGGCCTCTACATGATCGCGACGCCGTTTGTCGGCAATATGATGTCGTGCATGATCGACGGTGCGCTGTTGCTGGTGGTCTCGACATTATCGAGGTCACGCCCGCTGATGATCGTTGCCGCCGCACTGGCGTCTCAGTTGTTTCTGCACTTCGCGTTTCGTCAGGGGCATTTGGACGACGAGTTGTATTACGTCGCCATAAACGTGTTATATCTGGTAGAATTACTCGCGCTAGGGTGGTCGGGAGGTAGGATTGTTCTCGATACTCTGGGCGATTGGGTGGCTGATGTTTGGAGGAGCCGCCGCAATACCGTGGCTTCTTTCGGGTCGGAAACGGCAACCCGTGGTGCTATCGGTTGCGGACAACATAAGTCTGTTGTTCGCAACGGTCGGGGTAGCAGCGTATGACTACGAGTCTCAAGGGCTTAGCGATGCGGAACCAGACGACATGACCGGGCAGGCCGACGATATGCACGACAACACTCAAGTGCAGCTGGCGACGCTTGCCGCTGATATGAAGTCTCAGTCGAAAGAGATTGCGTCCGTCCGCACGTCGGTAGAGCGCGAAATCGGGCGTATGGCGCAGGCGCTTGAGAAACACGCCGAAATCGTCACGCGGGCTGTCGAGTCCATGAAGTCCGAGTTTTTCACCAAGGGTGAGGGCGGCGCTCTGACGGAACGCGTCAAGAAACTTGAACTTGTCGTTTTCGGCGCGGTGGGGATGATCGTCGTTGCCGTGTTTGGCGCTCTGATCGGACTGGTGGTGCTGAAATGACCCGTCCTAAGTTCAGTATCGGGTTTGCGCTCCTGATGGCTATGGGGGCCTCGCTGGCGGCGTTGTTCGCGGTTCTGGTCATAGATTACACTCGACCGGAAAGAATGACGTGGGACGCGCTGTCGATCCCTAAAAGTCCCATCGTTGGTGAGATGCTGGTGGTGAAAGCGAAGACCACCCGACTCCCTAGCGAGGGCTGCACGAACGGGTTTCAGACTGACTTGCGCCGTGGCCGTGGTGAAATCACCCGTCTGCCGGTCCCGACGCGGACATTGAGCGACAACGGCGAGGCTCGTTACGACGTGGTTCTGCCCCCTGATATCGCGCCTGGGGTGTATGAAGTCAGAGTACGAGAGACATACAGGGATTGCGGACGTGCCGACTCGATCCCGAGTCCGTGGCTGTCGTTTGAGGTTTTGCCGGTTTTGGAGTAGGTTTGTTATATGGCTGAAACTGACGTGAACGTTGAGAATGTCGAGCGCGTAACCGTCGCGCCGTCTGTACCGTCGTCAGCCCAGCCAAAACCCGGAACCGGACTTGCCGCGATCATGTCGCCAGATAGCGCGATCCGGGCGCATCCTGCGTATCAGATTGCAAACCGCCTGTGGCGTCCCGCTGGTGGTTGGGCACTTGTGGCGGGGATGACCTACGGGTTCGCCATAGGGCCGTGGCTAGGGAAACCGCTGGGGCCGATTGAATGGACATCATTGGTCGCTCTGGTTGTTGCTATGTGGGGCCTTAAGACGCTTGAGAAACGGGATGGGGTAGCATGACACGCGCCGAACTATTCGCGGCCATCAGACCGTTCGCCCCCAACGGTCGATTCACAGAAGATCACGTCGCCGCTATTGATGCGCTGGCGGAGAGTTTCGGGTTGGGCAGTATGGCAGGAACCGACACCCCCGACCCAGAACTAATCGCCGCCCTGAAACAGGACGAGGGCCTGAGGCTCAAGGCGTACAAAGACACCGTTGGTGTCTGGACGGTTGGGTACGGACACGCGCACGTCGATCCTGGCACTATGTGGACTCAGCAACAGGCCGAACGCGCGTTGATCGAGGACGTACAGGCCCATAACGCGAAACTTGCGTATCGGATTCCGTGGATCACGACCCTTGATCCGGTTCGCCGTCGCGTCCTGCAAAACATGGCGTTCAACTTGGGGATCGACGGTCTCATGGGTTTCAAAAACACGTTAGAGGCGGTGCGGACGGGTCGATATAATCAGGCGTCGGCGGGGATGCTGACCTCGAAATGGGCGTCACAGGTTAAGGGCCGCGCGGTTCGATTGGCCCATGAGATGTTGACCGGGACAGTGAAATGATCCCCACCGAAATCCGCAAGTGGGTCGCTCTCGGTGTGCTTGTCGCCGTCATATGTATTGCGTTGGCTGTCCTGTCTATGTGCCGCGCCCAAGATGCGGCGAAGACGGCGCAGGCCGGTGAGACGCTCGCTAACGGTCGGACAGCGGCGAGCGCGGACGTAAACGATATCCGAGACGCGGCGGACGAACGAATCTCCGCCATCAATGCTGATGTAAAGGACGCCACCGATGCGATACGTTCTGCCCCTGATCCTGTTAGCCGCGACCGCGCCGCTTTACGCGGGTTGTGCGACATCGATCCGAGTGCAAGCCCCGACTGCCGGTTGCTCAACGCTAATCCCTGACAGTTACCGCGCCGATGTACCGTCTGCCGTACTCCCGACTGACGCGGACGAAGCCCGGCGTTGGCAAGTTTTCGGCGTGTCTCAAACCGGTCAGCTGCGTATCGCGAACGGCAGAACGTCGGACGTGATCGGCGTTGTCGAGGCTTGCGAGAAACGAGATGCAGCATCCGTCAGGGAGATTGAGCGGCCTTGGTGGAGAGTTTGGGGGTAGTCAACCCCCGTCCCCCTCAGTCCGGTTGGCGAGGTCGGGGAGCGGGCGCTTCCAGTATGACACACAAAAGGTGTCCCACTGGGATGCCCGAGCAGTCACAGAGACCAACTCCCAACCGCTGAACGACATTTTGTCCAGAACGTCGTTAGGGACGGCGTAGCCAAAGCCGGACACGACGTGGTGCTCAAACCTCGCGCTCATCCCCTCCCCCCTTCCGTTGCTGTGCTGGCCTCTAGGGCGCGCAGGATGGCGGCGGCTAGAGCGAGGGCGGGGGTAGATGCGCTGGTGGTTAATCCGCCTGTATCAGAAGCGTCCTGATCATGATGAGAACGCCACCATGAGGGCGCGACAGACACGGTAGCCTTTCCCGCGCCAAGGCATATCTCGGTCACCCACCCCGGCAGCACCCGCTTGGTCAGCACGAGCGCGGCGTCCAGTGAAGTCGTCCAGTGACCGTCCCATGCTCCCCAAATACCGCCGCCCTTGTCTCCAGTGAGCAAGATTCCGGTAGCCTGCCCGATCTCACGGTCCAGTTCCCGGCTCCCCCGTTCCGCCCCCTCCAGCCGTTCTACAAGCGGGGTCATCATTCGGCTCCTTTGTCGGTAGGGGCGAGGATCATGATGGTGCAGACGATCTTGCCCTCACTTACGAGGTCGGCCTGTCTGCCGATGCCGACGTGATCCACGACCGCCTTGAGCGCGTCGCTTGTCACGTCGTATCGAGGCTCTTTGAATCCCCGACCGTCAGCAGTCGGTCGCCCCGCAAAGATGCGACCGGAAAAAGCGGCGGTTGCTAGTCTAATTGGACTCGCCATCACCCCTCTCCCGCATTGGTAGGCTGGGCGGATAGGGCTGCGAGACGACGTAGCGTACCGAGGCGGATATCGCGGCGGATGGGGCCGTCCATGATTTCGGCCACAGAACTGTCGTCGGTCCAGTCCTGCCCGTCGCGGTCGTATGCCGTGATAAACTCGACTAACGGCACGACCGCCTCCCGCAGCCGCGCGATCTCGTCCCGCGTCACCCGCCCGACCGCCGCCAGTTCATCCGGGGTGCGGGTGGGGGCTTTGGAACCGGGTTCGGAAGGAAGCGGCATCCAGTGGGTCGGGCGACATGGAATATCAATGCGCCTCAGAAACTGGAACCAATCCCCGTCGAATAGACCGTCAACCCATTGCTTAGTTTCCCATTCGTCGGGGCCTGTATTGTATGTCACACAGACCAAAACTTCGGTTCCGTCATCAAGCGCGGTCTCAATCGGTCTCCACGCCCCTTGATCCGGCACGGGCGGGGGTGCGGCGGCGAGAGCGTCACGCATGGCAATGGTCGCGTCGGCAAGTTCCTCGCCTTCATCATCCATATCGTCGCTGTCCAAATGCTTTACGCCATAATGATCGGCAGCATCGACTAGGCGGGTGATCAATCCGCGCGGCACGGTCACGTCATCGGTTGAGCGGGTCATGGGCGGTCCTTTGTGGGGGCGTCGGAGATCAGGTGTGCGGATGCTGGATAGGTGGCGCGCAAGTAGGCCGCGAAATCCGGCTTGATCGGCGGCTCGACCGTCGCCCGCTCGGCGATCTCGGAAAGGCAGCCTGGGCACCCGCAGTAGTGCAGGCTTTCGGCGAAACTGAGCGGCTTGCCGTCGTAAAATCGCAAACGAGCGCTCACAGATCACCGCCCTTCATGGCAGCGAGGGCTTCTCGGGCTTGTCCGAGAATGCGCGGCGGGAACTTGCTTTCGATGGCCTTGCAGCCCTCAAGGTTCTCGATTGACGCGCCGCAAAGCGGACATGGGTTCGGCAGGTCGTTGTAGCAGGGGCACTGTTGCTGGCCCCAATCCAAGAACGCCCCCAACGCCTTCCGCCCGATCTCCACCCGCGCCTCCAACTCGGCTATCCGAGCGGCGGCGGGGTCCAGGGGCGTGAGGGCTTGGGACGTTTGCCCCCATTTGTTAGGGTCCACTATCCAGCGAGACCCGGCGACCTCCAGCCCCTCCCCGCCAGCATGGGGCGCGGGATCGGCGGGGGCGGTGCGGAGGGCGAGGATGTCATCGACCATGCCATCTGCAAATGACGCCGCTGCTTGGACGGGGTTTGAGTACGAGGGCGTTTGTCGCTTGGCAAACTGGACCATTCCGTCACCAATAATCCGAGAAATCGCCTCCCGCTCGCGCTGATCGACCTGGGCGTTGGGTGCGGGGGTCATAGCCAGTTCAGCCGATCATGGTTGTTGCGCCAGTATTTTGAGACGCGGAATGGCACGGCATCTTTGAGAGGTTCGCCTAACACGGCGCACGGGATCACCATGGCGACGACCAGCAGCCATGAAAGCGGGTGCCACCATCGGTACACGCCAGTCACCACGTCACCGTCGTCATGAAAACGGCAGACGCCTAACCAGTAAAACAACGACCCCACTCCGTTGAGCCGCTGGCGGACTTTCCTACGGAGGTCCGCCTTCGAAAGCTTGCCATTGAGTGGAGCCTTGATGGCCCCCAGCCCGCTCATTCCGCATCCCCCTCGACAGCCGCAGGGGCGGGAAGGGGCGTGAAGCGTCCGTCGTTGAACTCAGCGGTGAGTCGAGCCCATTGTTGGCCGTCAGCGCCGACATACACCGTCACCTCATGGTCATCGTGCGGGCCATCCATCTGGAGTCTTGCCGTACCCATGACCCTGTAATCGGTCCCGCGCTTGACGTGTCGGTGCGTCGGGCTCCACGGCTCACCCGGCCCGGCGTGTTGGCCTCCGAGAGGGGCGGAAAGGGCGGCGAGACCGTTTTCCAAGTCTAGGGCCTGAGCGCGCATTACCTTGGCCAACTGTACTCCAACAGGCTTTGGTCCGAGGGTTTCTGTTATGTCCGCAGCGAGCCGAGCTTGCTTGATGAAATCAGCAAGCCACTCCCTCAGCCGCGCGTCCTCCCCCCTCACGGCAGGGGCCGGTGACGACGGGGCTGCTGCGTAAAGCGCGGCGCGGACATCACAAAGATATTGGCGCGTGACCTTCACCAAGCCGTCTTGGCATCCCGCAATGGACGCCACAGTGTCACGCAACACTTTCTGCACCCCCTCCCCCGACGACGGGGCGGCAGGCTGGCGGGATGCGGCGATCAGGGCGGTTCGGATCGATACTTTAAAGGCTTCGATCTCTGTCCAGAGTGTCGTCGGCCACCCAGCCTTGTACGCGCCGTTCAAATAGGTCAGGAGGCCCTCTGCTGCGCCCCTAGGGATGAAAACGCCGTCACCTGGGCACGGCCCAGCCTGAACGTCATCGTGTGCTGTATGACAGTAGATGCACGGTTCGCCAAAGTGATGTTGATCGGTCATGGGACAAGGTCTTTCAATGGGCACCCGATTGCCGCTGCGACCCGCATGAGGGTTTTGATCGGCATATCGGTACGGTCAGATTCAAGGTTGGCGATCTGGGCTCGTGAGATCAGGGCCTTTTCGGCGACTTCCATCTGCGTCATGCCCGCCGCGCGACGCGCAGCAACGACGCAGGCACCGAGCGTGGCGTTCTCTATCTCGCCGCACCCGCCGCAGTACGGACACTTCATGACGCGGTTCCTTCGCGGTAGGCGGTGCGGGCATCCGTGCCCAGGTCATACAGGTCATCCCCGCTCACCACAGGCTCACGGACAGGATCGCCCGCGCCCGTGGTGTCTTCTTGTTCCGGTTCCATCGTTCTCTCCAGTTCGATACCTACATAGTATATACGGCGGCGGTCGCGTCAATCGTTATTCCGAGAGGGACGCGATTTTATCGGTGACTCGTTCACGGATGGCGGTCGCTTTGTCCCGGTCGATTTTCACGGCCTGCTTTCGCCAGTCGGTCATACGGTCGAAGCGCGCGTTAAGTTCGTCGGCGGTTTTCGATTCGGCCAGGATTTTCTCGACGGTCGCTTCGTAGGTCTCCATCGAAAACTCAATGGCGGCGGGTTTCGGGCCGCTGTCCGACAAGCGTAGCGGCTTGATGTCAAACGCCTTGGGTTTACCGCCGCGTTCCTCCTTCAGCTTCACGACGACCATTGCGTCCAGGCCTGTAGCGGCATGTGGACGAATACCGCCGTGGGGCTCTCCAGCCCACTTGACGGTCGGGTCACGGTGAACGGCGACAGATTGGCCGATCCACTTCTCGGATTCGGTCGTCCACAGCTGCGACAGGATACGACGAACCGTGAGGCACGGTTTCCACGGACGACCGTTCTCGCCGTCGTAATGAATCGTGACAGGCTGATCCCCGCCCGTGGTTTTTACGTCAACGCTGGTGATCGTGAGAATCTTTTCAGTCCCCATGATGTCGGCTGCGTTGAGTTGATCGCTCTTGGCGATAAGGGTGTGTGCGATGTCGGTCATACGATGATGTCTCTCTCAATGTAGCGCGTCGGAACCGTCCGAATGTCTGCGCGGTTTTTCACGGTGTTGTAGCTGTCGATTGCGGCCTGAACCTTGGCCTCGAAAGCGACGGCGGACTCTATGATCGCAGCCTCGATAACCGGATCACGCTCCACGGGCAGCACCATCATATCCATGCCGTTTGAGTAGCTGATCAGGTCGATACCCTCCAGCCCGGCGACAAGAATCCCGGTGTGGACCTGGATGATGTAGTCCTCGGATATCGTGCCGTTCGTCAGCCACTCGTGCGCCGTCTGCACCTGATATTTTGCCACGCGAGACTTGCACTCGACCCCGCGAGGTTTCCCTACCACGATCCCGTCAGGCGAAAACCCGAGCGTCACGCCGTGGTCGTCGTTCGTGATGAACCCGACCGTCTCCACGTCATCGAAATGCTCGATATACAGGTCTCTGGCGAGTTCCTCTTCCTCGTGCCCCCTGATCATATCGGACGATTGAAAACGCGCCTGATCGAGCCTGGGGCCGTTGATCCGTTGCGCGGCAAGTTCGAACGCATGGGCGCGCGATTTCTCGTTGTCGGCAGGCTTGAACGTCTTGGGGGACATGATCAGCCGCATTTCCGAGGCGGTTAGCAGGCCGTTTCGTAGGGCAAGCCAAGAATCTGTGTTCTGTTCGATGTCGCGGTGATAGGTGATCACGATTCGACCCTGTATTTACCCGCGCGACAACACGCGCTATCTTGTTCGTCCGTCATCGAATGTCCTTCCATCCGTTCGTTGATGAGAGCCCGCGCGGTTTTCTCTCCCGTTGCCCGCGCGGGCTTATAATTTAAGCAGCCCGCGCCTGTTTCTTGAGCGCGCGTATGTGCACCCTGATCTCCCGAAGATTGTCCTGCGCTCGTTGGGCGGCTAACTCAGCTGCACACAGCGCCGTGTGGGTCGATGTGCCGTTGAGCGTCGATGTCAGGCGGGACACTTCGCCAGCGGTGGCATAGGCGACCGAGCAGACGGATGACGGGATGGCGATGCGGGGGGTCATGCGGGCACCGGTGTGAGGGTGTGTTTGGTTGTCCGTGCGAGATACTTGACGGTTGCCAATCGCTTTCGACCGTCTGGCCGGGTGAATACACCTCGGATGGCCTTCACCGTGTCGTTGTCGTCGATCAGAGATTCCGGTTTATCAGGCCCGATCCACTCAGGGCCGACCAGCGGAAAATGTCCGTTCGTCAGTCCGCCAACTGACTGCCATGTCGCACTCACGACGCAATCACTCCCACCGTCACGCCCGCGACGAACACCCCGAACAGGATCACGCCGATGATGGCGTAACCGATCCAGGCGGGGACGTCGGCGGACGGGCAGCACATAGGGTCTTCAAAATCGTCGTGGTCGTCGTCGATTAGGTCATATCGGATCATCGCACGTTCTCCATCTTCCTAGCCGCAACATTTGCTGCGGTTTCCAGTCGTGTAATCAGCAGTTTTACGCGGGCCGTATCTCTCACGGACACGGGCGGGTGACGCTCAATCCCCGCGATACCGTACGCCAGAACCGACATGGCGGATTCGAAATCGTAGGGGTCACGCATGAATACGCCCCATAAACTCAGCCACCACCCGCTCCGAGTCGCGGATCAGCACCATCGCCTGATCCATCGTCGGGATTACGCCGACCGCGATTTCATCCCATGCGCCACCGGGGCCATAGAACGCCATGCGGTATCCAGGGCCGATGCCAGGGTCACAGAACCCGATGATCGCGGGCGTGGTTTGCGCGGCCAGGGATTTCGATACGGGGGTCATTCCGACACCGACTCGACTAGCCACAGCGCCGTCTCCGGGAAGGTTAGCCGTCCGCCCTCATGAGGCCCGGTCATCGCCAGAACCCAAACCTCATCACCCGCTATTGCCTCGACCTTGGCGCGCATGAATGTTTTGTCGGGGTGCCGGTGGGTGTTCGACACGATATCACCAACCTTAAATCGGTCGCTCATTCCCCATCCTCCACTTCCTGAGTTTCGACGCACTCCCAGCAAATCCCGTCGTGGTTTACGTCATCCTCGTTGTCGCGCTGCCATGATCCGCAAGTGATGCAGTAGCAGCCGTGAACTTGGGTGGTGTCGAAGTAGGTCACGACGCGGCACGTTTTTCGGCAGCGGCCATGCGAGCCATACGCTTTTGATGCGCGGCACGTCTCTTGGCGGCGTTTTCACGCATTTGCGCTTGTGCGGCACGGGCGGAGGGGCAATCAACGCCGCCTCGGGCATTCTGCTTTTCTTCTTCGGTCATCGTCCACACAGCGGTCTCTCCAGTCGCTTTCTACCCGCCGATACTGCCCACCGAAAAACCGCGCGTCAATGACCTTTTTGGTATTGTGCGGGATTATTTTTCGGGTAGTCTGACGGCTCAACTGGAGAGAACGGAAGTGAAATACGAACTCGTAAAAACCGATACGGTCAAATCGTGGGACGGTCGAACACTGTACAGAATCCGCGCGCTGGTTACGATTTTAGGCGTCGTGAACGTTGGCGGTCTAGGCGGCTATATCGAGAAGGAAAAAAACCTGTCGCAGGTGTCCGACAAGGCGTGGGTGTCCGACAAGGCGCAGGTGTTCGGCGAGGCGCGGGTGTCCGGCGAGGCGCGGGTGTCCGGCGAGGCGCTGGTGTTCGGCGAGGCGCAGGTGTCCGACAAGGCGCAGGTGTCCGACAAGGCGCGGGTGTCCGACAAGGCGTGGGTGTCCGACAAGGCGCAGGTGTCCGACAAGGCGCTG
>Ga0247733_1000280_pt1 | contig 38534 bp, 53 predicted proteins | sample UWRJL043104R2_FD_180932 | JGI IMG/M metagenome (GOLD analysis project Ga0247733, IMG submission 180932) | Plant litter microbial communities from Arlington Agricultural Research Station in Wisconsin, United States - UWRJ-L043-104R-2 | ecosystem: Environmental > Terrestrial > Plant litter >...
GAAGAGGATTAAGCATAAATGAGGTGTACACTCAGAGAGTAGAATATTTGTACGTCGAGAATGCAGTTGGACTCGGTGTCCCCATATATCTTACGAGACGTCCACGGAAAGCCAATACTTCACTTTGCAGTTAAAGAGGTAACACCATGGTCGTTGAGTACCTCATGTCGCAAGCTCGAGTTTCCAATATGGCATTTCAGGACTACTCAGGTTGCAGCTTGCTTCATTACGCCACTGCGAGTGGCCATGTGCGTCTGATCTACTTTCTTATATACCATAAGGGCTTCGATCAAAGGGCGCCGAACGACCAAGGACGAATGCTTCTTCATTATGCTACAATGAAGGGCAACATCGACGCGGTCAAGCGCCTATTCGATATAGGTGCCGTGCAGCCAAACAGTCTCTACAAAAACGGGCAAACACCCTTCTAGCTCGCGCTATCGTGTAGATCTACACCTGTGACCGAGGATCTGCAGACACCCTACTACCAAACAAACGACACAGATCAGTCGCACAAGACGGTCTTGATTCCAACTGATGTCGGACTTCGGAGAATTGGAAGGCTTGTCAAAGTGGAAAGCCTAGCAAAGGCCACTTTCCTCGTTCTTCTCTTGATATCTGGATATTGGTACATGTTGCGGACGACATGAAACCATAGAGAAGCTGTGGTGCCTGGGATGGGCAACCCTGAGGTTATCGTGGGGGCTCGTCTTTATTTAGAACGTGATGCATGTATGGTTTCGCTTCCGACACCCCGCAAGAAGCAAACTCAAGCGAAACCCAGCCCCCAAGGTGCGGGCCGATCCCGACAACAGCTGACCCTACCAGCCTCTCCACTGTCTACAGCCTCGCATTTCAGACTCCAGGCCACCTTAGCCAGGAACAAACCGGTTATATATTGTCTTCACTTGTTCGATACCAGAAGTACCACACTGCGCTACCGTCACATGTCCACAATGTCGGAACAGATCTCCTCCAAAGGGAAGGGAAAGGCCAAAATCGAGGTTATCGATTTGACGGTCGATGTACCCCTCACCGCCAACAAGGCTGTTCAGGTACAGCAACGTTCGCCCGCCTCACCATCACACGATGCTCAACCCACGATTTCGAACCAAGCAGGTAGCTCCAAGGACGTACCATCGTCGTCCACGAGAGCCAATCCATGCACACCCACAAGAGCCGGTCCTTCGTACGCGTCCTCACACTATTCCTTCTCACCTACGCAGAGTACCAAGCGCAAGGCACAACAAGCGTGCATAACGTCCTTCTTCCCGGCCAAGAAGTTCAGGATCGAAACGATCCCGCCTGAACTCTCACCAGAACAGAAGAAAGCTCTTCGGGAAGAGGATAAGATGGCAAAAGCTGATGCTAGGAGACTTGCAAGGGAGCTCGAGAGGGAAAAGAGGGAGGAGAAGAAGGCTGCTGAAGATGTGACCAAGGCTGTGAAAGCAACGGAGCGACGCTTGAAAAAAGAGGCCCGCGATGCGGAGGCGGCGCGGAAACGGGAGATGGCGCAGTGGAAAGCCGACTGGAAGAATTGGGTTCAGCGGAATAGACAGCCGGATGTCGAGTTCACGATGCCGAAGGGTGAGGAGATGTGGGTGAATCATATGAATGTGACGGGGACGAAGGTGCTTGGTTTGACTCGTTATGAGCTAGACTGCTTGCCGCATTGCGCTGTCGATAACCCTCTTCAGCCTGCAGGCGAGGAGTGGGCGCCTATGATGATGTTCCGTATCGATGACGTGGAGAGGTTGGCGTTTCGAAAAGAAGGTATCGTGAGCGGCGTTTCGCAGGACGATGAAGCGGTGTTGTTGCGAGAAGGTGAAGAGCGACTCAAGACAAAAATGGAAAAGAGGGACAATCAACAAGCAGGGTAATTGAAGTTGAAGGCACAGGCATCGACACAAAAAAACTTTCCACGACATCCTCGTCCAGACAGCACCCTGCCCTCTACATACCATCGGTAAGCATGGCCTCCACCATCTTAACATGTCTATCGCCATTCGTCTCACTCCACTCAGTCTCGTAATTCAACCCATACGGCCAAAAATGCGACCCACCACAGCTAATCTTCGCATTTGCACCATCAAATGACCTCAACAACGGTAGTGCCGTCTTCCAATCGCCCGCCGCACATTTGCGATCAAACGCCGCCGTCTGGCCTACACCCAGCGTATGGCTGATCTCGTGCATAGCCGTGCGCTCCGTCATGTATGCTCGGTTCGATCCGAAGCGTAGATCACCGTTGTAGTTGGCTTCGGCGGTGGGAACGCCCGGGGCGTAGTAGACGCGGATTACTTTGTTGGCGTCGGAGAATTTGCTATAGCGTGCGACGGCCTGGAGGTGGTTGTTGATTAGCAAGTCAAGGAAGCGGGTTTCGTATTCCGGGGCTGCGCACCTTTTTCATGGCGGCATCGATTTTGCCGTAGGCATCGTTTTGGTCAGAGGTCGGAGCTGAGGCCCTTTGAAGAGTCCAGGTGATGGCTGCGGTAGCAGTGGAGGCGTACGTTGCCGCAACGAGAAGGACAGCGAACTTCATGGTGAAGGTAGAGTAGGTGAAGAAGCAGTGATGGAGTTGATTGACACTGACCTTTGGATAGAAGTCGAAAATAGCCTACTCGAACCAGGCCTTCAAGTAGCACCTATCTACCTACATATGTTATCTGATCACCTTCCAGATTCATATCTCCTTCCTGTTTAACCTGGTAGCCGTCCTGCCTATATCATTCTCTTTTCCTGTACATGGCCATTTGATCCTGTAAAGCGCCGCAAGATTGTTCAAGACGGACATTTACCATCCCTTCCAATCAGTACGACCATTATGTTTCGTTTGATACGACCCGTCCAATCGAGACAGGCCGTTGTTTATCGTAGATTGTCTTGGCACGTCCACTTTGCTGGGGGTATGAAATAAACAAGGTCCATTTCCCCACATTCTTGCTTGCGAAGCGAGCTCGGAAGTTTGCCGGTTGAGGTTCCCGTGCTTAGTGCCGGAGATTTTCCTTCGAATGTGACGCTTGCCGTCGATAGTCGGAGACGTCTGCGTTGAGTTGACGATCTTGCTGTCTGGTGATGTTCTCCGGAGCGGAGTGAGCCCGATGCAGTAGCAAGAGGTTTGTGTTGTACTGGATGATGCGCCCGGAAGAAGACTCAATTTGTACTTTGGTGCGCTGTGCACTGTAAAATATCATACTAGGGGCTGGCACCAAGTCGACCGAGAACTGTTTAGTCGGAGAGAAGCTAGGATGGTGGATAACCTGGCAGAGCATGGTCTCTCCGATGTGAGATAGGATAAGAATGGTAGTTTTGAAGACGTTCGCACGCAATGCATGACGTGCGCATAGTTAAGCAGTGTTCAAATCCGAAGAAACGGTAATGACCGAATGGCAGGAGGGAATCGTCCGATTCCCAATGCATGGACGATGCGAAGAATTCCACACCAGCGCGCTGCCACCAAGGCTCTCGGCACAGTCTCGTCGGCGGCGACGTAAGTAACCAAAGAGATGGTGCTGACTTGCGACGCGGTCATGACCGTGAATTCGCTATATGTATATGAGCCAATGGCTGTGCAAAGTGAGGAGAGAGAAGCACCGCAAGTCGGGTGATGTATCGCCGCTGGAGACGTTAAGTGAGGAGATACTCCAAGGTGAATTTCTGAAGGTCGAACGACAAGAATAATGGTGATTAGGAGCGACTAGTGCCATGATGGGACGATATGCATGTGCACGCCGGCACCGGGGCAATTACGGTAGTAGTGACTGCCCTTCCTTCCCTTGTTGCCTATTCATTGTAAGAGTGGTAAACGCCAGCCTTTTTAACACACTTACGCAGTGGTAGATTCCACCCATGATGTTTAATCGCAGCGTGTGAGTTTCATACGTGAGAGCCTTGTGACCATCTTCCAGAGCGACTATCTCTTGAAATGATTTCAAAGCGAAAGATGCAGGTGCCACCCTTCGTCCAGTTCCACGACATAGCTATGTCATTGTTTCTCTGGGTGCGATTTCTCTTTCACGTTTGTTGGGTCAAGTACGTATTCCGTCTGGTTTCGAAGACCAATGCTTCGCAAGGGTCCCTATTTGAAGGCGGAAGCCAGTGTATAACTTTTGGGACCGAATCTTTAGCAGAAGGTCTCACGTTCGTTTGCGACGTTTTCACCTGAGTGGCATTCATGTGAACCAGCGATTGTGAATCAGAGTCCAGCCTTCAAAGGCCCTCAGCTGGATCCACTTGCTCAAGTCCCCATCCGGGGAAGCGCTCGCAGCCTCGATCATGTCTTACGTGCTGTGTGACCGACAATGTAAAACATCGAAATGTAGGTATCGCCCACTTTCCCGGTGTCCCACAGCACCATTTTCCGATCAAGCTCGACACGAATAGCAGCGGAAATCGATGGTCCTCCCTTATGCACGAATGCAAGAATACTCACACTCGGACGGTACTCCGAACCGCCATGCATCTATTTCAACGCATCAGCGCAGAACCCCGCATACCCTCATTGTCCGTTGCCTGCATACCCGCTCGCTGCCCGTCTCACCTCATCTTCCCGCCTCACACACAACGCCACTCCAATCCAATTCAATCTATTCTGTCCTTCGCACCATACCTTGAAGAGTAATGGGCGCCTTCTCCATTCGCTCGGATTCGATCCCGCGGTCGGTTGTGGATGGATCCCTGCAGCACAAGAAACCCGCCCGCATGCAGCAGGCCCCCAACTCAATGAACCACCAATGCAGCGCAGCACATACCTCGCAAGCCTTCCCCTCATCTCAAACATCCGCATATAAACGTCGCACAAAGACGGAGTGTATATACAGCACAGTCAGATCGGTGCGCATGCCAAGCTGCGGCGACGGGAAGCAGCAGCAGCAGCAGCACGAGCGCGATCCCGCTGCGCCAATGCCGGCGCACTCTGTAGGGGCCTGCCGGCGAGGCAGCTAGAGAGAAAATGCTTCTTGTTTGTGTGTGGCTTTTTTATTTTACGAATAGATTAAACCAGAGAGTGCACAGAGAGGACGTGGTGTGTGCATCGGTAGCGGGGACAAATATGTAGATGAAGTGCATATTGCGAGACCATCCAATGTACTGATTTTGCAGTAGCTGTGTTATACGCTGGGTAGAGAGGTATTGAATCGAGTGCGATGTGGGTTAAAGCGGCACAAACAGTGTGTTTTGGTCGCTGCTTTCAGGTTTGTGGTGGAGTTGCTGGAGAGACGATGGAATTGTTGTCTCTGGAACGCTGTGAAGATGGGATGCCTATATTGGCGCTAGTGTAGATCGGGAAACGGGTCTACGCTAAAGTTCAACCTCCATCGCCATACTACAGTGCGGGAGGTCCAATTCATCTACACCACCGCACTGAATATGTCGAAAATGCTGGAGCTCGTCGAGCGTGATGAAGCGGGGAACATCACGTCGACATATGTCGAGAGCGCCGGTGCGCACGGAGGTGGTCGAGTTGACGTAATAGTACGTGGACAGTCCGTCCGAGGTAGCATCGAGGTTGTCACTAAACAACGCGGTAGCTACCGAAAGAGAGCAAAAGTTACGCTCAGCAGCTGCTCGATGTCTTCCTTCCCGCCGGGTATCCACAGAGCGTCACAGACGATTACATACAGTATGTCGACATCGTCCTCGCCCGTCCGCAAGCAGATGTGGAGTCGTTTCGGATGTCAACCGAAAGCGTGGCACATGTCATTGAGCACTATTGATTAACTTGATCATCAGGTACCAGATCTACGTAAGTCGATGCCGCTCTATCACCGGCCCACACGCCAACTTTGTACTGATACACCATCCTCAGGACTCGCTCCAAGCCTTCTCCTCCTCAATAGCCGGTATGCTCTCATCCCGTGCGGTCCTCGAAGGTATGTCTATACCTTCTATTGATTCATCTACCCACAAATGCGCTTCACTATATACACTGCAATGATGTCAATGCGTTTCCAGCGTTACCACGGTTGCGGTTCCGTCCCGCTGGAATAGATTAATCACGCATGATCATGTTAGTCACACTCGCCTGATGGATCGACTGAGCAATTCTTCCGTCTCGCGTGTAGGACGGATCGGCGGTCGCCTAGCGAGGCAGATGGTGACTTTGTGGCATGCCTGGCTGACGCGAGTAACAGGTGTCGGCGTTGGAGACGCATCGGCATCGCCTACGGCTGCACTGCTACTCTCGGTGCTACAAGAGTCCATGGGAAGGATAGCGACTATTCTCTTCGCGCACAAGCTCGGTACATCGCTCGAGCCGGAGTGCAAGATGTATCGGCTTGCCGCAGACATATTCAACGACACTGCGATGATCCTGGACTGCCTGTCACCCGCCTTCCCCAAAGCAGCGAGAGTTTTGATATTGTCGTTCTCGAGTGTGCTCCGATCGCTGTGTGGGGTATGTGCGGGTAGCGCAAAGGCGAGCTTATCGGCACACTTTGCGAAGCGTGGGAACCTGGGAGAACTGAATGCGGTAAGTCGCTCAGGCCGTTTGTTGAGTGGTGGGTTTTGCGTGATTGGTATTCATATGGATGTCGGCAGCTTGCAGAGCTCATCTATTCCGACACGTGCGGCACATGTCCGATAAGCTCAACGCTGATTTTATTTGCAGAAAGACTCGAGCCAAGAGACGGTGGTCTCCTTATTAGGAATGTTGGTGAGTGTGTTCAAATACTGTCTAGGGACCGATACTGCATGTCCGATAGCGGGCTTACCAACCATTTGGTCTGCTTCGAGTTGAGTGAGTGGCTCTGCTGATTGATGCAATATAGGCTGGTAGTGTTGTGGTCTCCTGGATATCTTCTCCGATCGCAACTTGGTCGACACTGATTGGTCTGTTATCAATTCATCTGGCAACAAACTACGCTGCTGTCAAATCCGTCAGCATGCGCTGCCTTAACCGTCAGCGGGCAAACATTGTGATTAGCAACATCCTGCAGTCCGGTCGCGTTCTCTCTCCAGCCGAAGTTTCCAAGAAGGAGCGCGTCTTCGAGCGAGACGGCGTACTGCGCTGGGCCGACGACAACATCATCGGACATTGCAAGATCGGCGTGAAAATGGGCACACTAGTCAGCCTTGTAGGACTTCGCCACGGGCAGACAGGATCGCTGGAGATGCGTGCCATTAAATTGTCCGATCTGATGCGCGTCTTCGAGGATGAGGCGTACATCATCTGGAAGGCTCACTTTGATGCCGTGATCGTTTTGAAGCAAGGTTGTACTCCGGTCGACCAGCTGAAGGCGTGGACGCAGGCATTGTTGCTCGCTCAAAGGGAAGGAACAGGCGTGTCGGACAGTAAGCTGCGGGATGACACATCAGGCGACCCGCTGGCTGAGCTCAGAGCGACCCTTGAGAAGACGCAGCAGATGTTTGATGCACACGAAGCGGATCTGAGAAACGTTGGGTGGGACCTCGACATCGCTGCCGTGGAAACACGGGCTGGTAACCGAATAGAGAGCGAAACAAAGGAAGAGCAGTGAGTCCTACATTTGAGACTCCACTTTCACATCCTTTCTGTGTGCAGACAGGGATTACCCATTGGAATGCGAGACTGGTGTACACTTGGTGGTGTTGGTATAAGTTGGTTTCCATCGCGAGGCTCATGGCGATCTATGGATAGCGAGTTGGCAACAGCATAAACCATGCTCCACGTGTTTCAAGGCATTGACCTTCAAGCACCTGACTCTGAACTCTAGTTCAGGTCCAGAGTCCATCTCTCCACTATCGTGAAATGAGAGCGGTCCACCTGTCACGTTTCATCCCTCTGGCAAGCGCGGCTACCCGCTCCACAGATAGCGAGCGACGTGTTCTTCGGAGCAATGGCCTCAGAGGCGGGTTGGTTACATGGGCGAAAGCATTGCACCCGATATTCTGGTTGCAGGTTAGGTAGGATGCGGTGGACAAGCCGCAGAAGGGGTTTGCGCCGTGTGGATGCCGCGCAATACAATTCATGAGGCAACTCCTGTGTTTCCGAAAAGTTGGGAGCATTATTGAAGTGGCGCGTGCGCAAAGGTAGAATGAGATCTGGCATGCGGCTAAAAGCGATCGCACGAGGCGGTGAGCGGGAGAATCGTACAGTATTGGCAGCGCATGAGGTTGAAGACTCCACTTTGGCGTCATGTCAAGGAGGCGGGCGTGAACGCAGAAATTTCCGTCTTTTTTTTCGCCGGTGCATCCTGTGGCGCCTCGTGTGGGCAGGGGCAGGCTACATACGATGTCTCGTTCAGCCTCATGGATCCGAATGGGACAATGGATGCCGGAGGAGGCGAATAGAGCCCAAAATAACGCGCTATGGCATGTAAAAGTCTGACGGCGGTGTTGGTGCTGGGGTGCGAGAGCAACAGATAAGATGATTAAGACGATCGACGTAAGCGCCGTGTGGCCCAATACGAAAGCGGCAAGCTTCTAGAAGAGCTTTCGACTTTTCTGTGCATGGAAGGCGGCGCACGGGCGACGCGAGCGGAACAGGGGCTAACCTCTTAGCAAGTGAAACGTCAGCAGCTCAGATGCGGGTCGCCCCCTCTTTTCTGCGCCCGGCTGTGGATGGCAGCTTGCTGAGCGCTGAGCGCTGAGCGATGGGCGATGAGTGATGGGCAATGAGCGACGGCGGCGGCGGCGGCCATGACTAACCGATGGCGGGCGGGCGACACGCTCAACACTCGGTTCGTGGTTGACATGGCGCCGCGCCGGCATCTTTGTGGAGTGGATCTGCGGTGGTGTTGAGCAGGTTGGGCTAATTACCGTGCGCTTCAGCGAATGGGTCGTCGCAGCTGACTGCGTCCGACCACCTCAGGCCAAGACGAGGACTGAACAAGACTCGCGTGCCACGACCCCAGCGGTAGGGCGAAGAGTCGTGAGAGCGGCCAGCACGGGGCGCAGAGCGCGCAGCGGGGGCGTAGAAGGAGCATGGAAGGCGCTGCAATTGGCACAGTCCGCGGCAAGGAGGCGCTGGCTGGAGCGTTGGTGGACCGCGGCGGCCTATGGGGGCAGCGGCGGGCCTCGTGTCACGCAATTCGACCATCTAGCGGGGTGCTGCATGCCGATTGCGCCCTGAGGCTGCACCTCCTGCACCTGCTGCACCTCAGCAGGAGCCGATGGCATCATCGCCCGCACGCGGTCCGTTCTTGTCGCTGCCATGGTGCTCTTGTGCCGCTGCGTCGCGACAAAGACGGGTTGCGGCCTGCCTTTGACGCGGCCGTCCCGTTTGCGGCACGACGACGACGGAGCAGAGAGAGACAGCAGCGCTTTCGTACATGGCCAGGAGAGGCCGTGTCTTGCCGACCGTCGCCTTCCCTGACAAAGACAAGACAAGACACAACACAGACACCGTCCGCGCAGCGTGTTGGACATATCAGAGCGGAAGCTGCATGCTGCATGCTGTATTTTGCATCTGGTCTGCTAGAGGGGAATAGCGTACTCACGGCACCCGGGCGTAACTTTGGGGCTTGTCCGAATCAGCGCGTCGGGGGGTGGAGGGGGGGGGCCTGCAGATGGTAATTGCTGTGATTACGGCCCCGACGACACAAGAGGGCCCGGACATGTCATTCAGTCGTTCAGTCTTGCGCGTGTCAACGGTAGCGTCGTCCCCGGCGGTCGAACGGGCGGACGTTTGCGATGCACAGCAAACCGCACATGTGCAGCGAAGCCGCCCAACACACTGCGACGGTGGTGCTGCTCGAAAGGCTCGGGCGGGTGGCGAGGCGCTCCACCTTTTTGAGCACCGTTTCAGCAGGGGTGCGGGCTAGCGCGGCGCTAGAATTCTTCGTCGTCTTCGATGGGGCGGGCGCGGCCAATGGGAGCAAAGGTCGCTGCTGCCGCTTTAACTGCGCACCTGCCCTCAGGGCCCGGCGCTCCTGCTGCGACTCTCGTTGCTCTGACATCGACGCCATTCCCCTTCGACCCATCGCCAACCGCTACCAACTCGCTCCGTTGTGGGACCCGGCTCTGCTGACCAGGCCCTCGCCAAAAGCTTGGGCGCGTCCGCTCACTCTCCCTCCTGCTCCTCAAAACCACGCTGAGCCGCACTTGTAGCAGCTTCTCCTGCCTTTGCGTCCTGCCTGTCTTACCACCACCCGCCCGCCTGCCTGCGCCTCTTGCCTGTAGCCTGTCCGTATAATACCACCGCCGCACCATCCACGCCATTCCACCCCCCCTTGCCCGCCAACCTACCACCCATCGTCCCATCGTCCGCCCGACGCCCGCATCCGCCTTCACGTACCACCGTGACGTGCATCCTCGATCGAAAGAGCAAACCGCCACTCCTGCCGTGCACCCTTCGAGAAGACGCTGCACCACGCAAACTTGGGATCCGGACTCCGCCTAGCCACCGTCAAAAGCATCCATCGGACGCTGCTGTGACCCCGCAACCGCCAGCCCTCGATGCTACTGTTAGCAGAGCGATAATATCCGTCACGCTATCGCCTCGCCACTGGGTTCGACAGAACCTCGTGCGACCTCAGTCAAGCTGGCGCAACAATTCCGCCCGCAGTTCTGCCCCTGCGACGGTCTTGACAGCAACAGTAGATATACCGCCCGCCGGGTGTACAAGCAACTGCGCAGAGGCATGATGACCTCGAAGAAGACCGGCGTCTCCTCCTCAGTACGCTCGTCATCGTCCGTCGCCTCGTCACCCACCACATCAACCATCGACGTCGAAGACGAAGACGTCAAGATGACCATGGACTATACCCCACAAGCCCGCCCCCTTACCGTGTCAATACCGAAGAGCATCAACTCGCAATGCAGCCGACGGCCGAACCTCACCGAAATCCTGGCCAACACGGCACCGCCGCCATGGACGCTAAGCTCGTTTATGGCCTTTCTGTCTCAGAACCACTGCCTGGAGAACCTGGAGTTCACCATGGACGCCTCGCGATACCGAAAGCACTACTCAAAGATGGTCAACCGCCATCCAGGCACCCCCATATCACCACTCTCGGACGAATGTGCCTACGTGCTCATGCTGTGGAGACGGTTGATCGATGCCTACATCCGCGAATCAGGCCCTCGCGAGGTGAGCAAGCTCTCTTCATATTGATCGACTCGAGACTAACGAGACTAGGTGAATCTACCCGCCCACGTGCGTGATACGCTTCTCAACCTCACCGAATCTTACGTACCGCCGCACCCATCATCACTAGATGAAGCGGTATCTAAAATCTACGAGCTCATGGAGGAGAGCGTTTTGGTTTCTTTCCTCAACTCCGCTGCTCCCCAGAGCGCCTATCCCACGGCAGCTGGCCACGACAGCCACACCTCAAGCATGTCGCGATCATCGACGCGTAGCTACGACGAGCGCACCGTCTACACCACCCGCAGCCAACCGACCCAACCTACTCACCAACGTGCATCTGCACCATCGTCCCTGACCTCGGGTTTCATGCACGCCCGTCCCTTCTCCCACTCCCGCTTCAACTCTCAACCCGCAACCTCATCAGCCTCTCCAGTATCACGCGGACCTGCTGGTTATGCCAGTGGAAGCGATGCATTGACCGACGACTCCGGAAGCGCGAGCCCCTCTGGAATGAGCGACCCACTGACTCCCCCCGGCACTCCACCCATGAGCGATTATCCGATGAACGACTTTCACCAAGCGTACTACGAAAACGGCTCCAACAGTGGCACGCCTAGCCCGCGAATCAGCCGCGGCGAACACACTGGCTTGGCAAACGCAACAAGAGATAGCTGGAAGCGAGTAAGCAGTAAGCTGTGGCCGAGGAAAAGAAGCGGTGGTCAGCTCAGAGAGGATGAGCAAGGCGTTGTAGAGGGAGGACTCTTCTAAGCCCTTTCCGCCACGTCGACACGCACCTTTTCTCTCCCTCGCCAGCTACATCATACGGATCAAACGCGGCTACGATTACGACCGATATCAGAGTGACCTGCATCTTGCATTTGGGCTGCATAACCCGGCGTCATTTACTATTCGAAATACTTGTACATGCAAGGCGAACTGGCGCACTTACTTTTATACCACATTGGGTGGCCTTTTGGATTTACTGGCATCTTTTTAGACATATGGCGTTCTTGTTGCAAAATTACCACTCCTAGGGAAGGAGCATCACATTCTGCTGTTCGGATAGAACAGCTCCACGGACGGGCTCTGGCGTTTATTGTTATCACATTGGGCCCAAGGGACTGGCCTGGCGTCTTTCCATCATCGAGATATCATGACGGTTGGGATGGCATCTTTCTTCTTATTGTAACAACTGTATATTCTCATGGATAGTCTTCTATTTGCGACGTCTTCCCAGCTTGTTGGAACGACGGTGGATTGGAGTTAGAGAACTGGGCAACGCCGTCTCATGAGACGAGACGACGAATCGAGCGTATTCCCAATCTTGGGACCAGACATTGATACTCTTCTTTCACTCGTGACCTTTTGCCGCGTGTTGTTACTTTCCGCATCGAGATGTGATTCCCGGTTAGTAATTCGAGAGTCACTGCATGGAAAGCGGTGTGTTGGAGGCGCTCTCACACGATCCCGGATATTGGTCTTGCCCTTGACTTGAGGCGCGCCAGCCGGCGGGCACATGCCAGCGTCCGTACCGCGATGCATTCGTATCCCATCACTATACGACAAGGTCGATTCGATATAGCCGCAGAAGCGGCGGATGCGCGGATGGCGCGTATCCGGATCCTCATTTTTAGTCTCACATACCAACAATACGTTGCTGCAATTGCCTTTTAGGCATCTACCCCGTTTTCTGGGTCGCCTGGGCCGCGTGCGTGCGCTTCGGCAAGGCGGGTGTCGGCTTTGGGGAGGGAAGGGGGGAGGGTGGGTGTTGGTGGCGCTTTTGCTGCGAGCCCGTGTTTGGATTTAGATTTCTGTGGGATGCGCATGGGGCGCCTGTGTGGTGTGTCTGCATGTTGTGTGTTATTCGGGGGTATGCACGAGCGGCGGATGAGGGTTTCCGGGTGGGCGGGTCTGACTGTGATGGTTGTCCTTATGGAGGGTGTTGGATGGGGTGTTGGTGGTGGGATTGAGGCTCACGGATCACGCCACGGATCCGAAGTTGGTGGGCGCGACACGTGTTGGGTGTGAATATGGGGTGCATAGCCGCGGGTGCGTCACTGCGTCTAGGCTTGAGTCTGTGTGATGTATTGATATTGACGGAGTTGGGTTGGGTACTTGGGGCTGGATGTTGGGTTGGGGCGGGCATTTCTTCGGGGCTGCGCGTCACGATGTGTTGCAGGCTGAGAGCCTCGTTTCTTGGTAGTAGGATGCGTAAAGTCACACACACGCCTACGGTTTGTTTACTTGATGTGGCCACTGTGGGTTCTGGACGCGCCCAAGGTTGGACTGGGCTGTATTGGCTTAGGGCGAGGCTGAAAGTTTTTATTGATGTCTCGGTGTTGTAAAGTTGCATATGCGTCTATTGAATTGTTGATGGCGGTCATGATGGTGCCTATGTCTGTATGTCTGTTGAAGCCCGAAATTCAATAGTCTATACATGTATGCATCTGCATAGAGACTTCGGGAATCGATGTTTTTCCGCACATAGCATGGCGATGCGATCTTACATGCTTCCATAGCGCAAGCCTTTGTGGCCCCCGGAGATCAACAGGCGCTTGTTCACACGTGGCTCACCCAAGAATACTCTTGTAAATGTCCGAAATATTGAGCACTCTACACCGCGACGATCGGGACGATCGCACAACCCCGCAACGTTGAAAATAGCACTTCTACATGTACCCGAAATACATGATACACTCGAAACCACAGTTATTCCACAGTATTTGGAAGAGCGCTCATGCCCAAAACCGTTTCACATCGCCAGCGGGTGAAACGGACGGGTGTGTTGCTCTGATCGCCCCAGCTCTTGGCGGGTTGAGTTGTGGATGGAGGGTTGCCTTGTTGGGGTGGCGCGGCGCGGTGGTGCTTTAAGACGGGTTTCTTTGTTGTGGGTGGCTTTGTGGCGGTGTTTGTTCAATGTCATGGTGTGGCTGCGTGGCTTGAACATTAGTGGCGGAGGCTGTGAAGTGTTAGGTGGCTTGGTTCGGTAAACTAAAGAGATAGGGTGTTTGGTCGGAGCAGTCGGAATGCTCGTGAGTCCGGATCCGGCAGCGTCGAGAAGCACGCCAACCTGCTACTTTGCTTTACTGACCTGTACACTAGCTACCGACCCACCGACCCAAGCCATCCCGGTGTATTCACATGATCAATCATGTCCGCAACCTTCCGCTACAATCCCACCCCTCCCCAGACCCTTAATCAAACCCCAACCCCATCAAATCCGCAATTTATGGCACACTCTCCCCATCCATACCCAGATCCGAGAATAACGAACAAACAATAGACCCGGGTAATACCATACCTGCATCGCGTCGCGGATCTCGGGAATGTACAGTGCCCCAAAGTGATATAGGCAACGCGATTAGATCGGGCTGTGTATCCTCTACTTGTGATTGGCCAATGATACCATGACGAGGGAGAGACAAAAGCACGTGGGTTATGCAGCTACGGCGTGGCTTAGATGCTTGGAAATCCCTTCCATGGACGCTGTTTGTCTGATGGTGTTGTTTGTTTCGTGGTACAAGCTAGTGAGATCGGCGTTGGGTACGGGAGTGGCTTTGAGGCGATAGTCTCCAGAGGGCAGGTGACGATGGGCGGATCGGTCGGACGATTAGGGCATCGTTCTAGAAGGTGATGTGAGCTTGCGTAATTGTCCTGTGGACTTAGGGATAGGCAACGTGGTGTGACGTGGGCGTTTCGGTGATGACATCGTAAGTGTGCATTTGGTAAGATGCGGGGTGGGCAACGGGGATCGTGGATCGGACGATTTTTCCTTTTTTTATGGGGCTTCAGGTATGACGCTGAAGAATCACGAAGATCTTTTTAATTTACGAGAGTTCTGTTGCGATAAGGAATCTCTACTACACAATTCGGTGCAGCCTGCATAAATCGCTAATCCATGAACCCACGACACACGCAGCCTCCTGACAACCGCATCAAGCATCCTAAGCCCATTCCATCCGTCTTGATCCCGCCCCTAGTCCCTCCCACCCTCCCATTTTGAAATCTTACGCCCGCCCCAAAAGCAGCAACACATGATCGCCACCTAGCTCCGTGGCAATCGCCATCACCACACAGCTCCGAATCCACACAGGCTGCTCACTACCTCTCCAGTCTAACCGCGTCCAGCAATAGCGAGGGTTTATTCCCCGCGCCTTTACGCGTGTACGTATGAATTGATGACTGGACTTGCGTATAGGCTAGTGAAGAAGCAGCGGGGACGCAGGTGCGCTTCCCCGAGGCGCACGCTGATTGTGTGTGTGGAGTTGCCACGCGGGTGGGCTGGGGAGAACTTGCACAGGATATTGGTGAATAGCTGGGTTTTGGTGTGTTTGCTGGGGTACAATCTCAAGTCGGCAACAAACTCCCGCACCGCTGATCACCCTTCATCGGCAAACACCCCAATCTGCCACACCATGACCACCACCATTGACGACCCAAACCCCGGGAACTAGACGATCACAAATACTGCACAACCCATACCCAAGCCTAGACCCAAGCCCTTAGCCCTCCGAGGCCCTCACGAACCAGGTAAACCCGCCCGCGATTCAATAAAGTCTTCGCGATCTCATATATTACAACCAAACGGTGAACCCGGGTAACAGCCTACTGCGTGCCCTGCAATCTAAAGTTTAATATCTGCGTTGCTGAGAAGGGAAGGTGACGACGTCAACTCAAGGCGAGCGCATCAGCGTCGCGACGACGATCATGACCTCTTCATCCCATTTTATTATTCTTGGTCGACAAGTTATCTTGGGAGAATTTAAATGGGTGGTGGTGTTGCTGCGATTGGTGGGAATTCTCGACTTTATTTGGTATATATGAAGAGCATTATGGTCGTGGTTGATGGGATGTCGATTGGATTGGGGTAAATGGGATATTTTCGACATCTGTCATGTTCCTGGGCTCACCTATGCCGTCGTCCTTGGTGCGTGGTTACCCGAGTGCAAACTTGATGCTGCTGCATCGCATTTCTATGGAGTGTATTGATTTTATTGCAGCTGATCTATCGGAGAACAGTTGACAAATTGACCCGAAACCTCGGTCACCATATCGTTTCTCTCCACTATCATCTACTTAACCTCGATCCCACATATGTACTCTCAAACCGGGTACGAGAGCCCAATTTATTCAACCGAATACGAAGCCTCAGAACGACTTCTCAATCCCACCAACCGCACTCCAGACTCGCCTCATGTTATATCTAAAACCCATTCACCAAGGCAAACGCGCCTTGGACCGCCTCAAATGCAACAAGCATACAAATAGCCGGAGGGAGTCGGCCGTACATCCCAAGATCTGGGACAGTAACTACAACCCCACACTCGCTGCATCATTCCAAACCACCGGCATTGTCGTGCCTGTAGATTAATACGTGCTCGGTATATCCACCGTAGTCCCACGCACCACTGCCGCGAAACCTGCTGAGAGCGATCATGTGGACCACCTGCCACGCTGGTCTATATTGTGGCCGAGCGATAGGTGGATTGGTAGCGAAACGGGACGGAATTGCGGTGCGCAGGAAGCGAGCGGCCAGGCTGGCAGTTGAGCGGATCGACGAGCCTGGCACGCGAGCGCGCAGGATCAGGGGGGTATATTTGGATGCGAAGGCATCGCGGTGCCATGACTCCATGGGTTAAAGCAGCAACTTTTGGACTCGCGTAGCGGCATGGAGTAGACGGATCGGGTGCACGTGGAGGAGTCGCGCGAGCATGATGCAGCTGCAGTGTACCGAACGTAGAAAGGTGGGATCTAGCACGCGGTCGAGGACACTGCCATTAGAGGGTATTACCATTCCCGCTACCGAGCTACTGTATCATAAGAACGTGTTCCCACCGATGGGACTCACGAACTTGCCCTTGCGTGCTGCCTTCATTTCCGCATATAGTGCCGGATTGATACCTTTCTTCTTGCATTTCTTCAGCTCTGCCTCACTCAGTGTGGCTATGTCGAAGCTGCTCGCTTTCCATTCTCCGCTCGATAGCGACTGTTGTGAGTTTGATGAGGACGAAGGTAAGCCAACGCCTAACTCGGACGGTCGACCGGAGGATATGGTCATGGTGGAGCTGGAAGAATTGGTACGTTGCGAGCGTTGATCGAATTCGACTGTCTTTTCTATCTCGAGATGTTGAGGTGTGAGCAGAGGCTCTCGCGTTCTTTTCGGCTGCAGTCTGCGGAGTATTGAGCTTGTTGAGGGCCGGGTTGAGGTACTGGATCGTGCCGACGTTGATGTGGATTGTGTGGAGGTTCGACCTGAAGATCGGTCTGGTGATCTCTCTGAGGGTGAGCTGAATCGCGCCGAAGCACTATCTTCCCTACTCATGGTAGGGGACGTAGGCGAGAAGTACTCTGAGTCTTTAACCGGGTAGTCAGAATCGACTCGCAGACTCTCATGACGCAGACTCTGATATTGTCGCGGACTCTCATACTGAGTAGCTGGTGTGATAGTCGCCGAGTCTATCCTTTGGTGGGAGAACAATGGAGACGGCTTAGCGAAAGAATCTGCCAATGATGTTGGTGTCGCCAATGTGGAATCGACATCGTCGAGATAGTAGGGCGACGGCAACGACGACTCTTCGGACACGGGGTATTCAGGCGCATCGCGTCTGTCCTCGTTGTCGGCTGATGCCGTGGTTGTCACCGAGTCGATTGTCTCGAGAGAACTGCATCGACGCAGACTGGACGGGACTCGTAGATTGCTGCGATACGATCTTTGTCTCAATGGTTTGCGATTGGGCGCAGAATGTGGGGTGCGAGCTTGAGACTGCGCTCTTATCGGATGGGAGTAGTCTGCCGAGCGTGGGATTGATTGTAATGGCTCTGCACTTGACCGCAGGGGGTTTTTGCTCGGGAGTGAAGGCTTGGTGGACATCTTGGAGGGTGCTGAGCCTGCAGCAGGTTTTCTCAGTCTGATAGGCGGTGGTGCCGCGTCGTCCGAGTCACTGTCCGTGATATGGAGGTCCTCCAGAGGTTCATACAGGTCCAAAGTCAAGGTCTGACCGGGCGCGCTCCGATGTGTACGCCGAATTGGCGGGGGGACGGCGTCATCGTAGCCCATTGTGCAACTGTAGTCGTCTTGACATTGAGACGGACGAGTATTGGTAATGGCAAATGTCCAAACCTGAGTCGCAACAACGGAATCTGGATGACGGAAGCCACAGCTCTCTAGAGCCGCTACTGCGCACCTACTGCGAGTCTATTTGTTCGACTGACATCATCACGATCGAAGCCGTTCCGATGCATGGGCATCATGGCCGGCGGGGGTATCGCGAGTGGCATTCCGCCCAATGCATCTCGTCACTCATTTCCGAGACATGGACTTTTGCATCGTGATCAGTCCGCCGATGAACGAATATTTCGCTGGCGTGACTTTCGTCAACGGCGTGTGGCGTTAATTGGGTTTCCAGTGGGCAGTTTCGCGTCGCGCTTGTCAACGGCGACCCGCTCACGTGCCCTGGCCCAGGCTGGAGGTCCCACATGTATATGAAGCTTGCGGTGGTAGACGTCGCGCGGAAGATCAGGTGGTGTGGCGCCAACCACGGGAGGCCCTGAGGCTGCGGTGCGGCGTGTCGCAGGTACGGTGGCGATTTAGGCTGAAGAAATGGGCGGCGTCGTGTCGGTGCATGGTATCTGGGTGCGCCCGTTTCTGGAGTTCGGCTAAGCCTGACACGGTAACGCGTCCACAGGGCTCCACGATTCACAGCGACGAACTCCCTGCGTCTTCACTGCGCTGCTCTGTCACCGTCCTCTGCTCTCCGCACACGAGCACACCATGAGCCCCCGCGGACCGCGAGTGCCCTGGCCATGAGCAACGACACCCCCACGCCCGTCTCGGACGACGAGGTGGTCGCCCTCACCAAGGCCGCCTTCACCCAGTCCCACCAGGACATCACGCAGCGCGGCGTCGGCGACACCCCCAGCGCCCCGCGCGACCTCCAGCAGCAGCAACAGCAGCAGCCGGGCATCACCATTGACCTCGGCCACAAGAGCATTGCCCGCCTGCCCGACGAGGTTATCGATGTCATCCGTGCCGAGATTGAGAGGTGGGCACTTTCCACCACGCACCACCGGAGAATTCCACACATACTGACTGTCCAGGCTCGCCCTCTCGCACAATCTGCTCACGACGCTGCCCCGCCGCCTCATAGAATGCAAACGTCTCCGCTACCTCAACGTGCGCTACAATGCAATGCGCGAGATTCCCGATGCCGTTCGTCCGCCGACCCCAGCCTTACCCGCTTTGGAAGACTGACACGCCGCAGATCCTTGAGATGACATCGCTAGAAATCCTCGACGTCAGCAGGAACAAGATCCGGACTATACCGCCCAGAATTGCAAACCTCACGTCGCTAAAAGTGCTGGCCATTGCGAAGAATAAGATCGAGGAACTGCCCGTGTGCTTGGGGGAGATAAACAGTCTGCAGGTCTTGAAGCTCGACGGCAACCAGCTAAAGTTTCCGCCGCCCGAAGTTTGCACCATCCGAAACAATGTCCCGTCCCCAGCAAACGAGAACGAGCGCGATGCCGTCATTGCGACGCAGGTGAAGAAGTTCATGCGACAGCACGTGTCCAAGGAGAAGCAGCGAGTGGAGTTGGAGCGGATCAAGGTCGAGTCGTCCGGCGATGAGAGGTGGGTGCCTCTTCTGCTTGGGCGACCTCCGCTTGCTGACGCAGACAGCTGGTCCGAAAGAGACCCAGAGACACCACGCCCTCTGCGGCGTGCCGTTAGCGGACGTTTTCCGGTCAAGCCCAGCCTTGGGAAAATAGAGGGATTGGCCGAAACCCGGCCGGATTCGCCAGGCGTTGGAATTGCGCCCCCCATACCTACACGGTCCCACTACCGCGTTGCATCCCAGTCGTCCCAAACGAATGGCATATCTAGAAGGCCTGTGATCTCGCCATTGATCCTTACAAATGGTGCAAATGAGAGGAACAGGAGCCAAAGTGAGGGTGCGGGCTCAGGCTCAGGCTCAGCAAGCCATCGACAGAAGCGCATGGGGATATATACCAACAAAACGTCTGAATTGGGGTCGGTGGACGAGCTGAAGAGAACAAGCCACTTTCGTGGATTCAGCCAGGGCTACGTCCTGCCTGGTAATAACCTGGCTAATGGCATGGCAGGCCCGGCTACCGCTGTCGGCTATGGAGACAATGGCACCGTGCGATCTCTTGCCAACCGCCCGCTCTCTGACGTGCGCGAACACAAGCGCGGGTCGCGCGCCCCGGACATTGTCGTCGAGGCATCGAAGAACTTCCTCTACGCCATGTCCCAATTGCACGACTGCATCTCCCACATGATGCGCTCAATCAAAAGGACTGCCCGGACCAAGGAAGATCTACGCCGCAAAGAAGACTTTTACCGCCGCTACTCGTCCACGTATCTGAACGTCCGCGCTCTGAGTGAGATACTCCATCGTTTTGATACACTCGCCGAGGAAGATGAAGAGGATGCCCAGAAGCTTTCCAAGTCCGTCTACGAGTATGCATTGAGCTGTCTTGACTCATTTCTGGCCATCAATCTCTCAATCGCGGAGAACAGAGTAGAGATCACTCAGAACGCCGATCCGCGTATGGTGCGAACTTTTCTGTTTCTACAGCAAAGTAGTCTCATTGAGATGAGGAACGCTTGCCAAATCTTGGGCGCCGAGTTTCGGGACACGGCAATGGCTCCTCGCAAGACCGGTGCTCCTGATACGGTCGCTACAATCCGCGCTCGGCCATTCAAGATGCGCCGATTCCAGGCCTCGCCTCCGCAACGCAACGGATACCAGATCCCACCGTCTGTTGTGTTGCACAGCAACGACAACAGCAGGACAAATACCTTGACGAGCATCAGCGCCGCAACACCTCGCTCCGGCGATTCCTTCTCCACGCTGGCAACCACCATTACGCGGACCAACACATTGACTAGCAACTTTGATGAAGCCGACGAGGACGCCCAATTCGGAAGAATCTACAGCAAGCTCAACGTGGCCTGCGGCAGCTGTCAGAATTCCATACCGCAGATTCTGCGACTGCTCAGGAACACGTATGAGGGTCTGAGGAGAGATCTCGATTCCGAACATCCCAGGCTCAAAGTTCTCGCTGGACTTATCGAAAAGAGCAACGAGGTGCAAGAGATGACTGGTCCGTTGGTTCACCGCCTGTCGCAGATGCAGTTCAAGGATAGTTACACTCGCAGCCAACCCGACTTCTGGCAGCAGTGCATAGGTTTCATAAAGGTTTGTTTCACCGTTTTACGTGTTTTGAGATGAGCTGGCGGCTGACACATTTTAGTCTTGGGGAGAACTAGCGGCTGCGAGCACCGGCCAAGGTCGAAACATGGGACTACTGAGCCCTGAGGTCAAACAGCTGATGAAGCCGATCCACAAAACAGTCAAGGATGCTACTTGCGCCATCAATGACTCTCCATGGTCGCATCTTACATCGAACAACCCTGGCCTGGCCTCCTCACTTTCGTCGTTTACGTCTAGGACCCAACCGTCCAAGTATGCACACAAGCCAACCATGACTGGCAGCAGCGGCATGTCGTATCTCGGTCCAATCAACACGTCCATTTCGTCGGTCACTTCGGCGTTCTCGCAACCTTATACAGGCAACAGCCTTGGATCCCAAGGCTCTGGAGGCTACATCACGCCGGTCCCTGCTACACCACTGAGTGCGGCGTTGGGTGCAGCTGCTCAGGCAACGGTCCCAAACACGCCGATGACACTTCAGCACCCTAACTCAATCAACTTCAACGAGCGAGCCGATCGCTATCTCAGTCAAACCGCCCGGCGCATTTGACATGAGTCAGCATTGAATGTTTCCCTATCCACCACTTTGTACAGTTTCAGGCGCTTGGTAGTCTGCTCTATTTCGTTCTCTTTGTCTACAAGGTATTTTAGCGATGGCGTTGGTAGGATAGTCGCTCATTTTTGGGATGCATTTTCATGGTGCGCTTGTACGTGTATTGGCATTTCGTGGTGTTTTGATCATGGTTAGGGACGTATATGTGTTAGAGAATGTTATGTAAACATAATCGGTGATTGGTGGATGGCCTGTCATGTAGGATAGCTTGGAATTGACTGGATGTATACGATGAAATGGGTGCTTTTGTCATCCGTGTTAATGTGTTCTTGCCGTGCTTCTTGTGTAACTATACGAGTTTTTCGATGGATCGTGCCTTTTACCGGATAGTCCCTAGCCTTCTCTATTCTTTGACTGGTGGCGATGGCTTTCGATATAAATTCAGAAACACAGGGTAGGAATGCTCGGACGGAGGACAGGGGTGTATATAGGTACCACCCATGACAATACTGCATGCTGTCGTGTATATACTAGCCAGTCTATTTGTATCCGTATACCACCCCGAAACGTATTCACTCCGCCTGCTCGCCCAAACCAAACATTTTAATGGAGTTCCGCCACGCACTGCGTCACGTCAGTCATACACATCTCACATTCGCACCCACGAATCGCACTTACGCATCACAAACCTCCTCTACACTGACCTCCTTAATCTTTGCAATCGCATACGCAACATGCGGAAGAGTAGCCGGTTCATTCCGCCCTTTCACCATAGCGCCTTTGACCCACTTCTCCTTCTTGACGGCTTTGGGGAGGGGCGGAGCATCTTTGAGGTATTTGGAAGAGGCGTGTGAGGGCCGCATTTCACACCAGGGGCCGTCGGTTTCGATTTGCAAGTGTGCGAGTGGGATGGCGCGGACGACTTCAATGTTTTCTTCCGCTGGTAGGGGTGTGAGCTAAGTTTTGCTGGATTTGGTTGTGCGGGAGGGAGGGAGGGAGGGGAAGCTTACTCTTCATACTACATCCATTAACACCAATATCAAATCCCATATCCACCACTCTCTGCATCTCCTCCACCGACCCTGTAAAACTATGCACAAGCCCTCTCCTCGGCAGCTCGTCTAAGCGAGCGGCCAGCAAGCGTTCAAAGTCCTCCGCCGCGGCCCGCGAGTGCAGAAAAAGCGGGAGTTGGACCTCGACGGCGATGGCTAGTTGGGCTTCAAAGTACTTTAGCTGTTGGTCCTTTGGCGTCAGGAAAAGGCGGTCGTAGTCGAGACCGATTTCGCCGAAGGCGACGGCGTGTGAGGAGGTTTTGGCGGTGACGGCGAGATCCTTGAGGGAGTTTAGGAGGATGTTAGGGCCGCCTGGGTGGGTGTCGAAGGTTTTTGCTGAGCATGGGTGGACGCCAATGGTTGCGTAGCAAAGACCAGCTACGGAATGTTAGTGGGAGCTCTAATTGCTTTCGAATGGGATATAAATCCTGGGGAAGAATGAAGAAGATCTGAAGCTGGAATGAATAGCCTCTAGCCAATTCAATCAAACTTACGATGTGCCTTCGCAATCTCCACGGCGTGCTCCGATTCCTGCAAGTCCGAACCTGTGACCATGAATTTCTTGCAGCCAGCATCTATACCGCGCTGGAGGACATCTTCAAAGTCACTTTCGTGTCTCTGGGTTCCATGGTACTCTCCTCGGAAGATGGGGTCGGTAAGGTTGATGCCGATCTAGCTTGTGTGAGGCGGAGTACTGGGGATGAAGGAGGTTCAGCGGACCAACATCAACGTAACGTAGTTGGGTGGGTTCGCTACCCATATTTGAGAGACTCAATGGTTTGGCGGTATGAAATGAGTGAATTTCTGCATGATAGTTCAGCACTGGTGATGGCTATATGAAGGGTACGAGTGCATACTGAGAAAGCTGACGTATGGAGGCTTGGCACGCTGGCAAGCTTCTGAGTAAGGAAGTGGAAGATGGTGTTGAAATAGCTTGAGCGCGTTCTTATGCCTCAAGCTTCTTTGGACAGAAGCTAGGTACATGTGATGGTTGGTGTCGGAGAGAAGTCAGATGCCCAGTCATTGATAATCTTGAGGCTCTGTCCCACGCTAGCTGTTTATGATACTAGCGCAGCTCTTCCAGCCTTACGGCGCCACACTAATCCAACTTCAACTCCAGCCCTTGCTCAGTATGTGTAGCTTCCATCCATTTCACTGCGTACTCTGACTGGCGCGATATCCTTTCCTACTGTGCGCTGGGTATTCTACGATTGCTTGCAATAAGGAGGAACGGACACGGGACCTTTTCCCCACTACAGCATAACTCGCCACTCCATTTTCCGGGCGCTTAGAGTAGGACAGCATTCGCCGCCCACCTCGCTAGCGACTCTTCGAGATCTAGCAGTAAGCAAAGTTAAACATGGCTCTCCAGAATGTCTGGCACCACCGCAAAGTCGCCGACGGCGCAGGAAAACCCTGTTGGATCTGCTACAAGCCCACAACGTCCGTCTTCATTACGCCCGATAACAAGGTAAAAAGCCCCCTCGCAGCGATGCGGTTCAGGCGCTTAAGTATTCCAGGACTTTTTCTACATCTGCATCGGGCATCTCTCGGATCGCGGCTTCTGCCAGCCTGATGCTGATGAAGCGGCCGCGGCCGCGGCGCGCAAGAAGAAGGAAGAGCTTGATAGCGAGATTGAGAAAGTGAAAAAGGAGTTTGACGAGAAGCAGAAGGCTAAGAAGGAGAAACGGAAGGCGAAGGATAAGGAGAAGGATAAGGATGCGAAGAAGGACGATGAGGATGAGGACAAGGATGATGAGAAGGTCAAAGATGACAAGGTAAGATTGACATGTACAGTGTTACTACAAGTTCGTTGACTTTGTTTGCAGATCAAAGAGCTGTCCAAATCGAAGGACCAGGCGCAGATCGATCTTGGACCCCGCATCTTCACGTTGAACAAGTACGTACTCTCTGTAGCACATGCAAACCAACCTCCCGAGACCTCACTTAACAAGAGCAGGAATTTCTACCAACAGCGTCTCGACCGAATCCGCAACGCCGAGATTGCAAAGCGAAACCGCGAAAGACTCAGCAACCCATCAAACTTCCCCACTCCACCCAGCAATCTCCCATGACCCCACAAACACCCTCTCCCGCTCGCTTCATGTTCCAATCTCTCTTCGGTCATCCTGTAAATTAGCTCTTGTCGAGCGGGGAAACACCCATCTTGGCATTACTTTACGCTTGACCTATCTTTGCTAGCCGATGGGCCGATGTTCGCCAGCCTTGGGACTCAGATGCACGCTGCAGTAAGAAATTAGCGGGCATCATACTTTGCGCTTACTCGACACACACGTGCCACTGCGTAGCGGCCCGTTTCCTCGAGATAGCGCGAGTTGCTTGCAGCGGGCTGCAGACAAACATGTCAGACCGCTGCTGACGGTTTCCTCATGCAGAAATGGTTCTTTCCGGTATTCCGGGGTTCTTTGGCATTAGCACGTCATTTTTTGAGATACACACGATCCGAGTGGGATAATCTACACCGTTTCATCAAAGCGGGTTTTCCGACGTCTGTCATTCAGCTCCAATAAACAGCTGGACTATGCTCTAAAGAGCGTTGGCGTAGCTCCAAGCCAGCGTGTACTAACAGCCTTGCATAATCATGCTGGAATATGCCGGTCTACACTTATGACATATGCAGTCTGGTCTCACAGCATACGATGAGACACCCCACAACAAACAACTACTCCCATTCCCCGTGTACGGCAATTCGTCCGCCGTTACTCAACATGAACAAGAACCATCGGCGCTGATATCCCACCAAACAAAGCCCCCACAGCACTCAACAAACTCACAGTACCACCGCGCCGCCCTCCCGCTTATCCCGCTTATCCCGCGTAGAACCTTCCTCTTTGTCCAAAGTATCACCCTGTCGGCATCTCACAAGATAAGCCGACAGCCTGGGCAACGCGCAGACACGTTGAGGATTTCTTCACCGCTCATGCGTGGTTGTACAACGATCCAATCGATGGTGCCACGATGACCTGCTGCTTGCATGTCGGCATACAAGCCTGATGCACGATCCTCGATGCTTCCCAACGCTAAAGACGTGTCTAGTGGGGTCGAATCGAAGCTTGAGTGATAGGCTTGGTCGCGTATTCTTTCCTTTGCTTGAGACGGGGGTGAGCAAGGCGGGGTTTACTCTCGCGAGGTTCGTTGTGGGGTGTGGATGCTTGTTGCCTCTTCGGATAGTGCCTGCATGTGTAGCTTCGAGGTATTGGATGGAGCGATTCGTACAATGTCAATGTCCGGGCGTATGTCGATGGCTTATTAGCCACTAACCAGTTCAAGGCATATCCGCTATGGTGGTGGTCTGGTCAGTCAACTGTGGTAAGTATTACGGACTCTCACTGCTCTCTGGGGAAACAGTCCAAAGACTCGGAGCTTCGTTTGTCTCGTTGTACTCCTCGTTGCTTCTCTCCCATCAGCGAGACACCACATTGAGTTTAACGCACACCCAGAAAGCAAAGTGCAACTTTCGACACGCCCTATGTCACCAACGTCTTACACAGAGTAGTCGATTCGATCCGAAGGAATGTTTGCTCACCATTCGAGCCCACTCTGACCACACTGCAGATAAGCAGATGACTCGCGGTCAAGCAATCCTCATCCCGGCCGACAGAACATGCATATTTAATTACTCATCGTATTGCTCTTTAACAAGCCACCTGTGTTCTAAAGTCGTAAGAGATAGAGACTTTTTACTAGCGGCAAAGATTGAAACAAACCCCAACATGCTCCATAGGTCGTGAAAGCCGACAGAAGCACCCATGAACATGATAATATCTCCCGACGCCTATTGCATTCGTAGTGGGTCCACCTGAGTGGAGAAAACAAGCTAGCAATCCCACTGCCGGGATGTTGCACCTCGCGCAGACTTACTCGATATCAACGCCTCGCATACCCACCCATCTATCCACCTCGGCGCAAAACCTGCTCGATAAAATACAGCCTTGAGCAGCCGGTAATACACCCGTGAGCCAAGCAGCACTCACGCCCAAAACAAAACCACTGCGCTAAGCGTCAGCCCTAACCTACTCTCATCCTCCGAATAGATGAACACCAGTAATTTCGGCGTCGCCGTTGCTCAATGCCTCCGAAAGTTTCACATCTGGACAATGGTCAGGGTTTCGCATGCTAGGTACCTCGGAGATTAAATGTTGCGGTTGGTACATACTCCGTGGTGGAACCGTAAGGGTCTGTGTTGGGAAGAGGCCCGAGTTTGATAGGGCTGAGCTAGCGGAAGGGACCGGTGTGTGCAGGGGTCGGCTTATGGTGGAGAGGATGGTGTTATGTCTCATTATATTAGGTGAGTTTTTGAGGCACAGGGCAGGGGTTGAGGATGTCGTATCTGTCAGTCCTATAGGACGGATATCGTTTCTCACCTTGATTGCCGAAGCTCGCCACGAAAGGGTCGCACGGTACTTTTCGTTGTCGATCATGCAAAGTAGAACACTCTACACACTCCGTATGGCGGCCCTCCATCCTCGATCCGCACTTAAAACCTACATGGGTTGAGCAATACCTCAAAAGCACAAGATCAGCATGCCACCAGCATCGCACAATGGTAAAGAACTTGTAACCGAGCCTAGATCGGAGTGTCGAATTGGACACAAAGACCCTGCGCGTCTTGCTGCATCATCTGCATAAGGCGTCCAGGACTCGAGCCATGTGCGGGCGGGAAGTTCTTGGCTCGTATACAGATTAACCTCTTCTGGGAACCTGCTTGAAGAGCAATAACGAGTAGACCCCCGTACAACTCCAGCCCCGTCAGAAAACACCGCGCTGCTATCAGCCTTGCGTCACGGGCCGATCTGGTGCCACTCGAGCGTGGTATCTAGCAATAGACCGCTATTCGCTTATCCAATCTCTACCCTCGTATGGGCGTATTCCGGTGTGTCTCTTTAGTTTGACCGACTTTGCTCGATGATACGGAGAGCTGCATACATCGCGCGAGAGTGTCGTTGTGCTGATGGCGAGGTGTTGAGACCTAAGGCCAGCTCTATCTAAGGTGCCAACACACCGGTGAGACCTGAACCATAAACCGCTTTTAAAACGAACACTATACCACCTCTTTTCTCACACTCATCTCTTGCAAACCACATCAAAAGAAGATGCGCGCAAACTAGCATCAAGCATCAATCATCACGTATGACATAAGCACTAGCGCTTCGTTTTCTCAAAGAGAGATCTCCGGGGTCCGAGGCCAGCCCAGATGCCCATAATCGCAACGCGGGACCATCCGAGCATGCCGCATTAGGGAATGTAAGGTTCCCTCGTTCAATGGGCATTTGTGTGGAGACGCGCGCGGCTGGGCTGTCACGCTTGCAGTGTAATGTTGTGTCCGGCCATGCGGTCGCGTTGGGGGCTGCTCGGTGTTGATGTAACCCGAACTGCAATTGGGAGGTAGTTGCGTGAACGGCGGGATGGTTGAAAGGGTAGGGATGTTTGGGTTTGCTGACGCGGGGGCGCTTGTTTGGATAGGTTTCGCGCGGATGCGGTTGAGCGGTGCGTGCGTGCGGATCGACAGTACCGTTTGCTTGCGATTTGCGGTTGTGGAGACGGCGATGGTAGGGTTCCATTCGGAGGGGAGTCGGTTTGAGATAGGAGTGGACTCTTGAGGGTTGCAGACGTGGACGGCACGGCATTGGAGGGCACATGCGAGGGTGGATGCTGTTCAATGCCTGTTAGCATGCCACGGGTCCGCACGCCTCAGGTACCTAGGTGCCGCGTTCGCGATTGATGGCGCGCATGCGACGCAAGCGCACTACTGCTCAAGTAGATCCTGCATACGAACTCGCCAATGTAAGATCGGAGGTGCTCCAACGTCCGACGGCCTGCCAGCATCGTCATTCGAACAAGTTTCTTGCTGATGTACACTCGAGGATAGTGGACGTGGGGATTTCCTGTCCTGGGGGCTAATCTGACAGTTTCTATTGATAATAGATACCGGCCGCATGCCCGGTCATATTCAAAGGATAAGATTAGATGCCCGATCGGATGAGGCTGAGAGCTATTCTCGGCGATGATACATCTAGTACGGTTGCACCGTATGTACTGAAACGAGGTCGAAAATTGGTGGGGGCGACGATAATGCTGCGCTGATGCTGCGTAAGTGAGACCTTTCGGCTCTTGGATAGTAAAGCCGTCACGTTGATGTAAGGCCTCGTGGCAGGGCCGGCTTCCGAAGGCAAGTGCGACCGACTTCGTTTCTTGGCGCGTTCGTATTCCTCAGGTGTTTTTGCCCCTATCAACCTGCTGATTTTGCTCGTCGTACTATCAAGCACATTGACCGCTTGATCCAGAAAGACGGTCAGGACGCTATGCTCTGGGGCGAATTCATTGGCTTTGCATTACGTGATATGTATGTTGAGAGAGTTGTAAATGTGTCGGTACAGTGGCAAACAAGGAACTCAACGTATAGCGCCTCGTAAACAACAGAAACGAGATTGAGAATAAGCCAGAGGCCATCAGCAAGCGACGCCACAAGAAACTCCCAAGATGCACCGGACACCCCATTCGTAAAGAAGAAGGAGGAACCGAGGAAACGGTGCTCCCATATGAATTGAACGCCGTCGTGAAGGTCGTGAGACTGAAAAGCAAGCTTATGGCAGGACATGTGATATCCAATGACGGTCAAGAGACCAGAACGCAAACGTTTTTGGTGGAGGCAATGTCTCTCCAAATGCAAGGAAGAAAACGAAGTGGAAGTAGAACAAACCACTCTGGGGGAGTGTGGTTGAGAACCTGCCCAGCAGCAGGCGCCGACATGAAAAGGAAATCTTAAGGACAAGAAAGCAATGCAGTCTGCGACCAATGATGCTTATGCTACGCTCAACACAACCAAAACACCCCCGCCAACGCCTCATGATTCATCGTGTACTTCGTCAATAACACCAGGTTTGGGTGCCAGTTGGGCAATGGCAGACCCTGCGATAGAGCTCATTGAGCCGACGCGTTCCTTTGGTAGCGGCTCATCCTTCATGCAAGCGTTCTCGAGCATATTCGTCCACTTTCCACTCGTGCCGGCATGACTGTGTTTCAAATGTTGTCGAAAATGATCGGCGCGGAAGAACTTCTTGGCATGATTACACTCGCCGAACTTGTGCACGTGGTTTAGGTGTTCGGACCGAGCCTCCCAGTTCGCGGGTAGTGGGAATTCTTCGCCGCAATAACCGCATACATCGGCTGCGCCCGAATGGGTCTGAGAGGGGTGGAAGGCCGCCTGTGTGCCCGCGAGCGCAGCGCACGACCACGAGTGACGCCGGAGATGGAGCGAATTTTGATGTCGTTCGGCTTCGTTCTTATTCTTGAAACGGTTCGGGCAGAACTGGCAAGTGTACTGTTTCTCTGCCTCGTGCACACTAAACATTAATCAGCTTTGATTACATTGTTGGAAAGAAAGAGGTGGCGGTGGAGAAATCTCGGGATAACCTACAGCAGCTCGACCTCACTGTCGAATTTCTTTGGCTTCTTCGGACAGCACTCGCAAATATATCCGCCAGCGATGCGGCCGGCGACGGAGTTTTGCCGTGAGTGAATCGTGCTATCCGTGGACATTTTTCGGAGTTGAGGATAGTCGTTCTCAGAAGGTCCTCGTTGGTGGTGCGGTCTCGATAATGAACCGCGCGGGCTGGGGTTTAGTGACCTACTAGCTGCATATGGAGAGGCAGGGACTGGTTCCGCATCCGCCGAAGGGGATAACGCACTAGGCGACAGGCGTTGAGGCCCGTTGTAGCTGCTCATACTACTCGCCGCAGAGAATCCCCACGAGGATGCGCTCGAAGCCGTGCGTTGACTGAGGCTGGAAATAGACGAGAGCGACCCTTGCGTGCCTGGGAAACGTGATGCCGGTGAATCGCGGCTGACCAGCCTCTGGGCTGACCGACGGTGGTACAAGTCAGTATTGCCACCACCGATGGGACGATCCTCGCGCGCAGCTTCCGAGGGGGGCGAGGAGGCGCGTCGCTTTAGACCGCCCTGTGGTCCTGTGTGGTACTCCTCGGATATAGACGGACTGCGATCGTTGATGTTCAGTTCCCGCATTCCCGCCTCTTCCATGCCGAACTCGGACTCTGAAAAGATGCTATGATCGTAGCTTCCGCGGTGCTGAGAGGCAGTCTCGTCCAAAGCACTAGGAGTCGAGAAGCTGCTGAATCTTCGCTGGTGATGATCTGCAGAATCATACACAGGGCTACGATAGCCCGTATACCCTCCCCACCGCGAGCCTGGCGAGTCCAGCGAAGGTTGCAAACGTTCGGGTACCGGTACCGAGAGTGGTTTCAACTGGCCGTTGAGCTTATTGAAAGACGTGTGGGCGTTGGATGCAGGCTCCTGGGCGCTAGCGGGCGGGCCGCCAATCTTGGACAGAAGTTGCTTGTCATAGGCGTGGGACGATGTTTCCAGGGCTTTTTGTCCCAGTTGTCGTTCGCTAGTAAACCTATGGTAGGTGGTCAGTCCAGATCAAACGGACAGGATGTCCACGCGCCGCGAGGACACTGGTCTGGATACGAGGGTTTGGGCATGTCTCTTACCTGTAATTTGCGAGGGTCGGCCGGGATTTTCCACTGCGATCCTCGTCGCTGTGCTCCAGACTCTCTGCAGAGCTCATATCATCGAGCGAGCTGGGGAGGGAGGGCTTCCGTGCAGCATAGCTCTTCTCTCGCGGCCGGTTATGTGAATGCCCGTGGACATGGACGCTAGCGGACCCTCCCAGCAAGCTCGAGCCAGGCTTTACTGACGCCAGCTGGCCCGGTCTAAAGCCAGCTCCGTTGGAGCCTATATTGCCCAACTGCCAGCCTATGTCGTGACCATGGGTGAGCTCTTCGCCAATGTAACGCGGAGGCGGCAAGGGAGGCGGTGGGCCGTCGTCACGCGCTCGAGGGATGGCCATGGAACCCGACGAATGGGGGTAGGAGGGCCGGCGGTGCAGAGGCAGTGGGTAGGTGTGGAGCGAACCGGCGTCATTTTGAATGAGGATGCTAGGAGTTGACGATTTAGGGGACAGGGGAGACATGGTCATGTCGGCGACGAGGTCGGGCTACAGGGGCTAGCCAGGGCTGGGCAGCTGAAGGGAGCCGTCGCGGGCGGAATTGCGCAAGTGTGGCGAGCGCGTGGGAGCCAGGCGTGGAACCGCAGTGCTAGGAAGGTCTACGCGGAGGCGCACAGGCCCGGGGAGCTGTTGGGGCAACTGGCTCGAGCCGGCGCGAGCTGGCTCGGGGGAGGCGACGGGGAGGGAGCTGGCGGCCGAGGTGCGAGGGCAGCGTGCAGCGTGCAGGGCGAGCGAGGGGAGAGGCTCGACAGGAGGGCGACGCGCTGCGGCGACGCGTGGAGCGGAGGCGGACGGTAGACGAGGCTGCGACTCGTCACTCGTCGGCCAGTGAGGGGCGGGTGGTTAGCGATCTCCAGCCCTACGAGGCTGAGAGCTAAAGTCGGACCCTTTGGAACCAGTTGCGGCTCCTAGCCAGGAGCGTCGAGCTGAGAACAGACGGCCGCGCCACCACTCAACTGCAGGCAATAAATGCGTCGGGTGCAGGTGGTCACAGGGGAATAGCGGTGGGCAAGGTGGGCAACGTCGAGGGCGCTCTGCACATGGTAGGACCACAGGCCATTCGCAGCGGACACACCAAGCAGGAATGCTTCGGCCAGCCTCGCGCGCCGGGGCCGTAGGACGAGCACACGGGCACTCAGGAGACGAGCAGCAACAGGTGCCTCTGTGCAGGCATGCAGCTCGAGTACTTGGTCGAGCAGCGGGTGGGGGAAGGAGAACAACGGGCGCTGGACGGAGCAGCAGTGACGGAGAGGAGAGCAGCTCGAGCAGCGAGCAGCTCGCATCCCACGGGGGCCTCTCAGCATAAAGGTTGACGCTCTGCCTGTGCTCAGTGCTCACCCCCGGCGCCCGTTGACAGAGTAGCCGGAACAGGCGATTGGCCATGGCTCATCTTGACTAGCACGGGGTGGTGGATTCTGGTCAAGTGCAGGGATGCTGAGCATGGGAGGGAGAGACTGGTCTGCAAACCTTACTCGACCGTAGTCGAGGACCACATGGTCGGATCGCGACACCGTCTGCCGAAGAGCAGAGCCTAGCATGGGGCCGCCGTCGCCAGCAAGCTCTCGCACCCACCGCCATTGCGCCTCGACGCGGCCGCGCCCACGGCTGCGAGGGCGAAGGCGAAGGCGAAGGCGAGCACGCCCTCGGTGTGAAGACGGCGGAGACATGGTGCCCGGCGGCGTGGGACCAAAGCTCACTCAGACCAACCCGCCTTAATATACGGTTGGTGGATGCCCGCTCACCCGCCTGCACGCCGTCGATGATTGCGCCAAAGCAGCCGATCTTGCCCAGCGGCAGCGAGCAAGCGACGCAGAGGTACAGGCGTGCATTGCCGTGGCGGGCTGCCAGCAGGCCAGCACCAGCAGGCCAGCAGGCCAGCATGCCAGCAAGCCGATCGAGGGCACGTTTGGGAGCCTGAGGCATGCAGATGCTCGCTACAACGCGGCATCCCGCAGCATCACAGTGCAGAGGCCCCAAGGCGCCGGCGGTCCAAGCGTCAGCCTTGCCATGGCCGCTCGGAGATAGCTTGCTCGTTCCCGCGGTTTCGTGCGTGGTACATGGCCTCTGGCTCCGAGCGTTGTTTCATTTGCTCCGGTGCGTGCCGCCATGTACATGGTACCTTGCCGCCATGTCGTGGTACAACCCAGCATCGGTGGAGTTCGACGAGAGATCAGACCGATGGGCGACGAGTGCAGCACCCTCGGCGCCCGGGCTGCATGCCCGCCGCCGACTGACTGGCCGCCGACCAGGTTCGTCTTGTGGCTGCGAGAGGTTCCAGCTGCCGCACTCTCTGTCGCCCTGCACCTCCACACGGCCGGTGCCCATTCTACTGCAATCAGCACGTCGGCGAGCGTTTCAGCGCCCAGAAGGCCGAGGCCGCACTGATTGGTCACTGCCCTATCGTCGATGAGGCGGGGGGCTCCGCCGGGCTGGCAGATCAGGCGTGGTGTATAGGGCTGTGGCGCTCCACACAAACGCCGCCCCTTCGCATGCACGCCGTTCCAATTCGCGGCCGTCGATGGTACCTGGACCGGCTCGAAGCCTAGCAGAGCATCGCGCCCACTTTGCACGCGGCCGTTTCCCAAGCAAGACACAGAGCCGTGCCCTCGACTAGTCATGGCCACTACCGCTTCTGGAAACCTCGGCGAAAACTCGAGCCACGCCCACCGCCCACTGCCCACCCACCACCAGTGCAGGCCTCGACGCCTCCACGCGCACAACACTGTCATTGTACATGACAACCGGAGGAGAAGACAGCATCAACACCCCCTCCAAGGTCCGACCATTGTCAGAACGCACGCTCTGCCATGGCGCTCCTCGACAAGGTGCCGGGAGACTTGAAGCTCTATATCGGCGGGTACGTAATCGTCGCCTCTACATGGGATGCGCCGATACCCTCCGCGCCCGGCGTCGTACACGGACCGACACTGATGCGTGGCTAGCATGTTCACGCTGCGCCGACGAGATGCTCTCCAACAGGCCACCGTCACGCACGTTCTGTCGGTGCTGCGCATGCCGCTAGACGAGAACCTCTTCAGCCCCTTTGAGCACATGGTCGTCGAGGTTGACGACGTAGAGGATGAAAACCTGCTAGAGCACTTCCCCGCGACCAATCGTTTCATTCAGCAAGGTCTCGACGGCGGTGGCGGCGTGCTTGTGCATTGGTGAGTCTACAACATCCCCGCACAGCTGAACTGCATTTTCAACCTTGGATCGTCGCTGCAAGTTGCCCCTCTTGGCAATTTTGCCGCCTTCACGAGAAAAAGGGGTGTCGTCCCTTGCGCTTTCGACTCCTGTACTCAGTCCGCGCGTCCTGCATATCCTGCTGTCCAATACCTTTCCCTTCGCCTTACCTTCTTCGCTCTCCGACTTTTGAATTTTTTTATTTCCTTTACACCGCTCGTTTGCCACCCACTCTATTCCACACCCTCCTTCTCCAAGATGCCAACCACTTTCTCTTGTCTAGTGCCATGGGAAAATCGCGATCGGCCACATGCGTCATTGCTTATTTGATGCAAAAATATAACATCACCCCATCGGAGGCGTTGGCCCACGTACGGCAGGCACGCCCAATCGTCGAACCAAACGAGGGCTTCATGAAACAGCTGGAGCTCTATGGCGAAATGCAGATGCCTGAAAATGTCGAAGATACGCCAGCCTACCAAAGATGGGTGTATGAGCGGGAGATCGAGTTGAGCCGTGCCTGTGGTCAGGCACCGGAAGCAGAGAAGATCCGCTTCGAGGACGAGCATGTCTCCGATGGAGCCGCCAGTTTCGAAATGAGATGTCGCAAATGCAGGTCAGTGCAGCTTCTTCTCTGGATTTTCAATGTCCCCTCGTCCTCATCCTTGCCGCCCACTTCTTGCTCGGCGCTTACGCAGACACAGGCGGCCACTCGCAACGTCACAATACCTCACCTCTCATGGTATCACTCCGATTAGCAATGATCAAAGCGAGGGTGCGTCTCCGGTCGCTCCGTCGCCCAAGTGTGCTCACTACTTCCTGGATCCACTATCATGGATGCGCCCAGAGCTCGAACAAGGCAAGCTGGAAGGCCGGCTAGAGTGCCCCAAGTGCCACACAAATGTAGGAAAGTATGCGTGGCAGGGGATGCGATGCAGCTGCAGCGAATGGGTCTTACCCGCAATCAGCCTGTCTAAGAGTCGAACCGACGAAGTCAAGAAGAATGCCTCGTCAGAAATCCGCCGCCCTCCCGGTATGGCGGCTCCTACACCGGCAAATGCAAGTCATTCGAGGCAGAACCTGTAGGAGGAGAAATACGAGGCATAAAGCGCCGAAATGTTATATGGGCATATCACTGTGGTCCACGTGTAGTGGTGTCGAGGCATGCCGCTACGTATCGCAACGGCATACCGTGCCACAAGCACTTGCTCGAATGCGCCTACAAAATAGTTCACCGGTCGTCGCGTCAAGACTTCTGCCTTGGGGCGAGTACGACCCGCACTCTTGGAACCGCACACTCGGACCTGAAGACGTAGGTGCTTCACACAGCGCGTGGCACATTCTTTCTTGCCCATTGCATCGGAAAGCAATGCATTGTTGAGGAGCGGATGTGCCTTGTCACGGGCATGGACAATCCTGCTGATCGCAGTAGCCTTCAGCAAAGAACCCATCGGTCGGCCCGTGCACCATTCCTCTCTGTCCAACCTCCCCTTAGCTTGGCTTCCCGTTATGCACCTCGTTGCGTGCCTATTCTATGGTGTCTCAACATACATCGTGCCGGACCCATTGCATGTCAAAGTGACAAGTCAACCCCTTGTCGTAATCGTCTCCCGCATAGGACAAGATGCCTTTACGACCGAGCGCTAATCGATACTTCTCCAACACATGCTTCCCTGGCTATAATTTGTCTTTTTTGGAATCACGGTACCCCCTTCCCTGACGCTTGACGTAAGGCTAGATGTGCGCATCCCTTGCAATGGAATTCAAGGCATAGCTTGAGCGAACCTCGCTCTCGAAGGCGCTCTGTTGCGCGCGGACATCGGTGTAGAAGAATCATGGCGCCCTAGCTCAATCGCGAATCAAAGAGGTACCACCAACACCCGATATGTGTCTTAGTACGGAAGGTGCCCGAGGAAGCCTTCTTCCGTAACCCTTAGCGCCCTCGCAGGACTGCACGCACCGGTGCACATCTTTCTCTCTCTTCCACTTGAAACAATCGTGTAAGCTAACGCCTGCGGCTCAACAAGCACCTACGCTACCGGCTGATCCGACGCTCCATGCAACTGAATCCAGCCTTGCGCCTCTTGTGATTCCACACCTGCCAGCCTTACTTAGTCTTTCGCTCAGACCTCTCGATTCACTCCGCGAAGCAGACCCTCCGACGTAGCTGGACGATCACTGACAGCGCCAGCCGATAAGCCGAAGACGAAGGATCGCAAAGCATGAAGCAAGCTGCAGAAGCGAGCCGAGGGAAGTCTTCGCGCAGTATAGTCTGACCGGACGAATATCTTGGGACATAGCCACCTGCCCGCGTGGTAGTTTACGTACGAGTCGCGTCTATTTGCGGTACGTGCGTTGCAAAGCAAATTGGACAGCCGTTGGTTAAGGCATGCATTACAGAAAAGCTATGGACTCTTTGATACCAAGAAGAGCGGTGTGCGGGTATAGCCGTGTTATGTGGGGCGTGAAGTAGTACTTGGATCCATCAACGATATGGTTCCGTTTCTCGCGCGAAGTGTTGAACTTATCTCGCAGCAACAGCGAAGTGTACGCAGCCTTCATCCGAGAGTAAGACCCAATTATGTTCTCATTCTATCTAGAAATGTCTGAAGCAATACATGGGCGGAAAGATCGAGTATCACTTCGGGAGATCTCCATATCTGAAATCCAAACTATCTCAGGTGATTCACGATCTGATACGACTGGCTGCATGTTGGTCAATTGCAACCTGTGTAAAACCAGAACATCTCTCGGTGTGAGGGACCTTGGCTCCGTCGCTATTCTTAACTTGCCCAAACTTGAGATAGAGCGAGGTAGGATAGTCGATGCCGAGTCAGCAACATCGACAAGGCGGTAATTACGCCATGCCACATTCAACCTGAAGCGGCGTTACTACGTCGCAAATGCCGACCCCGCACTTCTCCAACCTCCATCGAAGCTGAATAACCTAGGCTAATCATTATCTCCACTCTGACCCGAATGTTGTCCGGAGTATGATTTTCCTATTGCCATAGTACACTCGAACAGCCTTTCAGACCTCGAGCTTCAAACCACCGTTCCAACTCGTCTCATAAAACATCAAATTTACGTATCTTCCAAATCAATCATTTATCTCAAAGTGCTACTACTTTCGCATCATCCCGAATACAAACACGTCCTCACCGCAATGACGCTTTTCCAACTAGACCCCTCGACATTCAACAGCCTCATATCAACCCCAAGAACAATTGTCATAACAGGCGGCTCCTCGGGCATCGGCCTCACAACCGCAACCCTCCTCTCATCCCTAAACCCAAATCACAACCTCGTCCTGATCGACCTCCAACCTCCACCCCAAACTTTCAAACACGACCCAGCCCACCTACTCGTCCACACCTGCAACATAACCTCCTGGCGCGACCAACGCGCCGGCTTCGAAAAGGGCTACCAAAAATTTGGACGCATCGATGCCGTCTTCGTCAATGCCGGAATCGCAGAGTACAAGGACCAGTTCTTCACGGATGATCTCGATAGCGATGGGAAACTGGAAGAGCCGGATCGCAGGGTGCTCAACATTGACATGGACGCCGCAGCCGACACGACAAAACTAGCCATCCACTACCTACGCAAGAACCCCGACGGCGGCTCCATAGCCCTGACCGCAAGTCTAGCCGGGTACCTCGCCTCGGCCGGGGCCCCGCTCTACTCGGCCGCCAAACACGGCATCGTCGGCCTCATGCGCGCGCTCAAACAAGAATGCGCCAAACTCCGCATCTCCATCTCCGTCGTCGCCCCCGCCATCACCGTCACTCCCATCCTCTCCGCGGGCAACCGGTCCGACCACGGCAACGGCAGCTCCGAGAAAGAGTACGCGGAGAAGATGCAGGCGATGGGCGTTCCGATTAACAAGCCGGAGAGTGTGGCGTTGGCGGTCTGTTGGCTGTTCGAGGAGGGCATGAGGGCGAATGGGGTG
>Ga0247733_1000281_pt1 | contig 38502 bp, 17 predicted proteins | sample UWRJL043104R2_FD_180932 | JGI IMG/M metagenome (GOLD analysis project Ga0247733, IMG submission 180932) | Plant litter microbial communities from Arlington Agricultural Research Station in Wisconsin, United States - UWRJ-L043-104R-2 | ecosystem: Environmental > Terrestrial > Plant litter >...
GATTTGGTTTCTATTTTTATATCTATAGAACTACAAAGTTATGGGCTATATTTACTTAGTACTCTTTATAGAAACTCTGAACAGGCTACCTCCGGGGGTCTTACTTATTTCTTACTAGGAGGATTAAACTCTTTATCTATAATTTATTTCTTGCGAAGTATTTCGCAATTTAAACTCTTCGACTGTAAAATAGGTTAGCTTATATTGTAGCTGCACTATAAATTGTTACAAAAAATATATAATATTTGATCGTACAAGAGCACTCAGATTTGAACTGAGTATGTGAAGTTTGAAGCTTCAAGTTTTACCAATTAAACTATGCTCTTTAAAAGACTATTATCTTTTAATAATCGGAAAAGAGATGATTCGAACATCCAGGTGCATAACACAATATTTAGCAAATATCTCGCTTTACCAGTAGCAACTTTTCCTTTAGTCTAAATACTAAATAAGCAAACTTTAAAAGTGTGTGCTAAATGAACCTTTATTTACACCCCTAATTTTATTTATACGGCCAGCCGAATTCGAATCGACACAAATCGTTTGGAAGACGAAAGGTCTACCATTAACCTATGGCCGTGTAAAAGGGTTTTTTAAGTTAAGACCTATGAGACTCGAACTCATATAACAAAGATTAAAAGTCTCGTATTTTGCCATTAAACTAAGGTCTCTAATACTTAGATTTTTTTTAATCTAAGACTTAAAAATTAGAATTATAATTTACTTATAAAGACACGGGAGATGAATAAACGAACAAATCTGGGTAATATATATTTTGAAAATACATATATCATTACTACAAGTAATATAAAAGCAAATGTTACTTGGTTTATAAAATAAAAGGGTACTAATTGTGGCATTTTTTTCATTGTTTTTTTTTTAATGTAATAGTAAAATACTAATGTTTTTTACATTGTTATCTATTCAAAGACAAAAGATTTAAAGGAAGGTAAATAAAACTAAATTGAGCCTAATTAATCTAGCAACAATCTAATTTATAACAGATTTGTTTGTACAATCCAAAATACATTAAAAAAGGTGTGGAAAAATTAAGACCCTCAGTAGTATATTGACACAAATAAGAATAATCAGACTACATCAACAAAGTGTCAGTATAAGATACTTGATTCCAAACCTAAATGATGATTATCTGTTAAATGATATGCAAGTACACGTCATAAACCTACCGCGATAAAGGCAGTTCCTATCATAACATGTAACCCGTGGAAACCTGTTGCAAAGTAGAAACATGACCCAAAAGCACCGTCACTAATAGTGAAAGAAGAAACTGTGTACTCTACACCTTGACAAATTGTAAATATAACAGCTAATAATACAGTAGCTACTAAACCATATAAAGTTCCACTTCTATTTCCTTGTATTAAAGAATGGTGAGCATATGTAACTGTAACTCCCGATGATAGTAATATTACAGTGTTAAGTAAAGGTAATTCAAAAGGGTTAATTGCTTCTATACCCATAGGAGGTCATTGAGCTCCTAACTCTACAGTTGGAGATAATGCGCTATGAAAAAAGGCTCAAAATATAGCTAAGAAGAATAAAGCTTCCGATACTATAAATAAAGCAACACCCATGTTTAACCCTCTTTGTACTGCTAATGTGTGATTTCCTAAATATGTACCCTCACTTATAACATCACGTCATCAAAATGACATAGATAAAACGACAGAAATAAACGCAAATGTTAATACGTAATCTGCTTGACTAAATCCATGAAAAGTTGATACCGCACTAGTTGTTAATGTCAATAATGCGATACAAGTATATAAAGGTCATGGCGAAGGAGATACTAAATGAAAAGGATGGCCTTGGAAATTACTTCTTATCAAATTTGTCATTTTTGTCTCTTTTTTTATATAATAATTACAAATAAGGCTTAATTAAAGCCTTAATTGTTTATGCATACCTGGGGTATATCTTAACGGTCTATATTATTCACTCTACGACGTTATTAATAAACTAAAGACGCATATTTTATATGTCTATCTTCATGTGTTATTGAAAAAACATTGTTTTTGGTCGTTTGGTTAAGGAATAGGTGACTTGAACACCTAACCTGCCGTGTGTAAAACGGTCGCTCTACCATTGAGCTAATTCCTTTGCTATAGGCATGCCTATACACCCTTATTATAACTTATATAAAATATACGGGTCAAGCCAGATTCGAACCGACACCCTCTTCCGTGACAAGGAAGCTCCCTACCAATTAGGATATTGACCCTTATAATTTAGATTATGAGTATAAGATAGTTTTTCTCTAATCCTTTATAAAGTCTAAAGCCCTTATAACAACATATAAATTTAATTTTTTTGTTTTATTGTTATAACTATGGCACCGACCATGGCTAATAATAAGATTATAGATGTTAATATAAGTCATATGCTATAACTCGTATACATAATATTACCTATGCTTGTAATATGGCTAGTCTCTGATAAATTACCATCTCATAGTTTGCTGGTTACATAAGATAACTTATCGTTATTAGATTCTGTACCGCTTATTCTGAAGATTTTAGTTAAAAAATCACTATAATTATGTAATATACGATCTAAAGCAATACTTAAACTAAAGGTATAACTTTTAAAATCCGCAATGCTATAGGGTAATACCTCATAAACAGGAAAATTAAAAGATATAGCTATAAAAATAGCTAATACTATACTATTTCTAGTGTTACTTACAAGTTCACTGATTCTAACATTAATTAGCATTAATATAAATAAAAAAAGAATAGAAACGGCACCTACGTAAACTAATAAATAAGAAAGCCCAATAAAATTTAGACCTAATACCATTAGATAAGCAGCTATACTTAAAAATAAACCAATTAAAAATAAAACAGATAAGATCGGGTTTTTAATAATTATAACAAGTATACCACACAAAATTGCAAGTATTGAAAGAATATCTAAAACCTCTACTTTAAATCCATTGGTATATGTTTCATTTAAAAAATAAAGACTGTTCATATATAAATTTTTCTTTTTAATTTCCCTCACTATCTTTTTAACAAAAAAAAGATTAATATGTTAATTTTATATTTCCCTATATTACAGGGAAGTAAGAGGCAATACGAAGCAAAATATTTGTAAATTGGGCTTATGCATTAATTAGATTAAAGGGTTTGTACATAATAAGTTAGATAAACGTGTGCAAGATTCGAACATGCAGATTTGTGTCCGTAGCACAACGTTTTACCATTAAACTAACACGTCTTATAAAAGCCCTTAAGATGAATCGAACATCTATCAAAATATTAACAGTATTCCGCTCTACCATTGAGCTACAAAGGCTAATAATAGGCCTTAAATAAACAAAATTAACTTAGGAAGAAAAGGAATTGAACCTTCGACAGCCATACACTATTGAGTTTACAGCTCAACCCGTCATACCAACAAACGGAACCTTCCTTTATACATATATACTTCCCATGTTATGGAAAATACATATATATATTATTTTTTTGTTTATATTAATCAATCCCGTGCAAGTTCCCCTACACGAACCGTATTTCGACTTAACACCAATCAAAGTCACGCATACGAAGATCCTCTGTATATAAAACTAGAATTAATTATCAAGAATAATATATATAGAAACCAAACTTATTGCACACACTAATTTCGGCGCCTGACGAGTAGTTAGTACCTATCTGAGATTAAATCCACCGTGACGTGGTGATTCACGATTACTAGTAATTCCTTATTCATGTAGTCGAATTTCAGACTACAATCCTTATTTTATCCTACTTTATTAGATTAGTTCAAACTCACGTTTTCGCTTCATTTTGTATAGGAATATGTGGCACGTCTATCGCCCACAATATTAAGGCCATGATGACTTGTCTTGATCCCTGTTATCATTTCCATTATAAGTGGTGAACTGCTTTATTTCTTATTATCCTAAATAAAGCAAGGGTTTCCGTTAATTTAATGGAATTAACCAATGTCTCACGACATTAACTGAAGACAGCCGTGCAACGCTTGTAATACAATGTTATATATATAATATATATAGCAAGATAATATTCAAATTGTGGTAAGGTTTTTCGCGTAGCTACGAATTAAATAACATACTTCACTACTGGTTTCAGAAACGGTCTAATGATTTCAGTTCCTGCGTTGCCACATTACTCTTGAGGTGAAATGCTTACACTTTCATTTATAGACTAAAAATATCTAATCTATGGCATTCATCATTCTCTGCAAAGACTACTAGGGTATCTAATCCTGTTCGTGACTCAATGCCTTCGTCCCTCAACGTCAGTTATTAGATAAAAGGTTGCTTTCGCCGTTGCCAGTCGTTAAGATATCAACGAATTTCAACTCTACATCTTAAATACTCCCCTCCTCATATTTAACTCTAGCATAAACGTATCCTATTAAGGACTGATTATACCGTCTAGGTACCCTTTAAACCTATTAAAGATGAATAACACTAGTCTTATACGTATTGCCGCGACTGCTGGCACGTAAATTGGTCAAGACATATAGATGGAAAATTGTCATCATCAGTAATCCATCTAGAACTTTATTCGATAAAATCGATCTTATATCTGTTTGGAATAATATTTCTATTATCCATATATATAATAAGTATTATATAAAACAATAAATTTGTTAAGTTAATATAAATACCCTAAGGTATAAAAAAAAAGCAACAAAACCAAATATAATTAGCCGAAGCTATACATTCCCCCAAGTTGCTGGTTCAGCCGTTAGGCTATTGACCAATATTCCCCACTGCTGTACTTAACGTTTTGGGCTTTTTTCAGACCCAATGTGATCGATCGACCCTTCAGCCCCGACTACGGAAGTGTTAAGCTAGTTAAGCAATTACCTTAACTAATACCTATCCGAAATATTTATAATCCTCTTAAAGCGAAAAAAATTTCTTTGTTGTTAAAAATGGTTTTGCCAAAGGCATAAACCATTTTTAACTTATAAGGTATTTATTGATTAACCCTACTTTAAGGCAGCCAAAATATTATATTCTCACCTGTACACCACTTTTAATGAAATAAAAAGTTACCCTTTTATTAAATTAAACGTTCGATTAGCATGTGTCAAGCACTTGGACAGCGTTCATTCAGAGCCATCATCAAACTCTTTTATATCTGGTATATAGTTCATTACTTACTTTGTATTTATACCATTACTAATAGAATTTAATTTTTAATATACAAGAAAATTATATATTATTCCTCTTTTTATATGTTTATAATTATTTATAATTTATGGACACTATTAAGCCGGGTCCTGTTATAGCTATTTAACTAAATTAAGGCCTGACGCAGGGCTTTAAGTTTCATACACTTATTATTACTATAAAATAATTATACTATGTTTACATTTAGCTATAGCTATTGCCATAGAAAATAGTGTAATAATTTCTGCATAATACCCCTAGTTTTTACTAAACACTCATTTATTATGTGTTTATGCCTGATAAGCTCCGGACTTTCCTGTACTAAGATATCTAGCACTTAGCCATTAGTATCACAAAAATGAGTTTTATCTTGTTATATAAGTTTAACTAAATTGCATAATACAATTTGTTTAAGTCATATGTTTTTACACCTATTTTAAACAGTAAGGGTGTTAACCTAAACATATAAGTACTATGCTTACCATCAATATATTGTAAAAAAGCATACTAAGTAAATATTTAATGTAAATCTAAGGCATCTTTAATATAACTACTTGTTAACACTACAAAAACTTGAGCTTGTATAAAAGCAATACCTAGTTCTAAACCAGAAAATGCTACAATGAAAGCTAAAGGTATTAGACCTAAAAAGAAGAAAATGAATCCCGAAGTCATTATATTATAAGTAAATCCGGCTAAAATATTTAATAACATGTGACCACTTAATATGTTAGCTCCTAATCTAAGACCTAGAGAAACATTTCTAGATAAATATGAAATGAACTCAATTAATACTAATAGAGGTAATAAAGCTAAAGGACAACCAGCTGGAACTAATAAAGAAAAAAATTCTAAACCATGTTTTTGGAAACCCATTATAGTTGCACCTAAAACCACAGTAAAACTAAGAGCAAAAGTAAATATAAAGTGACTTGTAGAGGCAAAACTGTAAGGAATCATACCTATTAAGTTATTTACAAGAATAAATATAAATAAAGTGTAAATAAAAGGGAAATATATTTGCCCTTTTCTAGCATTTATTTGGTTTGTAACTATACTATGTATAGTAGCATATATAGTCTCCTGACTTATAGATCAACTGTTACTTATAACTTTATTGTAATTAGTTGCTAAAACATTTAATGTTAAGATTAAAACAGTACCTATTGTTAAATATAACCCAATATTAGTTAAAGATATGTGTAAATTACCTAATATCGGAGCATCTAAGCTTAATAGATTTCTTATCTCAAACTGATCTAGAGGACTTGTATTGTATGTAAATAAATTATTAGACATGTTTTTTTTATTCTTATTTTTCTTTTTATTAAAACACTACTCCTTATTAAAGGTTCTGCACAAAAAGTAGGAAAGCTAAATTATAAATTAGTTTTATAATATAAACTTTATTAAATAATTCTATTATAACTAAATTAAGGGTATGTTACTAGGAATTATTTCGAAACTGTATAGGATACAGGGAACTAAAATAATAAAAGAAATAACAACAGGCAGTAAGACAGTTCAACAGAAAGACATTAACTGATCAAAACGGATTCTAGGGAATGAAGCTCTAGCTCAAATGAAAACAAAAATCATGATACCAGATTTTACACCTAAAGCTAAACCATAAAATAAACCTTCTAATATAGGATCTGAAAGTAAGCTTTCATTATGCAAGTTGTTTATATAATAATCAAAATCAAAATATTGCATTAAAAAGAATAAAGAAATATAGTCATATAAATAACCACCCAGGAATAAAATACTGGTTAAGATACATATTAAAACAATACTAGCATACTCAGCCAAAAAGAAAAAAACAAAAATAACTGCTGCGTGTTCTGTCATAAACCCACTAACCAATTCTGACTCAGCCTCCGCTAAATCAAACGGAGCTCTATTTGTTTCGGCTATAGACCCTATAAAGAATATAATAAAAACAGGAAACAAGGGTATTATGAATCATACTGCTCTTTGAGCTTCTATGTTAACAGTTAAATTTAAACTTCCCGTTAACATTACAACAAGAAGTATAGCCGAACTTAATATAAGTTCGTAACTTATCAACTGTGCTGTACTTCTTAGTGATCCTAAAAAAGCATATTTACTATTCGCACTTCATCCAGCTAATAATATACCATACGTGGATAAAGAAGAAACAGCTAGCATATATAATATACCTAAATTAAAATCATTTAAACTAGTACCTGGACCATAAGGTACTACAAGGTACCCTAATAAAGAGAATATTAATGTTATTATTGGACCTAAGAAGAATAAACCTAAGTTAGCTTGTGTAGGTGAAACATATTCTTTTAAAAGAAGTTTTAAGGCATCGGCAAAAGCTTGTAGAAGACCATAATATCCTACTATATTAGGACCTAATCTTCTTTGCATGCTGGCCATTGTTTTTCTTTCCGCTACAGTCACGTAAGCTACGGCCATTAAGACAGGTACAGCTACAATTAAACCTTCTATTACAGAGATTAAAGTGGGTATATATAACATTTTATTACAATAAATTTTATTTTAAGAGTACTAATATGCTTACTTTAATAAACAATTTAGCCCCCTTACAATATAAGATTAAAAAGTACTTTTATTTAAATATAAAAAAAAGTATACTTTAATTTTTAAATAGTATTATTCTACATTAGTCTATGTTAATCTAAGTTATTTTTTTTTATTTTTTCCAAATTTAGACGAACTCTTATCCAAGATTCGAACTTGAATACCGATATTAGAAGTATCATGCTTTACCATTAAGCTAATAAGAAATACGATATAAAATTGGTCTTTTATAACTTTATAGTTTATAAAAAGCATACCATACTTTTTATTTAAATAATCATATGTTCATATTTAAATTAGTTATGATTAAATTACGTAAAGTAATAAAAATGCTATATTGAGAGCAAATAAACCTGTAGCTTCTGAAAAAAACCTCAAGTAAACTTTGAGAATAACTGTCCTCTTAAATAAGGATTTTTGGCCGCACCTCTTATTAATACCCGAAAACCCAACCCACCTTAAACACCAGTGGGGGGGTTAAAGTCGTAGCTAATATTTTTCAGGGTTCAGTGAGCCGCCACCTACGCTATTATCGCCCTATAATTACTTCTATTTAGTATAAATAAATACTAGAACGCCTTTATGTATATTTATACCCAAGGGATAAGGAGGAATCGAACCCCATATTTTCGATCTGCAATCAAAATGTAGCACCATCTACTACTTATCCCTAATAAGTATATTATACTTGTAATTAATAAGTATAATATACTTATTAATTACACAGGTGTAATAGGTCTCATGTATACAATAAACTTATACTCATACAGGCATATAATAAATTAAACCTTATTAAGTTTAATTCTACTTAATTTTTATTCATTTTACTTTCTATGAATTGTATTCTAGATGTAAGCAGAGTTACTCTAGCTTCTGCTCTAACTTTATCTCTGCTCAATTTATCTAAATCTCTTATTATTTGATTTTTTAACTTAAATTCGTACTCAGTCGTAGGTATAGCAGGAATTTTAGAAAAAACATTTTGTGCAAACCCTATTTTAGTTTCTAGGACATTAATAAACATTAGATTGTTATTTCTTTGCCCTACGGCTGTTTCTAAATCCATTTTTTTGAATTGACTTAAAATATGTGTGTTATAATCAATATGTTTACATATCTCATCACGTATGGGTACTTCCCCTCCAGGTACATTGAAACCTGGACCTGGGTTAGTCCTCAGGGGAAAAAAGACAGAAGAAGGTTCGACACCTGGAAAAGCTCTAAACCATGCAGCCCTGTACGGCTCTAGGGGAGGTATATAATCTAGCGCTACCTTAACTTTATCTTTACCCTTATCTAACGAACTAGTTTCATATAATTCTTCTCTACTTGAGCTGTCTATGCCTTTATTATCGACATTTTTGTATTGTGTCTCTGTATCTACTCCTTTACCTTTATCTAATCCTTTATTTATATTAGATTCATCAAGGGAATCCATGGTGTTATATAGCTTAAGTTTAAATTTTTCAATTTTATAGTCTTTACCAGTTTTCATTGTATCAAAACCATAAATAAATTGTTTTAAATTAAAATTAATCTCCTTTACACCTAAATAATCGGTTAATAGACCTACAATGCCTGTATTTAAAGTCCAACCTAAAAGAGCTATACCGACATTAGCACTAAACTCACTGTTTTCGACATGAAAACCCCCGGAAATATAATATTTTACTGCTGCTACAGCGAGAGCAGTAAATAAGCCACCCAAAAACTTGGCCAAAGTAAAATGCGTTATAAAATTTTTAAACCCAAAAATAATGTTTTTTTTCATTTTTTTTTTATTATGTTTATTTTAACCCTTTAACGTAGGTACTCCCCCCCGCCGGCACAAACCGCCCTTCCTTAAGGTATAGGTTTATATATTTTAAGTAATGAAACAAGAGAGTGGTGCGTCTCTTACCCACCAGTTAGTAAGTAATTAAATAATACTAACCCCTTAGTTAATAGCAATTCAACTAAAAGTATTTATTCCTGTCTATACCCGTATAAAGGTTTAAACAGAGACTCTCTAGTGTATAGTAAAATTTTCGCTTGTACAACTGCAAGCATGTTCTGTTTCCAGGCCCACCTTGATGTATACTAGGGATCGGTGAGCCGTTACCTCCTTTATTCTCATCCTTTCTACAATAAGGGTAGCAATTGCCTTGAGCGTCCAAATTTTTCAACTAGCAAGCCTATGAACTATATGTAAAAAGTAACAGACAAGAAAGTTACTTTTACATACGGTTTTTAATTTATAACAAACTATAATTATTTTTTTTACATAATATAACAATTATAGTATTTTTTTTATGATACACCCTATATACCCACCCCACCTACCACGTATATATTGTATTTATAAATAAACTGTGTTAACACTCAGAGTTTACAACCATATCTTTAACCCATTTTACTCATTACTATTTGGTGTTTATAATAAAAAAAATGAAATCTTTACCGATAAACAAAATTAACTTAGGAAGAAAAGGAATTGAACCTTCGATAGCCATATACTATTGAGTTTACAGCTCAACCCGTCATACCAACAAACGGAACCTTCCTTTATACATATATATTTTTAATTTTACGTATGTAGACATAAAATACCATTAAACATTATCACATAAAACACTTTGTAAAGGTAAACTTACAAATGCGTGAGGTTTAGGTGGGCTAGTTAAAGCTCATTCTAATGATATATAACTTCTATTCAATAATGTTTGTAAACTATCACTATAGAACTGAGGAGTTAATCATGGGTATCTTGTGGTAGCTTTACCTTCAACTAATTGTATATATACAATATATAAAAATAATCCAGTGGCAACCACACTTATAATACTTCCAAAACTACTTATAATATTTCATCCTGCAAATGCATCAGGGTAATCGCTAATTCTTCTAGGCATTCCTTGTAGACCTAAGAAATGTTGAGGGAAGAATGTTACATTAACCCCTATAAAGAGTATTCAAAAATGTACTTTACCTAACATTTTATTATAATCTAAACCTAATATTTTAGGTATTCAGAAATATCATGCACTATATAATGCAAACACAGCCCCCATACTTAAAACGTAATGGAAATGAGCTACAACATAATATGTATCATGGAATGCAATATCAAGAGAAGCGTTAGCTAAAACAACCCCACTTAAACCTCCAATTGTAAACATGAATATGAAACCTAAGGCAAATAACATTGAAGGTGTTAAATGTATAGATCCCCCGTAACAAGTAGCTAATCAACTAAATATTTTAATTCCAGTTGGAACCGCAATAATCAATGTTGCGGCTGTAAAGTAAGCTCTTGTATCTACATCTAAACCAACGGTATACATGTGATGGCTTCAGACCACAAATCCTAATACACCAATAGACATCATAGCATATACCATACCTAAATATCCAAACACGCTCTTGTTAGAACTTGCAGATACTACTGTACTGATTATACCGAACCCTGGAATAATTAATATATAAACTTCAGGGTGACCGAAGAATCAGAAAAGATGTTGGTATAATATAGGGTCACCACCCCCAGCTGCTTCGAAGAATGATGTATTAAAATTTCTATCAGTTAATACCATTGTAATTGCACCCGCTAGTACTGGTAATGAAAGTAATAGTAATACAGCTGTAACAACAACAGCTCATCCAAATAAGGCTAATTTGTGTAATCTTATACCTGGACTTCTCATATTAAGTATAGTAGTTATAAAATTAACCGCACCTAATAAACTACTTATACCAGATAAATGTAAAGCAAATATAGCTAAATCAACACTTGGTCCACTGTGACTTTGTACTCCACTTAGTGGAGGGTAAAGAGTTCAACCAGTACCTGCTCCATTTTCTATACCACTGGCGAATAAAAATAATAATAAACTAGGTGGTAATAATCAGAAACTTATGTTATTAAGTCTAGGGAATGCCATATCCGGACCTCCCACAAGTAAGGGTAATAAGAAATTACCAAAACCTCCAATTAATGCGGGCATAACCATAAAGAAGATCATTAATATAGCATGAGCAGTAATTATACTATTATATAATTGGTTATCTGCAATATATTGAACACCAGGTCCACTTAATTCTAATCTAATTAATACAGAGAAAGCAGTACCTAATAGCCCTGAAAATAAAGCAAAGATCAGGTATAATGTTCCTATATCTTTAGCATTTGAAGATCAAAATCATCTTTCTGTTCATAAAGATACGTTTGTTTTTGCTACGGATAAATTGAATCCATCTGTGTTTATTTCTTCACCTCTTACTCCATTAAATGTAGTTGAACTAGTAAAGTTTCGTTTTGAAATATTTACAAAAGAAAAAGCTTTTAAAGGTAAAACATTAGATGCACCACTTGTTGCCGCTATATTAGTATAATACTCAATAAAACTATTTTCTAATAAACTCACACAAGGTACTATTATTAAATAATGTGCAAAATATAGTACAGTACTTATTTGCCCAAATTCAATAAACGGAGATTCTACGTGTTTGGCACCTAATTGCATTAAAATTAAGAAATTAGCTATGAAAACATAGAAAGCTATTTTACTTAGAGGTCTAAATTGTATTCCTCTATATTTACTTAAATCTGTGAAAGGCATAGCCAATAGTATTAATATAGCACTTATCATTGCCACTACACCTAATAATTTATTAGGTATAGATCTTAATATAGCATAGAAAGGTAATAAGTATCATTCCGGCACAATAGCAGGAGGAGTTTGCATAGGGTTAGCTTGAATATAGTTATCACTATCTCCTAAAGCATTAGGCATAAAGAACACAAATAAACTTAATACTATTATAAACATAAATATAGTAATTAAATCTTTGAATAAGAAATAAGGGGCAAAAGTAACTCTATCATAGTTACCTCCAAATCCTAAAGGGTTACCTGAACCTGCTCTATCATGAAGAGCAATCAAGTGCATTAAGACTAAAGCAGCTAATACAAAAGGTAATACGAAATGTAAAGCGAAGAATCTATTTAAAGTAGCATTATTAACACTAAATCCACCTCAAATAAACTCAACCACATCTTGCCCTATTCAAGGTATAGCACTCATAAGGTTAGTTATAACAGTTGCACCTCATAATGACATTTGCCCGTAAGGCAATACATAACCTAGGAACCCTGTAACTATCATTAATAAAAAGATAATAGTACCTAGAGTTCATACTATTGTTCTAGGGGCTCTATAAGACCCATAGTATAAACCTCTACCCATGTGTAAATAAACTAAAAAGAAGAAAGCTGATGCAGTATTACTGTGTAAGTAACGTATTAATCATCCGTTATTTACATCACGCATTATATGTTCTACGGAATTAAAAGCTTCTAACACACTAGGGTTATAATGCATTGCTAAAGTTACACCTGTAACTATTTGTATAACTAAACAAACCGCAAGTAAAGAACCAAAGTTTCATAAGTAACTTAGGTTAATTGGCTGCGAGGCATCTATCAAATAAGAATTTACCAACTTTAATAAAGGATCACTTTTCAAAAGCCTTATTAAAAAAAGATGAATTCTTTTTGATCGTTTTTATATTTCTATGTACAAGTAGTTAAAAAGGAAAAAAAAAGCTATATGAAATGTAATGTATGTATTACATTATAATACTAGTAAGTTTAATAAACTGTATATTTTTACAATAGGGGTTCTGCTTTGGCATTGCCAAAGCAAAACCCTAAGTTAAGATAAGTGGATAAATAAGGATATAAGTATTAATATCATTAAACTATTGTCAGCTAAGGCTAAGTATGGTAGTAATATATAAAAGATTAAACCTATTAATATATATAAAGCATAACTTGTTATAACACCTGTATCTAAGCTAGCAATGCTTCTACTTAGGGTAATTAAACCTTTTTCTAAACCATATGGCCCTATTAATTCCACACTTCCTTTATCTAAAACTTTGGATGTTTGACCTCCTAATTTCAACACTAGCTCGGTAATATATTTATTATAAAAAAGTTCTATAAGAAAACGTTGGTTAAAGAATCCGAATATATTGTAACCTAATCTATTAAATTTAAAAGCAATAAGTACTTTAGGTAAGAATTCTGAAATAACTATCGCTATAGCACTAAGAGATATAGTAAATATTAAAGGCAATAGCTTAAATAAAGTAGGCACAGCAAACTCAGTATCTAACATTATTTCATGTGTAGGATGAATAAATAAACTATTATCAGAGAAAAAAGCTGAACCTAGCCCTATAAATATATCTTTAGTTATATAACCAAAGAATATTGAGAAAACCGCTAATATAATCAAAGGAAGACTCATGAAAATATCACCTTCATGGGCATGTTTGTAATTAATAAGAGGTCCATTAGGGTTAGTTAAGAAAGTTAAGTATAATACCTTAACAGAATATAAAGTTGTAAACATAGCACCAATAGTCGCAATAAAATACACAACAGTACCGCTAAAATAGAATTGCCCATATGCCGATTCTAAAATAAAATCTTTACTGTAGAAACCAGTCATAAAAGGAAAGGCAACTAAACTAAGACTTGCAATTAACATAACAGAATATGTTAAAGGTAAAAATACGATTAATCCACCATATTTTCTAAAATCCTGGTTGTCAGCAACTGCATGTATTACAGCACCCGCCCCTAAGAATAATAATCCTTTATAGAAAGCATGATTAACTAAATGAAATAAGGCTATATTATAGGAAGACAAACCTACTGCTATTACCATCATACCAAGTTGGCTCATAGTAGAATATGCAATAACCTTTTTAATATCTTGTTGGAATAAACCTATAAGAGAACTAAAGACAGTTGTTATGGCACCTAATCATAAACATAGTATCAATACCGTTGAGCTATATTCTATTAAAGGACTGGTACGCATTAATAAATATACACCCGCCGTAACCATAGTGGCCGCGTGTATTAAGGCAGAAACGGGTGTGGGACCTTCCATAGCCATAGGCAATCAAACATGTAATCCAACTTGAGAACTTTTAGCCATGGCTCCAATTAATAAACATATACCAATAATTGTAACTACATTTTCATTAACAAAAGGTGCTAGTGAAAACACTGTACTATAATCAATATTACCGAATGATCAAAGTATAGCAAACATACCTATCGTTAAAAAACAATCACCCACTCTGTTAGTTAAAAAAGCAGACATAGAACTTTGATTTGCAGCTATTCTAGTAAATCAGAAACTAACTAGAAGATACGAACAAACACCTACACCTTCTCACCCAACAAACATTAATAAAAAATTGTTTGCTGTAACAAGTATAATCATCATAAATGTGAATAAACTTAAATAGCTAAAAAATCTTTGGTTGTGTGGGTCGTGACTCATATATCCTATAGAATAAACATGGACTAAAGAACTAACAATTAAAACGGGAATCAACATAGAAACGGTTAAGCTATCAAAATGAAAACCTCATAGTACGTTAAGTGATTCACTGTCTATTCATCTAAATAAATTTATGGACACGGGTATATTATTTAAACCCACTTCAAAAAAGGCAACTATTGCTAATAAGGTTGTTACAATTACACTTGCACATGTAATTAATTGCGCTCCGCTAACACCAACTTTTCTACCAAAAAAGCCGGAAACTATCGATCCTAATAAAGGTAAAGTAATTATAGCTAAATACATTATTTATATTCTATTGCGATGCTTCCTCTTAATCTATAAAATGCAACTAGAATACCTAAACCTATTGCAGATTCTGCACCCGCAATTGCTATTATATATATAGCAAATGTTTGGCCTAATATATCGTCAAAGCTAAGTGAACTTACCAGTATTAAGAAAGTAATAGCTAATAGCATTATTTCAATCGAAATAAGCATTAATATTATATTTTTTCTATTTAAAACGAAACCTAGAATCCCGATTAAAAAAAGTATTAAGGATAAATTCATTGTATATTTTTTTTTCCTAATAATTTATTATTGCCATTTTTTAGCCATAATGCTACAAAAGTGCAGGGCTTTATTTTATATGTAGCTCAAAAAGATTAAATTATTAATAAGATCACTTATATAACATTTCTCCCTATACTGAGCTAATCTTTATTAAACTTCAGTTTTCCACTTAAAGTAAATTATATAACAAAGAGCTATAATATAAGATAAGAGGGATAAATATACCTATAATTACTCTTTTTAGTATTTAATAGGCAATTAATTATATAATTAAAGTCGGTATTAAACATAAGGTTTGTTTACTAAAACCTTTTGTGCCGGTACCTGCAAAGGGTCTAAGTTAGACAATACAAATGACATATAGGTTAAATATATTTACCTAAAAAAGTACGTGTTTTTGTCTTTACTAATATAAATAAATGACTTTTACCCTTAAAAGGGAACATCTATTTCTAAAAAAGTGTGGACTAAATATGGGGCAGGTTTTGCTTTAACTATGGAATACTCTAAGTAAAATTAACCTATCTTTTTAAACAGGAGAAGAATATATTAATGAAGAAACAGAGTAATGTAAACCATCTAACACTGGAGCAGGGTATATACCTAATACTACTGTAAATACAACTAACGTAAGTAATATGAAAAATTCACGTTTATTTATGTCATTTATGTTTGCCTCAAAGAATTTACTAAATGATCCTCCAAAAGCTATTCTATTAAACATATATATAGTATACGCTGCAGATAACACTATTGAAGAACTAGCTAAAGCACCTAATAAAGGTAATCTTTCGAAAGTCCCATATAAAGATAAAAATTCACCTACAAAATTCAAAGTAAGTGGTGTACCTGCATTACCTAAACATAATATAAAGAATAATATAGAAAATAAAGGCATTACTTGAGCAATACCTCTATATAGACTTATTGATCTAGTACCAGATCTGTCGTATAATACACCCCCAACACAGATAAATAGACCACTTGAAACAAAACCGTGGGCTAATCCTAAGACTATACCACCTTCTATTCCCTGTATATTGTTACTAAAAACACCTATAAGATATACAGCCGCGTGTGATACAGAACTATATGCTATAAGTTCTTTAACATCTATTGTTCTTAAAGTACTAAAACTTGCATAAAATATAGTTATAACACCTATAAGGTAAATTATGTATGTATAATCTAAAGAAGCTTTAGGCAATAAAGGCAGTATAAGTCTAAATATACCATATAAACTTAATTTTAAAACTATAGCCGCTAGTATTATACTACCACCTAAAGGTGATTCAACGTGAGCCTTTAACAATCAAGTGTTTAAAAAAATTGTAGGTGTTTTTACAGCGAATGCTATAAATATACCATAAAATAGAAATAACTGTGTAGAATAATTAAAGTTAGTTTTATATAATGCATCGAAGTCAGTTGTTCCCATTATAGAAGACATAGTTAATATAGATAATAATAAGAACAATGACCCAAATAAAGTGTATAAAAATAAATAAAAGCTGGCTCTTACTTTATTGCTTGATCCAAATAAACCTATTAGTATAAATAATGGAGGTAATATACTTTCGAAAAAGATATAAAACAACAAAATATCTAAAACTAAAAAAACGGCTAACAGTAATGATTCTAATAGTAAGATAATAATCACATATGATCTAACGTTGTGGTTAATTGAATTTCAGTTACTTAATAATGCAACAGGTGTTATTATTGTTGTTAATAGTACAAAGTATACAGACAATCCGTCTAACCCTAAATATAAATCAAAAGAACTTATTTGGTGGTATTCCTGAACAAATTGAAATTGATTGCTACTAAAGTCAAACATTATAAAAATTATCAAAGATATAAATAGATTAACAATAGACGTAAATAAAGCTATTATTTTTATATTTTTTATACTTTTAATGGAGAGCTCATAAGTCATACCAGCTGATATAGTAAAGATACCTAGTATAGGTACTAATAAAAGAAGTGAAAGTAACATATATGTTTTTTAACTAGAAAACAAATTTCCCACAGGATCTAAAAAAAGATCTTTTCTAACACTATACAAAACAGTATAGTAGCCGCTAAATATTACAGTAATGGGCAAATAAACCGTTTTTTATATAAATACAATAAAAATCTGAAAAGAGCTGATTAAACCCCGGGTCAAGCCAGATTCGAACCGACACCCTCTTCCGTGACAAGGAAGCTCCCTACCAATTAGGATATTGACCCTTATAGCTTATATAAGCTATAAAAAGACTTAAGAATAAAGCCTTTATAAAAATAAATCAGAAATTTTTCAAAGAATTTATTGTACTTCTTTTTAAAGAAAGATTTTATTTCTACTGCTCTTCTAATCATGACAAGAATTTTTCTATACTTACAGATTCTATCACAATTGGCATACTACTGTGTAAAATACCACATATTTCTGAACATTGACCATAAAATGTTCCTTCTCTGTTAATAAGAACAGATACTTGATTTAATCTACCAGGGTAAGCATCACATTTAATACCTAAAGCAGGGCAAGCAAAAGAATGAATAACATCTGCCGCAGTTACAATAAATCTTACGTGTGTTAATTCTGGAAGAATAACTCTGTTATCTACTTCTAACATTCTTAAAGCTCCATCCTCTAAGTCGGATTCTGGCACTAAATATGAATCAAATTCTATAAATCCATCATCTGCATTTAAAAAGTCAGGGTATTGGTAACTTCAATATCATTGGTGCCCTTCGGCTAGTACTGACATTGCAGGATCACTAACTTCATCCATTAAATATAATAATTTAAAAGATGGAAAAGCTATTAATATTAATATTAAAGCAGGTGTAATTGTTCATATCAATTCTATTAAAGTACCGTGATTTAAATATTTATGTGATATAGGTGACTTAACGCTTGTATAATTTCTAACTATAGAAATCATTATTCATCCTACACCAAATAAAATTATAACTAAATAGAACATAATATTATCATGTAGTTCTACCAAACCTTCCATTTGAGGTGTAGCACTGTCCTGGAAATAAAGACCTCAGGGTCTAGGTGTATCGCAATTATTAAAGCTGTTAAAAAAAATATTAAGCATTGTTTTGTTTACATATCTTTCTATTCACTACAATAAGTTAAAAAAAATACAATAGTTTATGAATAAAAACCCTTAGACAGCTTATAAACAAGACAAATTTAAATTTGCCTTATTCATATTTAGTGCTCTAAATTATAATAAGTTTATCTAATCGTTAAGTTATTAGCTTTATTATTACTACCTACGTTAAAGACTTGTCTACTATCTATTTTTAAGGCGTTCTTACCTAATTCAAATACAAACCCTAAGGTTAGAGCTAAAAAAAATACCAACATTATAATTAAACCATATATACCATTTGTGTATGCACTAACTACATAAGGATAGACTAAAAGTATTTCTAAGTCAAATAATAAGAAAAGAAGTGCAAAAATAAAGAAAGATATAGTGAATTGTGTTCTATTTTGACCTAAGAAAGAATGAAAACCACACTCGAATACACTATCTTTTTCCTCGTATGGATTATGAGGGGCGAATAATAAATTAATAACTAAGAGAAGTATAGCTACTATAGGTACAAAAACAAAAAAGAAAGTGGTACTTGTCATTTAGGGGTTAAGTAGTATTAATGTTAGTACGTTCGTTACATTTAAGACCTCTTCTGGTATTAAAATAAATAAAACTAAAATTAAAGTTATTATAGATATGGTAATACTCAATGTAGAAGATAAGATGATATTGTCTTTCGTTATTCTAACTTTATTCATTAAAACATCACCTTTTAGCAGAATAACTTCGATATTTTTTTTTTCTAGCACAGGATTAGATTTGTAATCTGGTACTTGGAAAAACACTTGTTTTATAATGTTTAGGTAATAGACTGCACTTATTACACTAGTTAATATTGCTACTAGTGTAAGGAATATAAAACCGCTGTCCAATGCAGCACTTAATACCATCATTTTTGCGAAAAATCCCATTAATGGTGGTATACCTGCAAAGGAGAAGATTGTAATTACTAAACTTAAAGATAAAACTGGGTTTATGTAAAAATAACCTTTTAATTGATTTATTAATTGTATAGGAGAATTGTTTTTATCTGCTAGTTCTTTAAACTCTTTACTATCGTTAACGTATCAATAGTAAGAAAATCCAATACTTATAAGAATAATAAAAGCATTTAAATTACTTATAGAGTATTGTATTAGGTAAAATAAAAATGCTTGGATAGATTCAATACTATTAATGCTTAAAGCTAATAAGATAAACCCTACGTGAGAAATTGTACTATAAGCAAATAGTCTTTTTATTCTAAATTGTGATAAACCTACTACTGTACCTATTATCAATGAAAGTAACGAACTAACCAATAAACTAGTAGTTCAACTAAATTGGAAACTAAATAGGGAATTGCTGGTATAATGCACTAATTCTAATAATAATATGAAGATAGAAATCTTAGCTACAATAGCTACAAAAGTTGTAACTATTGTAGGTATCGCATCATATACATCAGGTGATCAAAAATGAAACGGAGCAGCACTTACTTTAAACAAGAAACCTACACTAAATATAAGTAAAGAAAAATTTATATAATAAGATTTATATCAATATAATACATTGTTACTATTATCATTTTCCAAATCACTTATACTGGTTATAACGTATATTCCATCTAAGTTAGTTGTACCTGAATTAGCGTATAATAAACTTGTACCTAATAAAATGAAACAAGAACTTAATCCTCCTAGTAAGAAATAAGTAAGACCCCCGGAGGTAGCCTGTTCAGAGTTTCTATAAAGAGTACTAAGTAAATATAGCCCATAACTTTGTAGTTCTATAGATATAAAAATAGAAACCAAATCACTGGTAGACACTAAAAAAACAGATCCTGTTATTATAAATAATAAAATTAATGGATACTCTATAATTTTGAATTGTTCTCCCATTTTGTTCAAAATTTGTTTTTTGTAATATCTAAAATTATAAAGAAATAATTTACTTATTGTGGAGTATTCCGCAATTCAAACTCTTCGTGGGTAAAACCCTGTGGCTTGCAATATAACGGCACTTATTAGAAAAATAAATATGTGAAAAATGTGTGTTGTACTTGTGGCATGGAATAATCCACCAAACAAACCTATACCTGTATCCAAATTACTTATATGTAAAGTCCCTACTGCTTGTATTGAAGAAAAAAGTAAGGCAATTAAGGCAATTCGGCTGTATAATATAGATTTATCTCGTCTTAAAGTAACGGCATTAGAAAAAATTATTAAAATAATAGAATATATGATCATATAAAGATTAAAAGCTTTGAACTTTTAACTCTCTTAATTAGGGTTTAGTTTAATTAAAAGATGCTTTACCTAATTTAAGCTAAATCTCTGTATAAAAACTAAACATATACAATATAAAATAATTATTTTATATTTATAACCTTAAAGATTGTAAAATAAAATTATTATATCACTTATTGAAACAATTTTGTTTTCTACATGTTTTATATATAGATATAGCCGGGAGGGAAATTTGAATTCCCATTCTTAATGCATGAAATTAATGTTCTAACCAATTAAACTATCCTGGCTTTAATAAAACTATACTTGTTATAAACTAATATAATGGTTATTTAAGCCTATTCTTAGCTTTATCGAAATGTATTATAGGGTGAATACCCTGACTTGAACAGGGAACCGACTGTGCCACATACAGATGTTCTACCGATTGAACTACATTCACCGGACAAAATCTTAGATATTTTTTTTTGCTTTGCACTAAATAAAGAGAGTTTTTATAGCCTAATTAGTCTTAAAACACTGTAAATAAATACAAATTATGTTGGAGTGATTCGAACACTCAATGATAAATACCAAAAATTTATGACTTGCCTATTAGTCTACAACATATAAAAATAAATATTATTATATAACCGCTATTTATTTTTAAGTGTAAAATAAGGTAAATCCGACTTGAACGGATAAAATTAAAAAAATCAAATAGTCCTAAGCTATTCATGTCTACCAATTCCATCACTACCTTTACGCTATGCTCGAAATAAGATTTGAACTTATAACCTAAACATCTTCAGAGTTTCGCTCTACCAATTGAGCTATCCGAGCTCCTTACTTTTTTTTTTGATTTATTTAGCTACCTGATATGGTGGGAAATAAGTTTTTATTTTACAAATGTTTACCCTATACTTTCTAAAGGCCAACTTTACTTACCTCATTTATAACTTGGAGACATCAGGACTCGATCCTGAAATAACGATATGCAAAATCGCAGTTTTACCAATTAAACTATGTCCCCTAAAAATTATGCATGTTTTTAGGACAAACACTTAACTAATGTCTCGTCATAATCAAACATTATAAACCATGGGTCTTATTGTACTTACAATAGATGCAAGTATCTTATAAAAGCTTTTCCTTTTTGCAACTCTTATTTAGTAATTCTTTTTTAATATAATATTTAAGTATCCGAAAGAGGACTTGAACCTCTACGATGTAATATCAACGAAACTTAAGCTCGTCCTGTCTACCAATTCCAGCACTCGGACTTAATTAACTAAGGCCAGAGTGATTTGAACACTCATCTCAGCTGTCATGAGCAGCTTGCTTTACCAATTAAGCTATAGCCTTAAATATGCGGACAAAGGATTTGCACCAATATATGCTGGACATGAGCCAGTTATGTTACTATTACATTAATCCGCATTTAAAAACAAATTATTATTTATAATAAGTAATAAAATATATTAGGTATAGCCTCAGGGGGTTTCGAACCCCCGCGTGTGACAGTGAAAATGTCATGTCTTAACCACTTGACTATAAGGCCCTTACATATGAAAAAATTTTATTTTATAAGTCCAGTGCAAGTATCGCACTTGCTTCAGCTGGTTACAAAACAGCTACATTACTTTTATGCTAACCAGACTGATTAAAAATAAGTAGTATTTTTCTAATAAATATATAAGTTAAAATGAGACGATATCTGTTATATTTAGTTATTTATAGAATTAGTACTTTATGCCTAAAAATATTAAAATTCTTTCAACTAAAGCCTATTGATTGCAAACAATAAACATGTTTACTATTTACAAAATCGTAGTGTTCTACTACGTATATTTAAGAATATATTAAAGTATATTTCGTACCTAGATGCCTTCAGCACTTATCTTTAACTAACTTAGCGTTCCTGCCGTGCCTATGTTATGAACCTACTTAAGTGAAAGTAATATCCCTGCCCAGTTTAAAACCATGCTCCCTAAGAAGTATGTTTAAGACTGACTTATATTAAATACATTTCTATATTTAATTAAATTAATATTGGGCGCATAAACAACAGGTAAACCAGAGGTTAATATTCCCAGCTCCTTTCGTACGAGGGGACTAACTTTATTTTATTCTAATTTCCTCTAGAAGATAGAAACCATACTGTCTCACGACGTATTTAACCCAGCTCGTGTAACTTTTTAATCGACGAACAGTCGAACCTTACTCGATTCCTGCATTCGTGTGGATAAGTCAAGCCGACATCGAGGTGCCAAACTGCGCACTTAATTTGTACTCTCTGGCGCAATTAGCCTGTTCAATTTTGTTAAATATAAGATGTCTTTATCTTTGCTTTTTAATTAAAAAAAACAAGTGTAGTTTTTTTCTTATATTTGCTATCTTTCACAAGATAGTTCAGACTATGTCTTTATTTATTTTTTTCTTGTTTTATAGAATAAATGCAACGCGAAATGTATAAAAAGGAAAATTACAATATAGGTTATTACAATATAACCTTTTTTTTATTATTTACTACTTACTCAACCTTTAACACCAATAGCTCCATTACGATTCTTAGTACCGATATAAGTATGTTGTACATTAGATTTAAATTGACCTCTTAACAATATAGCAGATAATCCTTTAAATGAAGAATCAATGTTTTTTAAACCTCCTTTTCATTTCATTTTAAATACAGATCTAGCTGCCGTAAGTCTTCTGGTTATTCTACCTTTAGCTTCGATTCTAATACCTCTCATCTTTAAATGTTTTAAAATATTAAACACATAATTTTGTAAAGAAATACTACGTTGCTTTACGGATGTTCTCTTTAATACTTTTACTTTGATATTATCTACATCGGCAAAAGTGTCTAATAATAGAGTATTTAAAGGGTCATTGTTAGAATAAACAAACATAGAATTTATATTATCATTTCTTATAATATTTACAAGTAATTCATCTTTATTAATATAATGAAATATTTCAGTTACTCTATCTATTCTAGGCAATTTTACTTTGTTTAAAGATGATTTCAATACTTTATATAATCTATTATTTCTGTTTTTTAACTTTAGAGCCACAGCTTGTGTGAAAAGATCACTATTTAAATGCAATTTTTTTAATTTAACAATGTTAAATTCTACTTTTTTATCATATAAATTTTCAACTAATCCCATTAAGTTATTAATAAACCCAAAACGGAATTTATTTATGTTAAGCAGTAATTGTTTTTTAAAATTACTTAGATGTATTGTATAACTTTTCTCATATAAAGGCATAACATCTTTAAATTGAGGATCAGGTAAAATAGACATCATACTATCACATAAATTAATAAAAGTTTGGTTTTTATCCTTTTCAGTTATTAAATTTAATTTTACCATTTTTGTTAATAAAACATACTGCATATTTATATTGCTTAAATATAAATTTATAACATCAATTTTCTGCACAAAAATTTGTGTACATCATTTTTTGTAGTAATAAGGTTGAGCTATAATAGCTCAGAACTCCTTAAAACTAAGTGTTCTGTTATAAGTAATTTTTTCTTTTTTATGCATATTTGTATGTGTGTACTTTGTCAAGGGTCTAGCTGGATTATATAAAAGTCTACTTAATAGACATATAGCTCTGTCTAAAAATAATCTTTCTGCGTTATGCACGTAAAAAGTAATTATTGCTTTATCATTACTATGTTTTAGTTCTCCTTTACCTACAAATATTTTTTTTGTAGAGTGACGTCTATACCTAGTGGCTAAACGTTTAGTCTTGGGTAGGTTTTCTTTTAACTCAGAGCTAAAATAAGCTTTTAATAACCTCATCAGGTTTATATCCGCAACAGGTAAAGATTTTATGTAATTAGGGTTATAGTTATAAACACTATTAAATCATTCCTGAGCTGCCGGTGTATAATGTCTGGTTTTACCTGTATCATTGTTAATATGTGTTAAAGGCTTAATTATACTTGTTTTTTTACTTTTTTTACTAAACAATACAGGTAAATTATTATAAGCCGTGACATCTTTCGCCAAAGTTACATTAGCATATGTTTCATTACTTTTACTAAATTGTTCTAGAGTTTTTATTTTTTGCATAGTATATATATATATATTTATAGGGTTTTTTTACCCTAAGCTTAACCTTTAATCCAGGGTTAAGTCAATTACACAGATAAGTTGTACCTATCTATTATTACATTATACTTGTGGAAGTATAATTAAATCTATAAAAGCAAAATAAATGTTGGGCTTCTCCTTTTGCAAAGCATGGGAGGAAGGAGTATTGTTAGCACTACTCACCTTCTAGTCGTTGAACGTTTTTACTTTTATATCCTGAGATATATGCTAAAGCAAATTACGCTTCAAGTTAACTTAAAAAGTCATACTTGAAATTTACCCAATTAATGTCTTTAGGTTTATTTCTTGCTTTGGCGAAGCCATTGCAAGGTAGATAAAACAAAGAGGGACTAACATCCCTAGCGTAGCTTTTTCAAAAATCCAAGACCTTTCCTTTCTGCATCTTGTGATCATATGCCCCGCTTACGCGACTGAAAGACGTGTAAGTCAAACAGTAAAGCAAGATTAAGCCATTAAACTTGACAAGTAATAAACATAATTAAATTATTAGTGAATTTACACACGTTAAATAAAAGATTATTTAACATACTAATAATATAACTCAAAACATTAGAAGAAGACTTTGTCTTATCTTAATTGTTTTATTACCACTATTTTCCATATAGTTAAAATCTTACTTATCTAAAAAAATTTGGTTCTAACTCAATAGATATATATGCGAATTAGTTGTAGCTTCATCTGACCAAGCAGAGAGCTATACCAAATAAAAAACTAACATAAAAAATACTTATGTATTTAGTTGCCATAACAATGTTATAACAAATTACAATAATTAAATTTGGATACACCCAGGTACTTTTTATGGGATCTGTGCCCCGCATAAACTGCCTCCTAGCAATTGTCCCCCTATAAAATTATAAGGGTTGATTATCATATAAAACTAACCTAAATCTTTAAATTGTTTTATACTCACAAGTGGATCACTCCACAAATATGATAGATAGCTAAAGGTATTCCACTGTTGTCAAGTTCCCTCTCGGAGACTACCTTTTAAGACTATCAAATCATATCCAATAACTAGCAACAGTAAAGCTGCATAGGGTCTTCTCGTCTAACTAGAGGTAAACTGTATCTGCACAGTTATTCCAATTTCACTGAGCCAATCATTGAGACAGCTGTTGCATCGTTAAATCATTCATGCGAGACCGCATTTAACGGCCAAGGTATTCCGCTACCTTAGGACCCTCATTGTAAGGCCGCCATTGATCGGGATTTACCTTCAAAGCCAAGTTTATATTAGTCAACTTAGCAAATCCGTTAACCAGCCGACATAGGGCAGAAATCACACTCAATACTTTGATTTATTATCTTGGGCGAAGTGCTTTGTTTTAATTAAACAGTCGTACAACATTATTCCATGCTTCCTCTTCTTTACCTGATATTAATCAGGAGGAATGGCTCTCCTTATTCCGAAGTTACGGTAGTTAATTTGCCGAGTTCCTTAATGATTGTTCACTCAAACGCCTTCGTATTCTCTACTAGCTTACTTGTGGTAGTCTTCTAGGTACGGTTTATATTGTTTATACATACCCCCTTGCTTTGGCAAAGCCGCGCTACGGGGTATTTCTAAACTTACAGGTTTTCCAGAACCTTCTTCACTTAAAAAGAAGGTTGTGACTGTGTAACCAAGATTTTCTCATCGTTTAAACCTTTTGGTTGGTAAACTTAGAGGCCGTTACTTTATAAAAACCATAAGCTTTAGGCGAGGATTTCTCCTTTTTCGTTACTCATGTCAGCATTCTCACTTGGGTTATCTAATATTAATTCTTAAAAAGAATAAGTCTAAGATTTACCCAACGTTCTGCTACCCCATTAAATATAATAAGTTAAAATTATTGATATTTATGGACAAGGTGTCGGTATATTGTTTAGATCCGTTAAATTTTCGGTGCAACTATCCTTATAAAAATTAATTTACTAAACCAGTGCTCTGTTACGAGATCTTCAAAAAGTGGACCGCTTCTAAGCCTATTTCCTAGTCGTATTAGATAGAAACATCCTTAATTTCACTTAACCATAATTTTGGAACCTTAACTCTTGTTCTGGGCTGTTTCCCTCTAGACATACAACCTTATCGTACTATGTCCGATTATTCAATATTCATCTTAGCCCTTCCGAGTGCGAATACTCACCGATAAAATCTTCACGATTGCCCGATATATGCAAAATTATCTCTATCTCGTTTTACTTTAAGGTAAAACAAGAATCTAAAATAAAGTTACCTGAGATCACAGTTCTGTACCTGCTATGATGTAATTTGAATTACCTACTTATATAGGTTTCGCAGAAAACCAGCTATCCTAGTCAGTTTTGTCTTTCACTAACTTACCACAGTTCTTCGGATATCTTTACAACGATAACCCGTTCGGGCTTTTATAACCCTGACTGTAGTAAGATCACTAGGCTTCGGGTCTAATTTTAGATACTAATCATTTTTTCATAATTGGTTTATCTTAGCATTGCTGCTCGCATCTAACATTAACTCGCTGACCCATTATGCAAAAGGTACGCTCTTTTTTTTTAATAAAAATTTACTCGAGCTGCTTATAAAACTACTATTTCAAACCTTTCCTTCACAGTACTATACGCTGTCGCTTATATATCATATTTAGCCTTAGAGGAAGGTTCCCCTTAACATTCAAACAGTTTTTGTCCGTTCTACTTATTTAATATGTACACTCCACCATTTTTTTGGTTTAATGTTTCACCATAGTAACCTTAATATTAATTATTAGTTTATTACATAGGTGATACATACTTAGGCTGCTCTACTTTCATTCACACTAATCATAGAATCTCATTTGATTTCTTTTCCTGAAGTTACTAAGATATTTCAATTCACTTCGTTTATTACTGAATTTCTCTAAGAGTACATGTGTTAACTTTATCTAAAAAAAACACAAATTAAACTGATTTTTAAGGTCTCTCTTTAATATATAGCAAGGTATTCCTAATAGTTTCTTTATATACTTTATTATAATACAATAATTGTATTATATTAACGTATCCATGGATATCTAACTCATCACTAATATGTCATTATATTCTTTACCCTATATACCTTTAGGTATATATGAGTATACTAATTGTACTACATTAAAAGCATACGAATAAACTCGGGTTACTTAGATTCGAACTAAGAAGATCCTTGACCCAAACAAGGCGTCCAACCACTAGACTTTAACCCGTATCACAGTAATTTATTTATTATTCAGAGAGTATGGGATTCGAACCCATGAAAAGTCTTAATTTTAACTAGTTTCAAGCTAGTCGCTTTAAACCACTCAGCCAACTCTCTTTTACGTATATACATAAAAACTATATTAAGTGATTCTTCAAAGAATTGAACTTTGAACATATCCTTATCAAGAATACGCTTTACCAAATTAAGCTAAAGAACCTAACATGAAATAAGTTTATTTAATTATATTAACAAAATTTTTAGTGTCTACCAGTGATTTGGTTTCTATTTTTATATCTATAGAACTACAAAGTTATGGGCTATATTTACTTAGTACTCTTTATAGAAACTCTGAACAGGCTACCTCCGGGGGTCTTACTTATTTCTTACTAGGAGGATTAAACTCTTTATCTATAATTTATTTCTTGCGAAGTATTTCGCAATTTAAACTCTTCGACTGTAAAATAGGTTAGCTTATATTGTAGCTGCACTATAAATTGTTACAAAAAATATATAATATTTGATCGTACAAGAGCACTCAGATTTGAACTGAGTATGTGAAGTTTGAAGCTTCAAGTTTTACCAATTAAACTATGCTCTTTAAAAGACTATTATCTTTTAATAATCGGAAAAGAGATGATTCGAACATCCAGGTGCATAACACAATATTTAGCAAATATCTCGCTTTACCAGTAGCAACTTTTCCTTTAGTCTAAATACTAAATAAGCAAACTTTAAAAGTGTGTGCTAAATGAACCTTTATTTACACCCCTAATTTTATTTATACGGCCAGCCGAATTCGAATCGACACAAATCGTTTGGAAGACGAAAGGTCTACCATTAACCTATGGCCGTGTAAAAGGGTTTTTTAAGTTAAGACCTATGAGACTCGAACTCATATAACAAAGATTAAAAGTCTCGTATTTTGCCATTAAACTAAGGTCTCTAATACTTAGATTTTTTTTAATCTAAGACTTAAAAATTAGAATTATAATTTACTTATAAAGACACGGGAGATGAATAAACGAACAAATCTGGGTAATATATATTTTGAAAATACATATATCATTACTACAAGTAATATAAAAGCAAATGTTACTTGGTTTATAAAATAAAAGGGTACTAATTGTGGCATTTTTTTCATTGTTTTTTTTTTAATGTAATAGTAAAATACTAATGTTTTTTACATTGTTATCTATTCAAAGACAAAAGATTTAAAGGAAGGTAAATAAAACTAAATTGAGCCTAATTAATCTAGCAACAATCTAATTTATAACAGATTTGTTTGTACAATCCAAAATACATTAAAAAAGGTGTGGAAAAATTAAGACCCTCAGTAGTATATTGACACAAATAAGAATAATCAGACTACATCAACAAAGTGTCAGTATAAGATACTTGATTCCAAACCTAAATGATGATTATCTGTTAAATGATATGCAAGTACACGTCATAAACCTACCGCGATAAAGGCAGTTCCTATCATAACATGTAACCCGTGGAAACCTGTTGCAAAGTAGAAACATGACCCAAAAGCACCGTCACTAATAGTGAAAGAAGAAACTGTGTACTCTACACCTTGACAAATTGTAAATATAACAGCTAATAATACAGTAGCTACTAAACCATATAAAGTTCCACTTCTATTTCCTTGTATTAAAGAATGGTGAGCATATGTAACTGTAACTCCCGATGATAGTAATATTACAGTGTTAAGTAAAGGTAATTCAAAAGGGTTAATTGCTTCTATACCCATAGGAGGTCATTGAGCTCCTAACTCTACAGTTGGAGATAATGCGCTATGAAAAAAGGCTCAAAATATAGCTAAGAAGAATAAAGCTTCCGATACTATAAATAAAGCAACACCCATGTTTAACCCTCTTTGTACTGCTAATGTGTGATTTCCTAAATATGTACCCTCACTTATAACATCACGTCATCAAAATGACATAGATAAAACGACAGAAATAAACGCAAATGTTAATACGTAATCTGCTTGACTAAATCCATGAAAAGTTGATACCGCACTAGTTGTTAATGTCAATAATGCGATACAAGTATATAAAGGTCATGGCGAAGGAGATACTAAATGAAAAGGATGGCCTTGGAAATTACTTCTTATCAAATTTGTCATTTTTGTCTCTTTTTTTATATAATAATTACAAATAAGGCTTAATTAAAGCCTTAATTGTTTATGCATACCTGGGGTATATCTTAACGGTCTATATTATTCACTCTACGACGTTATTAATAAACTAAAGACGCATATTTTATATGTCTATCTTCATGTGTTATTGAAAAAACATTGTTTTTGGTCGTTTGGTTAAGGAATAGGTGACTTGAACACCTAACCTGCCGTGTGTAAAACGGTCGCTCTACCATTGAGCTAATTCCTTTGCTATAGGCATGCCTATACACCCTTATTATAACTTATATAAAATATACGGGTCAAGCCAGATTCGAACCGACACCCTCTTCCGTGACAAGGAAGCTCCCTACCAATTAGGATATTGACCCTTATAATTTAGATTATGAGTATAAGATAGTTTTTCTCTAATCCTTTATAAAGTCTAAAGCCCTTATAACAACATATAAATTTAATTTTTTTGTTTTATTGTTATAACTATGGCACCGACCATGGCTAATAATAAGATTATAGATGTTAATATAAGTCATATGCTATAACTCGTATACATAATATTACCTATGCTTGTAATATGGCTAGTCTCTGATAAATTACCATCTCATAGTTTGCTGGTTACATAAGATAACTTATCGTTATTAGATTCTGTACCGCTTATTCTGAAGATTTTAGTTAAAAAATCACTATAATTATGTAATATACGATCTAAAGCAATACTTAAACTAAAGGTATAACTTTTAAAATCCGCAATGCTATAGGGTAATACCTCATAAACAGGAAAATTAAAAGATATAGCTATAAAAATAGCTAATACTATACTATTTCTAGTGTTACTTACAAGTTCACTGATTCTAACATTAATTAGCATTAATATAAATAAAAAAAGAATAGAAACGGCACCTACGTAAACTAATAAATAAGAAAGCCCAATAAAATTTAGACCTAATACCATTAGATAAGCAGCTATACTTAAAAATAAACCAATTAAAAATAAAACAGATAAGATCGGGTTTTTAATAATTATAACAAGTATACCACACAAAATTGCAAGTATTGAAAGAATATCTAAAACCTCTACTTTAAATCCATTGGTATATGTTTCATTTAAAAAATAAAGACTGTTCATATATAAATTTTTCTTTTTAATTTCCCTCACTATCTTTTTAACAAAAAAAAGATTAATATGTTAATTTTATATTTCCCTATATTACAGGGAAGTAAGAGGCAATACGAAGCAAAATATTTGTAAATTGGGCTTATGCATTAATTAGATTAAAGGGTTTGTACATAATAAGTTAGATAAACGTGTGCAAGATTCGAACATGCAGATTTGTGTCCGTAGCACAACGTTTTACCATTAAACTAACACGTCTTATAAAAGCCCTTAAGATGAATCGAACATCTATCAAAATATTAACAGTATTCCGCTCTACCATTGAGCTACAAAGGCTAATAATAGGCCTTAAATAAACAAAATTAACTTAGGAAGAAAAGGAATTGAACCTTCGACAGCCATACACTATTGAGTTTACAGCTCAACCCGTCATACCAACAAACGGAACCTTCCTTTATACATATATACTTCCCATGTTATGGAAAATACATATATATATTATTTTTTTGTTTATATTAATCAATCCCGTGCAAGTTCCCCTACACGAACCGTATTTCGACTTAACACCAATCAAAGTCACGCATACGAAGATCCTCTGTATATAAAACTAGAATTAATTATCAAGAATAATATATATAGAAACCAAACTTATTGCACACACTAATTTCGGCGCCTGACGAGTAGTTAGTACCTATCTGAGATTAAATCCACCGTGACGTGGTGATTCACGATTACTAGTAATTCCTTATTCATGTAGTCGAATTTCAGACTACAATCCTTATTTTATCCTATTTTATTAGATTAGTTTAAACTCACGTTTTTACATCATTTTGTATAGGCATATGTGGCACGTCTATCGCCCACAATATTAAGGCCATGATGACTTGTCTTGATCCCTGTTATCATTACCATTATAAGTGGTGAACTGCTTTATCAATATAATCTCCCATACTTCTTATTTCATAAATAAGGAGAAAGGCAAATAAAGCAAGGGTTTCCGTTAATTTAATGGAATTAACCAATATCTCACGACATTAACTGAAGACAGCCGTGCAACGCTTGTAATATCCCTGGCTTTGCCACGAGATAATATTCAAATTGTGGTAAGGTTTTTCGCGTAACTACGAATTAAATAACATACTTCACTACTGGTTTCAGAAACGGTCTAATGATTTCAGTTCCTGCGTTGCCACATTACTCTTGAGGTGGAATGCTTACACTTTCATTTATAGGTCAAAAATATCTAACCTATGACATTCATCATTGTCTGCAAAGACTACTAGGGTATCTAATCCTGTTCGTGACTCAATGCCTTCGTCCCTCAACGTCAGTTATTAGATAAAAGGTTGCTTTCGCCGTTACCCGTCCTCAAGATATCAACAAATTTCAACTCTACATCTCAAGTACTCCCCTTCTCATATTTAACTCTAGTATAAACGTATCTTATTAAAGACTAATTATACCGTCTAGGTACCCTTTAAACCTATTAAAGATGAATAACACTAGTCTTATACGTATTGCCGCGACTGCTGGCACGTAAATTGGTCAAGACATGTAGGTGGATAATTGTCATCATCAGTAATCCACCTAGAACTTTATTCGATTAAATCGATCTTATAACCTGTTCGTAGATATTTAGTGACTTGACGATGTCAGGCCACGATATCTCATGTATATATAGAAAATTCCTATATAAAACGACAATTCTTAGCAATTGTTGCTAAGATCGAGGTTAAAAGTAGCCGAAGCTATACATTCCCCCAAGTTGCTGGTTCAGCCGTTAGGCTATTGACCAATATTCCCCACTGCTGCACTTAACGTTTTGGGCTTTTTTCATACCCAATGTGATCGATCGACCTTTCAGCCTCGACTACGGAAGTCTTTAGCTAGTTAAGCCTTTAACCTTAACTATTACCTATCCGGAATATTTAGAATCCTCTTAAAGCAAAGAAATAACTTCTTCTTTCTCACATAAATATAAGTTTTAACTTATATTATGCTTTTATAGGGTATTTATGAATCGACCCTTCTCTAAGGCCGGCTAAAATATTATATACTCACCTGTACACCACTTTTAATGAAATTAAATAAATTTAATTAAATTAAACGTTCGATTAGCATGTGTCAAGCACTTGAATAGCGTTCATTCAGAGCCATCATCAAACTCTCACTTATCTGGTAAAATACCATTTTTCAGATATTTATACCATCACTAATACAATTTAACTTTTTATTAATTAAACTACAAAATATAATAAAGATCTTTCCCTTACTAGTACAGTTTTACTAGTAATAAATTAAAGAAATTTCTTTAATTTATTTTTATGGTTATCATTAAGCCGGGTCCTGTTTTAGTTATTAAACTTTAATAAGGCTAAACGCAAGGCTTGAAATTTCATTTACTTTTTTACTCTATTCTATACCCTTATCCCCTCTTGCTTCGCACCCCCACTACGTGGGGAAAAGGATAAGGCATAAAGAAGTAAAGCATATTTTACTATGCTTTATAGATCTAGCTAAAGCGATTACTTTAGTAATTTATAAAATATTTTCTGCACAATACCCTTAATTTTTATTAAACACTCATATATTATGTGCATATGTCTGAAACGCTCCGGACTTTCCTGTGCTAAGTTAGCACTTAACTATTGATAACACATAAGAAGTTTTGGCTTATTTTAAGAGAATTTTATTAGTGTAAGTCTAAAGCATCTTTAATATAGCTACTTGTTAACACAACAAAAACTTGAGCTTGTATAAAAGCAATACCTAATTCTAAACCTGAGAATGCTACAATGAAAGCTAAAGGTATTAATCCTAAGAAAAAGAATATCACTCCAGATGTCATTATATTATAAGTGAAACCTGCTAAAATATTTAATAACATGTGACCACTTAAAATATTTGCCCCTAATCTAAGCCCTAAAGAAACATTTCTAGATAAATATGAAATGAATTCAATTAAAACTAATAAAGGTAATAAAGCTAATGGACAACCTGCAGGCACTAATAATGAGAAGAATTCTAAACCGTGTTTTTGGAAACCTAATATAGTAGCACCTAATACTATAGTGAAACTTAAGGCAAATGTAAAGATAAAGTGACTTGTAGAGGCAAAACTGTATGGTATCATACCTATTAAGTTATTAACTAAAATAAAGATGAATAAGGTATATATAAAAGGGAAGTATATTTGACCTTTTCTAGCATTTATTTGGTTTGTTACAATACTGTGTATTGTAGCATATAAAGTTTCTTGGCTTATTGATCAGCTGTTACTTATAACTTTATTGTAGTTAGTAGCTAAAAGGTTCATAGATAAAATTAAGAAAGTACCTATAACTAAGTATAATCCTATGTTAGTTAAAGATATGTGTAAATTTCCTAATAATGGAGCGTCTAAACTTATTAAGTTTCTTATTTCAAACTGGTCTAGAGGACTTGTAGTATATGTAAATACGTTATTTAACATAATTATTGTTTATTTTTAATTTTTCATTGATAAATTTTATTTTATTGCCTCATGGTATAGCCAATAAAAGGGAGAAGGGGGTCATTAAGAAAAGGGGGAAGAGAAAAAAGAATACGATTAAATTAAAGGTATGTTTGTAGGTATTATTTCAAAACTATATAATATGCAAGGAACTAGTACTACTAGAGCTATTACTATAGGTAATAAAACAGTTCAACAGAAAGACATTAATTGATCGAAACGTATTCTAGGGAATGAGGCTCTAACTCATATGAAAACAAAAATCATAATACCTGATTTAACACCCAAGGCTAAACCATATAGTAATCCTTCAATTAAAGGACTTGAGTAGAATAAGCTATCATTGTGTACGTTATTTATATAATAGTCGAAGTCAAAATATTGTACTATAAAGAATAAAGATACATAATCATACAGGTAACCACCTAAGAATAAAATACTTGTTAATATACAGATTAACACAATACTTGCGTATTCGGCTAAGAAGAAGAAAACAAATATAACTGCCGCGTGTTCTGTCATGAACCCACTAACTAATTCCGATTCCGCTTCTGCTAAATCAAAAGGAGCTCTATTAGTTTCTGCTACAGCTCCTATAAAGAAAATTAGAAATACTGGGAATAAAGGTAGTATGAATCACACAGCTCTTTGTGCTTCTATATTAACAGTTAAATTCAAACTACCCGTTAACATTACTACAAGTAATATTGCAGAACTTAATATAAGTTCATAACTTATTAATTGTGCGGTACTTCTTAATGAACCTAAGAAAGCATATTTACTGTTCGCACTTCATCCTGCTAATAATATACCATATGTTGCTAGAGAAGAAACTGCTAGCATGTATAATATACCTAAATTAAAATCACTTAAACCAGTCCCGGGACCGTAAGGCACTACAAGATAACCTAATAATGCAAAAACTAAAGTTATAATGGGACCAAGAAAGAATAGACCCATGTTAGCTTGTGTAGGTGAAACATATTCTTTTAAAAGAAGTTTTAAAGCATCCGCAAAAGCTTGTAAAAGACCATAATATCCCACTATGTTAGGACCTAATCTTCTTTGCATACTTGCCATAGTTTTTCTTTCTGCAACAGTTACGTAAGCAACGGCTAATAATACGGGAACTGCCACAATTAAACTTTCCAACACAGATATTAAAGTTGGCATATATAACATTTTAGATAATTTAATATTGTTAATTTTAATTAATAGCCTATACACTTTAGTGTATATTTTTATAATTAAAAATTAATTTAAAAAGTATGTAATTTTTTTGCTCTTTTACTATAAACAAAAGAAATATCTTTGTACTTTATTTTTAAATTTACGCTTCGACTTTTTTTTATTTTTTTCCTTCTTCTTTGTGTAAGGAAAAAGGAGGTACTTCCTTCGATTAAGAAGAGAGGAGGAAGTGCTTTGCAAGGGTAATGTAAAATAATTAAATACCCTGTTATTGCCTTACAGTATATAGGGTTTAAATATTTTTAAGTTTTTATACGAAAACTCTTATCTAAGATTCGAACTTAGATCATAATATTAGAAGTATTATGCTCTTCCCTTGAGCTAATAAGAATGATAGGTAAAAAAACTTTTTACCCCTCTTTTCCTTTTCCCCACCACGTGGGTATGCGAAGCAAGAGAAGCAAGGGGGTATGAGTTTAATTACTTAACCTTTTATTACACGTGTATTTTATTAAGCAACGTATAATAATAAGAAAGCCATCATTAAAGCGAATAATCCTGTGGCTTCTGCAAAAGCAAAACCTAAAATAGCGTATGAGAATAATTGTCCTCTTAAAGAAGGGTTTCTAGCTACACCTAATATTAATGCACCAAAAACTACACCAATTCCTACTCCCGCTCCGATTAATCCTGTAGTTGCTAAACCTGTTCCGATGATTTTTGCTGCTTGTATCATTTTTTTTTCATATAGTTGTTAGTGAGAAAATCTCACATAATTTTAAAGGTAGCTTTTACTAGCCCTCAGACTAAACCTTTAGTAGATAATAACTTAGTAAAAGAGCAAATCATAATTGATCTACTCTTTACTTTGTTTTTCCTTTATACCTAAAAGAAGGTAAAGGATGCGCACGTAGCCTGTTTATTTTAGATTTCTAAGGACTAAGGAGGTATCGAACCCCGAATTTTCGATCTGCAATCAAAACGTAGAACCATCTACGGCTCAATCCTGATAAGTATGATATACTTATTTATTTGGCATTTTTATATGTTTTCAGTTCCCATAACCCTTTTTCCTTTAGGGAAAAAGGGGGATAAAAGGTTTTGCATACTTTTTTGTGAAAAAATAAAGCATGAGAAGATATAAGGGGCATAATTATAACGTTAAATTATTTATCTTTAACGTAATCAAAAGCACCAGACAACAATAAAAATTATTATCTACTACTTACTCAACCTTTTACACCTATAGCTCCATTACGATTTTTTGTACTGATATATGTGTGTTGTACATTTGATTTAAGATGACCTCTTAGTAATATTGCAGATAAACCTTTAAATGAAGAATCTACGTTTTTTAAACCTCCTTTTCATTTCATTTTAAATACAGATCTTGCGGCTGTAAGTCTTCTAGTAGCTCTTCCTTTAGCTTCGATACGAATACCTCTCATACTTAAGTGTTTTAAAGATTTTAAAACATACTTTTGTAAAGAAATTGCACGTGAGTTGCTTAATGGGCTTGCTTCTGGCGTTGTTTTTATTGTTTTTACCTTTATGTCTTCAGCATTCGTAAAAGTATCTAAAAGCAATGTATTTAGAGGATCATTAACATTATTTCTTAACATAGAAGTTATTTTGTCATTACGTATAATATTTACAAGTAAATCATTTTTGTTTAAGTAGTGGAAAATTTCAGCTGCTCTATAGAAGGCTGGTAACTGCACTTTATTTAAAGACGACTTTAATACTTTATATAGTCTATTATTTCTATCTTTCAATTTTAAAGCCACTGCTTGTGTATAAAGATCGCTATTTAAATGTAATTTTTTTAATTTAACTATGTTAAACTCCACTTTTTTCCCATAAATCTCCTCTGCTAGTTCTAATAGTTTATTAATAAAGCCATTACGGAATTTATTTTTGTTAAGTAATTTTCTTATTTTTAAGCTATTTAAATGTGCTGTGTAATATTTTTCATATACAGGCATTATTTCTTTAAACTGAGGATCAGGTAAAACAGGTGTAATTTTCTCACATAAGCTAATAAAAGTTTTATTTTTATATTCTTCTGAAATTAAGTTAAATATTACCATTTTATTTAATATTAGATATATATTATTTATGTTTTTTAAAACTAAATTTCTAAGATCTAAGTTTTGCACGAATTGTTTGCTACATCATTTTTTATAGTAGTGATTTTTACCAATTAAGTGTCAAAATTCTTTAAAGCTAAGTATTCTATTATAGGTAACTCTTACTTGT
>Ga0247733_1000282_pt1 | contig 38078 bp, 49 predicted proteins | sample UWRJL043104R2_FD_180932 | JGI IMG/M metagenome (GOLD analysis project Ga0247733, IMG submission 180932) | Plant litter microbial communities from Arlington Agricultural Research Station in Wisconsin, United States - UWRJ-L043-104R-2 | ecosystem: Environmental > Terrestrial > Plant litter >...
GGCTAACCAACGCCAACGAGCTCATCAACGCCAACTGGCTCACCAACGTCGACGGACTCACCAGTATCAGTGGCCTCACCAACGCCAACGAGCTCATCAACGTCGACGGACTCACCAGTATCAGTGGCCTCAACAACGCCAACGAGCTCATCAACGTCGACGGACTCACCAGTATCAGTGGCCTCACCAACGCCAACGAGCTCATCAACGTCGACGGGCTAACCAACGCCAACGAGCTCATCAACGCCAACTGGCTCACCAACATCGACGGGCTCACCAACGCCAACGAACTCACCGACGCCGACGGATTCGCCAGTATCTATTAGCGTAGCACTGCTAACGCTTCTGTCAGCAGCGAGCTTATCAGTACCAACGAAGTTGATTATATAGACAGATCTGCCAGTGGTAGCTTCCTAGTGTTAGCAATTTTATGAACTTCCTCTCATTGCCTCTAAACAACTCCCATTGCACGTTAAGTAGGGCTAATATAGCTTTGCAATAAAAGTATCTTCTAAGCTTTCTTTATAGAATTGGATCGTGAGAAGGGCACGTGAATGAAAGCTTCGTTGATTTTGTTGAAAAGGACTTTAGAACCGCAACATGCTCCGCGAGAGGATTCTGTATATCCGATACATTGGCTTCATTCTTCCTGGAAGCCGCCAGCAGCTGATCGGGAGCCTCCTGGAGACCTTCTGCTCTCGCGTTCACAGTTCGAACTGCTTTCGGAATTTTCCGATACTTGCTGGATTTTCGTACGGTATAAGTCATTACCAGTCTCTCGCAGGTGTAAATGTATTTGGAAAGTGTTCTGTTTGGTGACTGAGTATAGGTAGTGACAGTAAACGTACTGTTATAGATTCATAAGGACAAAAAGAAGAAAGAATAGCAATCATTGAGACACGTGATAGTGTAGACCCTCGAAGAAGAGTCGCGAAAGGGCTCTTTGCTCCAAACATGGCACCAGGCTGTTTTGTAGCTGATACCGCGTGATTGTCCTTCACAATAGGACCAGATCCATGGTATTGCAGTCTCAAGATGGAGGCGCTTCCAACATTCCAAGCCTCCAACCTTCTCCGGACGCATTGTTCCATCCTCCACCCTCACCTTAATACCAATTTCAAGATCCACCCAATCAATGAGACACATCATGGCATCATTCAAAGTGCTCACTGTTACATGTTCTCCACCAGCACCACCTGTATCATTCACCAACAACGTAAGGGCGACAATCGCATGGTAGAAGCGAAGTGATCTAAGCAACAATCCGCCCTATTCTACTATGCTAGTGCATTACAGCTCGATGAAAGGCAAGATTGCCGTGTGGAATGCTCACAACCCGTTGCAATGACTGAACGGTGAACACGCACCACTCGGTACTACCAGTGCGCCGCGCAAGTCTATCTCATAACACTATCACGGCGTATGTTTGCTTGACTGGGCGTTCGGACTTAGTGGTTATCGTTATGTGTAGCTGCCGCGAGTTCCCCTGTGTAGATTGCGCGATGAGGAACACCAACCGATGTCTAGATGTACAGTGAGTGAGCAAGTGTAATGAAGTACGGTAAAGTTAGGCGTTCAGAGTATTCAAGATGAGCTGAGGGCGAAAATTCGAAGTGCGCAAGGGCCTGGATGCCAGAGAAGTGCGAGTGTTTGATCTTGACCCCTACCGCATTAGGAGAGCAGGCGTGTCGATATAGGACAAGACAATATCGTTGAGTCAGGCGAAGGTTTACACAGGCAGTGTGCAGAAACTAGTCTTTGAACCCTCACCGCACCTCCTCTGCCAAACAGTCTGAAACACCTAACGACAAGCCCTTCTTCCCTTCTAGCCTAAAAGCTCATAGGCTCGCCCGGCAGTTTCGTCAACCACCCATCGACATCCTCATTAATCGTCCGCTTAATCTGGCACTTGTTTGCGATGTCGATCGTTTGGCTCTTCTGCTTGCCACACTCGGCGCTAAAGCAGCCGTTGTCGTCCATAGCGCGCTGCAGGGCGTCGCCTTTCCAGCCGAAGACGTAGTCGCCTGGAGATTTCATGGAAATATTAGTGACTGGGCTAAGAATGGGCTTTACGATTGTGTTATAGGATTCGGATGGAAGGGCTTGGGCGAAAGGGTGAAGTGAGTGGGTTCGATGGCTTACCATGCTGGCCATAGCCTGTGTTGTCACCTGTGCTAAGGTAAAAAGGTTGGCTGCCATCCGCGGGCCATTCGGCTTTGTTGTTGAAGGACGTGGTGTCCCAGACGATCTATCGTGCGTATGTCAGTAGGAAAGGGGAGGAGATCGACAGGAAGACGTACTTCGAGCATTAGCTGTGGGATCTTGATAGGGTGAGTCGATGGGCAGTTTCCTGTGGAGAGGAAGTTTGAGGGTCCGCCTGTCGGGTACGCGACGTGGTCTTTGTGGTTTGGCGAATCGAGATCCTTACCGTTCCAGCAGCTATGACAAGATTAGTGGATTGTTCTCTTCCGACGTTAAATGGATAGGTCTTGAGTACGTACGTAGGGTAAAGAATGTTTGACCGAATGCCGCCCGGACACGGTTGAGGAGGAAATGTCTCAAAGTCCAGCTTAGAATCCGAACATGGCGCTCTGTCATCGCCGCCAAAGTTGGGGCCGGAGTAGCACCGGAAGCAACTCTGCATCTTGTACTTCTTCTGGCGGTTCATTGGGTCGCCAACGAGCATGCGGAAACCCTGGTCAACAATATCCAATTAACTATGTTCAACGATTGTGGCGTAGAATAAAGGTGAAGAAGGGGAGAACTCACCGGCTTGAAAGCAGTCACTGTGTTCTTCTTGGGCGCGATGTAGTACACCACCATACCGCCCTTCGTCTGTGTAGTGAACTTGTCGTTGAAGAGCAGTCTGTTGGGGACCTGGGGGACGCGCTTGAAAGTGCCGTTTCGAGCTTTGAAGTAGACGTTTGCGGTCCAGTAGTTTGAAAGGTCATCGGCTGGGCCGCAGGTTGTGCAGGTGGCAAGCTTCGAGACGTCGGTGCTGGCCATGCTGGCGTTGAAGGCGTTGCCTCCAACCTATAGGATGCGTTACGGTTAGTAAGTTTGTTGAAGATAGTGCTAATATGTGTGTGGCATCCATCGTTTGCGACGGTTGGTTGCCGTAAGAAGGATAGACAAGAGCGACGTACGATTTGGTGGACATGCGGCGTACCGAGCATCCCCGGGTTGACAAGAGGATCAAGACGCTCGACGGTGATCTGTGAGCAGCCGAAGCGAAGATGGTTGAGGCCTTGCAGGCTTTGACCTTGCGCGGCGGCCGCGAAGAAGAGGGCGGTCCAAATCATGGTGGTCTAGTCGTCTCAAAAAATCTCAAATCGTGATATTTGCAGAACAGAGGGAGAGGGGCAAACCTTAAGCCCTGGCTCTCCGAAGCTGATATATGTTCATCCATCTCTAGACTTGGTATGCGCAATGCTCAGCAAGGCGTTGTTTCCGCCAAGGCACGCACCGGTAGTTGATGTCCCCCGCTGCCGTGCCGGGGTCCCCGATGCAATATACAAAGCGAACAATATGCGTTGATTGAGCCATGCCGCACGCGCATCCAGTGCCAGCTTCGACCCCATGTACGCTTGTAGTGCCAAGGACGGAATGTCTTCGCTCACCTCGGGATGATGCTGCCGCCGCACATTGCGGTCTTGCCTGGCCATGGTAGTCGTATCGAGCAGTGCTGTTGTGAAGATTGCTGATGGAAGCGTAAGTGATGGAGACTTGTGATTTCCCGTCCGAGATGGGATCGTAGTTTGAGATGATGGCGCTGATGATTAGATGGGTAGTGAAGCGCGAAGAGCGGTTCCGATATTGGGAAGATGAGTAAGAGTTGACGGGATCTTTGGGCTTGATCGATCGGTGTGTGACAATGGCTGCAACGGGTGCATTTGCCCTTGCTGCGGCATCGACAGGGACCCTCTAGCGTTTCCCGGGCTACTTCTAGCGCGAATACCTTATTTCATTGTCAGTTCGTCCTCGATTTCGACCGTCTCGCCATATTGGTTGACCGCATTGACGTTGATACTTGATTTCATCGTCACTTCGACCCCAATTACTCCTTATTCTCCATCGATGTGGCTGCATTGGTGGTAGTTTCTAATTCTAACTTGAGTCCGCCCGTCCTAGCTGTGACTCTATTCATTGTTTTGATCGCGTTCCTACTTCTTCTTATCTGAAACCACAGATGCCACACCATAGAATCGTAGTTGGCATGTGGCTGGGCTCATCGTGATGTATAGGTCCACGACCATGAGATGGTTCGTTGCCGAGTTATAAGTAGACGCATCTGTAAATTAAGACTTTGGGGCCTCCATTACAGAAGAAATTTTGTTGATGAGCTTTGCACACTACGTCCTATCGGCAACGGGTTCTAAATACTGGTGATTATATGCTGTCTTCCTCAAAAGAACGCGTTTGGGTGATCGACAGAATCATGCGAGGCTGTTTATCGTAAGCTTGGCGCCGGGGTGCTTACCGCCTTACGTTCCAGCTTTCTGTTCATGACTTTGACATCCTCATCTACTTTGTTTCGAGATAAGTCGTGGAATTTATCGATTAATTGGATGTGCTTGTCATATGACCCCTCTCCTCTAGTACACATCATCGACTATGAAGAGGTATATGTGCATGTAGGTAACCCGGTAAAATTGATCCACACATCCTTCATTCAGCTTGGTCGAGGGCTCCTTTATGTCAAGATATCGAAGTATGCTGGTTCGCCCTTTTAGCGCTCTCATAGGCATGGGGAAACGAAGACGCCACGATTGCAACGAGAATCATCTTGGACCCTTACTCAGTAACCTTTCGGAACATATATGTGCGATCCGAACCTCCACACAGCCCTTGAAGACTTGCGGAAAACCGATGTAGCGCGACACTGTTGGATAGAAGCGCTCTGTATCAATCAACATGATTGGGATGAACGGAGTAGAGAAGTAAAGAGTAAAAGTAAAATCTACGCGCTCGCAGACAGAGTAGTGGTGTGGCTCGGACTGGCGGAACCCGACGCTCGGCATCCTTGACATGTTGAGCGATCTCATCTAGATCAAAGGCTGCGCTAACAGACCTGATATACTGGACGCGAAAAGCACAATGTTCAGTGGACCATGACCGCATTCTCACCATCTTGGGATTTGCGCCGCCTGATTTCGTGTCTCATATCAAGGACGATTACACAGCTCCCGTCTCCCAACTCATACAAGATGTCTTCCTAGCCATTTCGAAGTCCTCGGTATACTTGGAATCCTTAGGACATTTCGACATTGGTGATGAGCAGGATATGTCGGCGAAGCCTTTGTGGGTGTCAAATTGGCTATGGACACCTCGGCTTGAAGCTTTGCCGACAAGTTACGCTTCTGGGGGCGGTGACACCCGCACGGTGATATACGATCATGGTGATGATATGCTTACGGTATACGGTATGTTAAGCAGACAGGTGCGGTGCATCGCAATGCCAGCGCCAATGGAAGGCGATTGTGTGCCGGTACTGCAAGAGTGGGAAGAGATTACAAAACGGTCCAGTGGTGACAACGCGAGGATGGCGTGGGATAAAAATTGGTGGACATTCTCCTGTGCGGACATCCTAAAAGTGACACTTGGTCTCCAGAAACCAACCAATCTCCACACTCTCAACCACCACCTATCAAGTCATCGGCTGTGCCTACATGCCTAGCCTAGACTACGCCCAAGCTTTGCGCAGCTCTCTGATCTCTGAATACAGCATGCACTACGACTTGAACTTGACCTACGAATTCATACAACTCTTTACAAATACGATTCCTGGCAGAGTATTGTGGGAATATTCGTGCTTGGGAGCGTTGCCCCAGAACTGGGAATATGGACGCGCGTTCCTGCATGACCAAATAAATATTATAAGAACAGCGTACTGGGAGATTGTGTGTGGGAACCGCGGGAGACTGTGTGGGAGCGAAAAAGGGACAGAAATTTGAGGGAGATTACGTTGGTGTAGATGGGATGTGATGCGAGAGTCACGCTTCTCTTCGAAATCATTCTTTGCGATGAAGTCTAGACACTGCAAAATTCGAACCACCAAAGCCAGGGGTTGTTTACAGCTCAGAATTTTCTCCATCCCTGATCGCCACTAACCATATTCTCCGATTGTTGTCTGACCTCTTCGCTATGCCGAACCCACGCCTGACTCGCATCCATCCAAGCCCCGTCCCCAAATTTCTTCTTACACCATTCAAACACCCTCCCCAACTCCGTTCGAATCCGCTCTTCAAGTTCCGTTTCATCAACCTCGTCCCCTGTGCCACTACCCTTCCTTCCCCTAGCGCTCTCTACATCCACAATCAATCCCTCAATACCCTTGCTCCCCTCACCATACACAAACTCAACCAAACTCTGTTCCTCATTCTTACCCTTACAACCCTGCGCCACCTCCTTCTCTAATCTCTCCTCCCCTTTCTTCTTCGGCACCCACCCCTCACACGCATCCTCGACATCCCCAGCCCACGCCCTCGCATTTCCCATATCCCCTTCACACCGATGCAGGATAGCATGCAGCAGCATGCCCTCCACAGCAGGCGGTGCCTGCATGTGGCGCACGAAAAAGTGGGCACTAGGTAGATCCGCGTTGAGTATGTGGAGGGCGGCTTCTAGCGTAGGGTGGACTTGGAGTGCGGCGATGGGGGCGGTCAAAGAGGAATTTGTGGCGTGAGTGATTGAAGGGGGATAGACGAGACGACTGTTAGAAAGAAGGTGGGATGTGAGGGCTGGGAGGCTTGTTGGTGTTGGGGCGGACATTTTGCGGTGGGTTGAAAGGTGGCGTGGGTTGAGTGTGCAGGTATGTGCTGAGATGTGTCGTTGGCGGTTGATAGTTTCGCGGCGTGCAGAGTACGCAAATGGCAGTGCGATTCTACCGGAACCAAACAATGACACGAAATATGGGGAAACAGGCATGGGAAGTGAGAGGGTTTAGGAAAGAATTGCCAGAGAAAGACTGAGGTGTGATTCCGATGTGTCGGAATGCACACGTCATAGACCCTGAACGCTTCAGTCAGATGCCTTTGGTCTCAATATAACCATTTTTAGCTTAAACTTTGGGTTGGATTCCATAGAGAGCGAAATCAAGACAGCAAGATTTGGAATTGCAAGCCTGCATTTTGAGGATGGTCATCTCATTACTCATCAACAATTCTATAGGACAAGACCATCGGACCAAACGACACCATCTCTAGTCAAACGCCCATTCCATCCCATCCCATCCCACCCATCCAACAACAACCAACCCTCAAACTCAATCCCTTCAAATGGCATCTCGGAACCAATCGCTGCAGCATCAAATATCATCAATGTCATCATCATCCTTCTTCCCATCGCCATTCAACCGATCCATCTTGATGCCCTCATCCCGTCGTGAGCGGTTATCGCTTGGCTGCCCAGACATAGCCATAGCCTGCCTTCCCGATTCTGAGCTCTCTAGGAATTCGCGGAGACGCTCTTTGCCAATGTCACGGGCCTGGACGAGCGCGGCGTTACCCATACGGGCCATGGGGCCCCAAAGATTGAGCGTGTAGGTGACGTAGGCGCCGATGCCTAGGAGGATGAGGAAGATAAAGTAAACAGGGTTGCGTAGAACTGTAATAAAAGTTAGTAAATAGGAGGGTACTCTCGGAGGACGGCAGGTGCTTACCGGCCACGATCTCGTTCCAGCCGAGTGCGAGTAGGAGACCGTAGAAATACAAAGGCACCTGTGTCATACCGCCAATCGCACTACGCTTGGCCTCAACATACACACCGTCTGCCGTCTTTTTGAAGCGCACAAGGAGATCGGCTTGTTTCGGGTCGGATAGAATAGTCATCTCTTCCTCAAGACTCTTTCCTTCGTCTTCGTCCACTCCGCCAATAGGCGAGAGATCCTCCTCGTCCGCAGGCAGCACGGAAGCAGGAGGATCGCCGATCCATGCATCGAGTGGAGGTGGGGCGGATGTTTTCGCCAACTTGAATCGAGCAAGCAGAGGAATGACGGTGATCGTTGACTCGCGAGCCTTGGTGTACATGCCCTCGATGTCGTCGGTAGGTCGCCATATTCTAGGAACACCTTGTTCATCGTATCGGAACTTGTCTTCAAAGTTTTCACGTAACTTGAGAAGGATGTTGCCCTCCATGACCTCTTCGTCGATCTTCGCACGGAGCACGCCCCAAGACTTGCGCCGCAACCTCCAGAGCCCGACTTCGACCTCTTCCGGGCTTGCATCGAAACTTCGGGCACGGTCTGTAAATCGCCTTTCGGCATCTTCAACCGTCTCCGTGAAGATAGCCCACACACGATCCCAGATATCCTTCTCGGAAGGTGGTTTGTCGCCATGCTCAGGAGCTCCAGAACCGCCCCGTCCGCTACCAAGTTTGTTGAATTCAAGACCAACCGATTCGTCCAGACGAGAACGCACCCATCGTTCTACACGAGTTGCCAATCGACGCATCTCTTCCTTGCGCAGACGTCCGGACACCTCATTCAAGTCTTTCTGGTATAGGCTCATCTCTTGCTTGTAAGAGCTCCATGGCGCACCCTCTACCAGAATAGCCTGGGCGTCGGCCTCAAATTTCGCCAGAGCTTTCTTTTTCTCGCTTTCTACGATCTGCGCAAAGTCGTACGTTGCACCCTTCTTCTGCCCGCCCTTAACGGCCTGGCTGACGGCGTTACTGAACGCCTCCACGCCGGACTTGTGTGCCGCACTGAGCTGTTTCTGAAAGAGCGCCTTGAGTCGCGTGTCGACCTTGCTCTCCAGTTCTATCTTCTTCCGAGCATACACGCCCTTGTGGTACCGACTAGCGCTGGTCTCGAACTCTTTCAGAACTTTCGACCTCGCAGCATTCATCGCCGGTCCAAGATCCGCAAGCACGGAGGGCTTTCCCGCGCGGGCATCCTCAGCCTGCTTGTCTTCCAGCGGGGTGATCGTCTCATCAAAAGCTATCAGGACCTCTCGCGAAATCTCGTCGCATCTGAATTGTGCCAACAGCTCTTGCTGCGTTGGTAGATCAAGATCCTTGTTGTTGACGATCTGGTCCCAGACGCCCTCGGCATATGCAGGGAAACCATCGGCCGGGATCCTCCGATGGTACTGTGGCAGGAAGACGGGTAGCGACGCCTCGTCGACTAATCCGCTCTTCTTTGGGTCGTTGTAGCCTTCCCTGAACCTTGTACCCAGCTTCTCCACCTCTGCCTCGAACTTCTCTGGTTGTAGGATCTTGTGGGGTAGCGCGACGAAGGCGAAGTCGAAATAATCTTCTATCCGGGCGTCTTCGAGGCCCTTGGGTCTTGATATCGACGACCAAAGTTTGGACAGATCTTGCACGAGCGTGTTTTGGAGGTTGGTAAGGGGCGTCGTTCCGAGGTGGTCGCGGATTACGAAGAAGAGGAGCGAGCGGGGGGAAGACCTATGGCTGTCAGCATGGACGATGGGAAGGACCGGTACTACCTACTTGGTGTCCTTCACGAAGAGCTGCAGGTTGACCTCGAACACCGTCTTGAGCAAGCCCATGTTCGCGCCCTGGTACAGGCCGACCTGGTGCTCCCAGATGTTCACAATCAGCACCTCGCTCGTCGCCAGCGCGAACAGAGCACTCTTGCGCTCAAAGTCTTGGTCCTCACCGCGCTCGCGACCGTCGGTACCCTCCACATCCATGACCAGGATATTCTCCGCCATACCGCGAGCGCTGTCCACGCGCTTGTTCTTGCTCATCCAAATGCCCTTGGTGGTCTGGCGGCGCTCCTGCTCGGCCATGACGCCGAATTGGGTGCCGAAGAGGTAGTTTAGGAGCGTGGATTTGCCCGTGGACTGCGAACCGAAGACGGATATGAGGTGGTAGTTGAAGCCCGCGGGGATGATCTTCTCGACGTTGAGGTACGTGGAGAGGTTCTGGCTGCCATCGCACCGCCATTAGCGACACACGCACACATGTAGACCGCGGATAACCACGTACTTGAACAGCTTGTCCTCGTCGATGACCTGGATGCCATGCTCGTAGTCCTGCGCCGAAGCGTCATCCCCGACGCCGGCGAAGTGGGCGTTCATCATGAGCGAGGGCGCGGACGGGTGTTTGATGTTGCTCGGTCTGCCACTGCCGTTGACCTTGAGAGTGGCCATGGTTGCGGTGCGGCCTGGAACGGCTCAGACTAAGGAATAATTGGTTGTAGGGGGAAAAGGTGGCCGTTGTCGTCACGCGGCGGCGTTACGTAGGGGGGGCAAGCCGCATTCATTCGTCGCCGGCCCTCGCTTAAGTAAACCATGGTGGTGCCTTCCCGCCTATGACGGACTGAGTGCATCACGCCGAACATCTGTCCTTCCTGCTGGCCATCAATGAAACTTGGTCATGCGAGAGTCATGGAACATTTAGTCTGTCACCCACCCCTTTCAAGATCAAGCCAACGTGCTGTTCTGTGCTCACAGCGCAAGATGTTCTGGTCTTGGCATCGACCCGGCAATACTTGCCCCATAGATAACCCGATGAAACTTGAACTTGTTTTCCGCATTCGTGAGTCTAATAAGTCCGGATGCCTCTATGCTCGCTGTCGTCTCAACTAGGTAGTATACAAATACACCATCCACATACAACATGATCATAACAGAAAATCTCATCATCCATAAGTTACACCAACACCTCTGGTCTGGCCGTTCATCCCATTCGAACGCCAAGTCTCCTCTTGCTTCGTCCCCGCCGGCATCCAACTCGCCTGATTTTCTGGCCGGCCTGGAGCCATGTCATCATGCTTCTTCTCGTTCCTTGATTCTATCGGACCGTTGGTCCTGGGATACGCTCCTGCTCCTGCCGACATTGCAGCCGGGCTTGCAGAGAAATTCGGAAAAGGTAGGTTATCCGTTACGAGAGGCAACAGAGTGCCCTGTGTTTTCGATTCGAGCAAGCGTGCCTGCTTGTCCTTCTTCGCGGCGTCAGACGTGCGGTCGTAAAGGTACAGGCCAAGGAACGTGAGGAAGAAGCCGAACACCTGAGTGCTGGTCACGGGCTTCCCGAACCAGACAATCGCAAAACAGATGACGAAAACGCGCTTGATGAGACTGGCGACCGAGTACGTAACGGGCGAGATCATGGATAACAGAATGAATGCGACAATGTTCTGTCCAAAATGGAATGTGCCGTTGAAGATGAATTCCAGGATTAGGCGACCGTGATCGAAAGCGTCTGGGCGATCCGAGAGATCGATTGAAGCATCACGCAGGAAGTCTCCCATAAGCGTAAAGCCTTCTGACCACAACCAAAGTGGCACTGTCATGAGAAAGGCAAGACCAGACGAATAGCACAGCAAGTTGAGCTTGTCCGGTTTCGTGAATCGTGTCGGAGGGAGGCCATCCAGTTCGGCGGCCGCAGCCTCGTTGAAGATCTTTTTCGAGACAATGTTCTGCGTGACGAACAATATTGAACTGGCAAACGCCATTGCCAGTCCCATGAAGTTGGCGTTGAAGTCGGCGGAACACGCCAGCGCTACACCGAGGGTGAGAGGGATCAAGGAGAGGTACGTCGGGATCGAGTAGTGGATCTTGTAGAACACACGGTAGGCGGCCACGGTGAGCAGCGGGGAGAGGCCCTTGATGGTGTGCACCAGAGAGACGGGTATCCGTCGCGTAGCATCGGAGCTCATGACATGGCCGGCGATCTGGAAGAGTGCAAGAGGCAGTGTGAACTTTATCAAGTCTTTCGTCGGTGCACGTATGCCAAATTTGAGAAAGGGCAGCAATTGCTTTAACCGTGGGTATTTCCTAGCGAGCGCAGCGAGAAACAGGCACCATCCGGACACGAAAGCGAATTGTACGATGGTGAGCGTGACGGGCTTCGGCAGCGCCGTAAGGATGGCTTTCGAGGACGTGTTGGAGAAGATGGAGGTCATGTACCAGACGCCGCAGAGCATCTGCGTCCGTTAGCAGGGAGTCCCCATGTGTCGCACTCGCCCACCTACGATCAGTTTGGGAGACACCGGCGCCTTCAGCGCATCTGCGATCTCGTGCGCATTCTGGCTAACACTCGCTTTTCGTGTCCGTATCGTCCTGAAAGCCTCACTAAGACTCTTCTGTCTCCCGTGTTTCGTGGTGGTGGTGGTGGTGGAGGAGGAGCCAGGTGCTGCGCTGTTCGCACGCCCATATCGCTGATCTCTCCGCGGCTGCCATCTGTCCGACGAGCTTGCGCGGCCATTTGCCTGTGGCTGCGGCTGCGGTGCCCGGTACGGGCTGGAGGTGCGAGAGGTGAGGCCAAAGGGCTCCTCTTCGTGCGTGGGCAGCAAGTCGGGCTGGAAGGCGGGGAACTTGAACGTGACGTTCGGGTTGGAGTCGTGCGGCGACTCGGACGCCATCGCGAGCGGTGCAGGGAGGTGGAGGAGCGGTCGTAGGAAGTTCGTCACGCCATGGAGGCTGAGATGGTGATCAGCGGTCGATGTGGCCCGGGGTGCGGCAGTCCTCCCTGTGCAGCGCAAATGGTAACACGCGCAGGTGGCGGGCGGCGTGTGCGACGTCTGGTGCGGTCGGTGCTGGCGAGGAAGTGTACAGTCGGGAGAGAAGAGATGTCTGGCCGTGAGTCGCAATGGCCGGCGCCGTTAGTAACATTGCGCCGCATCCGAATGCGGTTGAGCCATGTATAGATTCCCGACAGGGGTCGAGGCCAAGCATGCTTGACCCAACCACAACCCTTTGCAGTGCGCCACCACCGCATCGCTCCACGCGCGTGTGTGAGCTGTTTCTGCGGCCTCGCGGGCATTGCATGATGTTTACCACCCCCACCGTCGTCTTCGTCTTGTGTCTTCTGGCCTCGTTCTGCGATGCCTCCGACCATGGACGCGTAATGATTCCGCTGGGCCATCGCCAGGACTATGCGCCCCTCACCTTCGCCAACTCATGGGAGGTGCTTGGGCCGTTCCAGATCGGGACGAGAGGCATGCCATCTGATCGCTTACTGACGCGACATCGTGAGGCTGACGATGCATAGAGCCGACGTGGGGAGCGGATCCTCTCGAATACGTCGGCGGGTTCCACGCGCTTCGCTACGACACTAACGCCGAGTTCCGGAGCTCTCTGCCTGCCAATGGGACGGCCAAGTGGAACATCACAGAGGCCAGCAAGGCTACCACCTCGCCAGAGTCTGTGGAAGCATCGTTGAGTATCGGCTATTCAAATGTCGACTGGGATTTTCTCAAAGTCGTTTACGGTTGGGCTGCTGTTCAGTACCAGGCTTGGGTGCGTGGGGAGCTCACCGTACGCGGCAGTGGGACCCAGTCCGTCATCCTGTACACGGACGCGATTCTGGAGTTCTGGGTTGACGATGTGCACTACTTTGGCGGTGACTTCTTCACCTTTCGAAAAGCCCCGCCAGTCCTTCACTTGACTCCCGGAACACACAGAATTGATCTCCGCCTAGCGCGAGATGTGAGAGCTTTTGGTGGCCTTGTCGCGCCAAACATCGACGTTGTAGTACGCGCTGAACTAGCTTCCGGGACCTTGGAACTAGCAAAGCCCGGTATCCTCATGTCGGACGTGGTTGATGGAAAGTTGGCCACTCCAGTGGGCTCCGTCGTGCTACGCAACAGTGGCGAACAAGACATCGAGGTGATCGGGATACAGCCCTCAGACGTGAGACAACCTATCTCGTTGCAAGAGCTCAATTCCCAAAAGATTTTTATTCCGGAGTTGCCGCCTCTGACTGCTAAGCAGAAGAACCAATCGTCCTCCCCTGATATCGACATTGGTATAGTATTAGCCGCTGGTCAAACCCGGCCAGTCGCGTTCATCGTTTCTTTGCCCGCTCGCAATGTCTCTTCTATCCAATATGTCGTCACCTACAAGACCGCTGGCGATAGTCAGATTTCCACTTTGCAAGTATCCCAAAATCTTACCACGACGTCCATCTACGAGCCTCACAAGATTACGTATCTTCATCCAGGTGGAATGGCATCATATGCCATGCTCCGCCCTCCTGCTAAGAACGCAACATGCGGTCCGGGACAGAACTCGAGTCTCCCAGTTCTCCTGAGTCTACACGGCGCGGGACTGGAGGCCGACAATGGGGTGGTAGCTCATACTCTTGATCCTGTGCCTGATCTCTGTGCTTGGGCCATGTTTCCGACGGGTGTGACGCCATGGTCGAGTGATGATTGGCGTAAGTGTATGCTTTCGTGGGAGGATACAAAGGCTAACACAGTGGCAGATAACTGGGGGTTCACTGATGTCGAAGCCGCCGTGAAGACGATCCCGGACTGGATCAAATATGTAGGCTGGGGAGGTCAAGGCGTCGATGTAAATCGATGGATTGTCTCTGGGCATTCGAACGGCGGGCAGGGTACCTGGTACGCGCTCACGCATCGGCCAGACAAAATACTCGCAGCGGCGCCCGTGTCCGGCTATGCATCGATTCAGAGTAAGTTATGAGCCGCCTTGTATGCTCTGCTAACTCTTCAAAGAATATGTACCATACGAACTTTGGCAGCCCGCTGATCCACGGCGCACAGCGATAATCAGCGCCGCTTTGAACAGCTATCGACACGAGATGCTTATGCCAAACGCTCGTGGTATACCAATCCAGCAACAACACGGTCAGCTAGACGACAACGTTCCTGCGTATAACTCCCGGTTTCTCGCGCAACAGCTCTACCTGTCAGGTACAAACTCAAGTTATAACGAGGTGCCCGGACAGAACCACTGGTGGGACACGGTCATGACGACGCCGGAGCTGGTCGAGTTTTATTACACGCAAACTAAAAGCAATAACACTCTTCCGAGAGAAATAGATGAATTTGAGTTTGTAGTGGGTGATCCAGGGGATACAGGGTCCAAGGGCGGAATTACGGTGCTCCTCCTGGAGGACCCGGGCCAGTATGGGAGAGTGCATGTCAAAGGCCATTTGATCACCACATCGAACGTTCTGAGTTTAGATTTCAACCCATCCCAATTCCAAAATCGAAGCCTTTCCATCGACGGCTCACCCGTCACCATGGCCTCAGCATTACAGAAAAGGGGAAATACGGACTCGATAGTCGTGTCTACAATTGATGGGAATTGGTCGTCTGGTCCGCTAATCCAATCTGACGGTGACGCACCGCACCGCTTGGGGAGGCAGCTAGGCTCAATGACGGCTATATTACGCACTCAGGGCCCGTTTATCATCCGACATCTGGGGGAAAACACAACAACACATCTCGCACTCCAAGTATCGCGCAACCTGCATCAATACTTTCAAGCCGGCGCTAACATCATCTCCTCTCCCTCCTGGAGTATAACGATGAACGGTACAGGCAACGTCATAACACTAGCCATCGGCGCCGCTATTGCTCCCAGCATACATTCCGACTTCCCCATTCAAGCAGACTCAAGTGGTATCACTGTGCGTGACTACAATGAAAATCCGCATCACTACGACGGTGAGAATGCTTCTCTTGGTGCGGCATTTCTTCGACCGCTTGAGGACGAGAGATTGGAGCTCGTGCTTTGGGGAAGCGATGCTGAGGGCCTGTCGCGAGCGGCGAGGCTGGTACCTATGATTACAGGTGTGGGTCAACCGGACTTTGTTGTGCTGGGCGAAAGTGCGAAGTGGAAAGGCGTGGATGGGGCGGTTGCTCTGGGGTTCTTCGATTACCGGTGGAAGGTTACGGCTTCGTCGGTTGTTGGGTGATATGGATTGGGGATGGGATTTGAATAGATGTGTTCCCTTTTGTCTTGCTTGGACGTTGGTATTTGAGTTCGTAGTATGCTCTGCTGTTTCTTTAATACTTGTCGTGTAGTTTTGCGTTTGTACGTTCGTCATGTTATGAGACGTACGCTTAATAAGAAATGCTGGGGCGGCGCTAATGAGAGCGCTTGACTGTACTAGTGACATGTTACGAGTAGCCGGGCCCAGAGTTGCTAGCAGATGTCGGTTAAGTGGGGCTTATGTTTAGATGATTGGCATCCTATTCTGGCCTAGCAGGTACTTCTATAAGTTTAACTCCTATTGTATTAGGTTAGAGGCTCTTTCCGGAGAGCAGACTGAGCTGATTTTTAGCAACTCGCATGCCACTGCCATTGCCGCTGCCACTGGGCCGATGCAGGCGCCTTCTGGTGGACAGGACAATGATTATGCAATGGCTGTTGAGGGTGCGACCAAAACACCCAACACGATACGAGATACAAAACACGGATACACATCGTCGAAATACACATAACTTAGGAATCTGTGGGGCATTTTACCAAACATTCTAGCATCTAACTTCCAGTAGGAGTTAGAGGGGGTCCCTCAGCACGAAACTTTTGTCATTGCAGATAGATATACGAGTACCGACATCTCACACGGTACATGTACCAATACTGATATAATGACAATCAACCAAACATCCGAATAGCCGTATTTCAGACCCCGATGACCGTAGTGCCATGAGTGTCCATGCTTCTCAGCCTCAACTTCCCAAGGCCTTCGTGTTCTAATTGCGGAGGTTGAACTTGGCACTTTTGTCCGCTTCGGGACGAGAACGCACCATGACCACCTGGAATTTGCCCATTTCGTACAACGGGATACTTGTGGAGATTGAGAACGGAGAACAATAGCTGCGGGAATGTTTTATGAGAGGGCACGGTGTGCAGTGATGGCGTGTACCATCAGCGGTGTGCAATTAGGGCGTGTGCCATCAGCTGCTCAGGGGACATGGGGCTCGAGGAAAGGAAAATAGCTTGGTATAAAAGACATGGTGCATCGCTGTGTTGATGTACTCACCATCTACAAGCAACTCTCTCTCTTTCCACAGATCAAAACAGACCGTTTCATTTTCCATTGTTTCCTTCGACAAACTCATACAACTCTCGTTTAAATCAGTCGATTTTCTTAACAATCACCATGCACTTCACTACCCAGACCATCGCACTTGTTGCATCACTCCTCTCCGTAGCCGCTGCGGCACCAACCCAGGCCACATCTCCCAATGTCGCCAGAGCCTTCATCGTGCTCCCCGGAACGACCGACCAAGGTCAAACCACATCCGCGCGCAGTGCACCAGTTGAGAAGCGCGGTGCCACGGACAAATTCGGCGACTACTCTGGCTCAACGAGCCAGTACCCCGACGGCTCTGGCACCTACCTCCGCACCGACGACGAGCATAGATATGGCGGTGGAGACAAATGCTGGACCGGTACGTAATCCTCCTGTACGAAATGCATGTGAAACATGAATTGACTTCGTACGCTATCCTTTAGACATGTTCTACGTAACCTCGTCCTATAATCCGAAGACCACTTTCGTCCGCGAGGGCTCCATCGAATGTGGGACTACATCCGAGTGCGAGATGGGCGTCGACGATGGGGTGCAGACGTGCACCAACTGGAGCGTCGCAGTCACCGTGGGCTTCGAGGCCGGTATTCCCGATATTGCTACAGCCTCGGGGAGCGTGACCACGTCGTTTGGTGGCGATAAGTGTGACCAGGCTACCACGAAGAGCACGTGCAAGTGGGATGATGGGGGCTGCCATGCTGTGTGGAGCAGCCAGTCGGTCAAGACGAACCATGGATACATTAGGCGCAGATGCGATTTCCATGACGGCAAGGGAGATGTGACAGTTTGGAGCAAGGACTGGGATGTTACGGAGAAGGCTACTGCGCTTCATCTTGGATGCAAGGCGTCTTGCACGGATGTCAGCTACACTGCTTAAGCGACGATGGTGTTGGAGGGGATGATGGTGGGGAATGGTGGTGGGACATGGTGGTTTTGAAGTGTTGACTGATTGCATTTCCATGAGCTTTGCGTTTTTTCCTTCGTCTTTATTCTCAGATTCAGTCATTACCAATTGCAATTCTCTATCCTTTTGTTTATAGACAATTATATCAACTTTTTCTAGTTAATTGTAGAATAGAAAGAGTCACAAGAACGAGGATGCTCTCGCTACCCAATGCTATAGACCAAGGACAGGATCAAACGGACTGCAAACCATCTCCGATCTAGACGACATTGGGAGCCACGACATGCGCTAGCACAGTCACACCAATAACCGCGTTTTGACCGGCTTCAGCTCCGAGCTGTATAGCTTGGGTACTGTTTTGTGTGTGCTTCGACGAATGGGTCTGAATCACAGGCGCGAATAATTGAGGTGATGGTATTGGACAGCGTCACAGGGATAGGTGACCAGGAGCACACGGATATCTACACAACTGTTGCCCACCCATTTCGTTGATCTAAAGAATGTAACGCATCTCAAAGTGCAATAGATTTATTTCATAAGTACACGCGAAACAGTCAATTGAGATCCGGTCCAAAGTCTATTCAATCCCCTCGCCATCTAATATAAGCTTTCAACGCCGTGGCTATGCCTTCACCCGACGAAGCTATGTCCTACCCGTCTCATTCAATTCAGAGCCATATTTATAACCTGCAGAACCATAGGACGATCAATCGCCGTTGAACCCTGCTATGATTCCAGCATCGCTCACCCGGTATGCATGCTTCACGTGTTCTCGAATCCTTGGAGCTAAGCGTCCGGCCCATACTACCACGACGGCAGTTTCTTTCCCCCTCGGATGCACAGTATTCTCCCGACCATTCTCGACTCACATTGCGTGCATTGCGAAATGTCGATGTCCACATGGAGAGTGAGCGTCAGCATATCACCATCACCCATGGCCTCACCACCACGCTACCACGTCTGCTCATCTCACCTCGACCGATCAGATTCAGTGGTCCTGGGGGGTGAAGCAAACCGGCATTTCGTCGGCTTACTCGACGCCTTGCCATTGCCAGTACTGAGGCGCGATAGGACTCGCGGTGACCTCGCATGGCACCAGTGATTGCAACTGCAGCCGGTCGCCAGAAGCGCAATGCAACGTCCACTAAGCCCAGTTGGGCTGTCTCGAGTGAGTGAAGTAGAGTGGACGGCCACTCGACGACGCGTTCCTGCGGTGAAGTTTGATTTCTCGCGCAAATAACGCGCCGGCACCCAGCCGTCGCGCCTTCCGCTTTTATTGTTGTGCGCCTCAATTGTCCACCCCACCCGCCCTGAGTACTTAGACCCCGTCCGCGACCCTCTTTCCTTGCCTCAACTCTCCTCTTCTTTCCTCCACCACCTCGCTCAGTCGATCCGCCGCTGCGGCTTGTTAATACTGTCGCCCTTGCCATTGAGGTGTTCCAGCAGGAGCTATTTGATCGATATAGCTGCCATCTGTTCCCGTTACCCCTTCGCTCCGGTTCCTGTATCTACTTTGGCAATTTACGCCGCCAGACCCGGTTTGTTGCACAGTTGCAAGGCATCACGCATCTTATCTCCGTACCAGCTCGCGACCTGATATCTCCGGATCTCTCCCATCTACCTACGCTTCCAGCCATGAGCTTCAATATCACAGCCGACGGCTCGCCCACCCCCCGCAAGGCCATGGGCAGGTTTCCCGTCCCCGACGACCTCAGGCTCGATACGTCACCCGAGGGATTGGGCTTGGTGGTAGGCTCTCGCTATCAGCAGCAGCATTACCCTTTCCATCGCGGCTTCAACTCATCATTGACCTCCAATGCGCAGGGTACGAAGCGACCTCTCGGTTCTTCTACTCAAGTCAATCAGATGATGCCGCAGCAGAGCCTCGATGGCTTCAAGGTCTGTCAAGCTGCACATTCTCCCCCGCACATCTACTTGACACTGACAAGTCTAGAAGCCCAAGGTCGAATCGAGCAGCTACCATGACGCTTCCGTTGTTAACTCTCTCTTGCAGCGTCTGAACGAGCGATCTTCACCACAGGACCAGTACGGCTCTTCCAACGGCTCTTCCATTGCGATGACGCCGGCCACGGACGAGTTCGCCAGCTCCACGCCTATGACTGAGCCCGATGCTGTCGTCGTCGAGCGGTCTGAGTATCAGAAACTGCAGAAAGAGCTCCAGCAGGCCAAGAATGAGGTCGCTCGCATGAACCAGGAGATCCACAGCACCCACGTTGCTCGGTCAACCGTCGAGCATCTTGGTCAATCCTCTGAGGCCGACTATACCTACACTGATGATGTCTCGGAGCAAACCATCACGCACTTGCAGAACAAATTCAACGCGGCTACGCGGACTGGTCACGGCTGGGGCAACGACGCGCGATCCTTATACAACACTGCACCACAGCAAGGCTTCGGAGGTATGCAAGGTGGTGGTCAAGGCCAAGCTCCGGCCCGCCCTCTCATGACGCAGCCCGTCTATCGTGGTCGCAACAACTTCCTGAACGAGCCCACACACTTTCCACTGGACCAGGGCTACCGCAACGGCGCCAGCAACCCTCCTACCCGTCCCGGCTCTGCGTTTGAGCATCCGGCCTACAACCAGTACATGGCTCCTCCCATGTTTGCTCCTTACCAGCCTACTCCAATCGGACCTATGGGTACTAGGCTCTCACCCGAGGCTTCCGAGTTCAACGTAGGTGGTGCCGCCATGGGTCCGACGCCGTGGAATTCTCAGGTAAGTTTATGCAACATCGTGACTCTAGCCATCCACAACTGACATGCCTACTAGCCGCCGTCCGAGTCGGGTACTGGCGCCCAGTACATGCCGCCTATCGAGCCGATGAACTACCGTCGTTTGTTGGACCGTAACATGAGCTGCAACTGGAAGTATATCGTCGACAAGATCATCTGTAACAACGATCAGCAAGCGTCGATCTTCCTGCAGCAGAAGTTGAAGGTCGGCACGCCAGAGCAGAAGTATGACATCGTCGAGTCTATCATCGCGCAGGCCTATCCGTTGATGGTCAACCGCTTCGGAAACTTCCTGGTTCAGCGCTGCTTTGAGCACGGCACATCGGAGCAGGTGATTGCAATTGCTGGTGCGATTCGCGGTAATACACTCACCCTGAGTATGGACCCGTTCGGCTGCCACGTCGTTCAGAAGGCCTTCGATTGTGTCCCCGAGGAATACAAGGCGACGATGGTCCACGAGCTCCTCCGACGTATCCCCGAGACTGTCATCCACCGCTATGCCTGCCACGTCTGGCAGAAGCTCTTTGAGCTGCGCTGGAGTGACTCTCCGCCCCAGATCATGCGGTACGTCAACGAAGCCCTCCGTGGTATGTGGCACGAGGTCGCCTTGGGTGAGACCGGTAGCCTGGTCGTCCAGAACATCTTCGAGAATTGTCTTGAGGAAGACAAGGTATGTAACAGCCACCTGGCAACCAGCATCCGTAACCCGTCCCTCAGCGTACTAATTCACGTCTCTAGCGGCCCTGCATCAACGAAGTACTCGCGAGCATCGACGTCATCTCCCATGGCCAGTTCGGCAACTGGTGCATCCAGCATATCTGCGAGCACGGCGCCCCAGCTGACCGCTCCCGAGCCATCGACCATATTCTTCGCTTCGCTACTGACTATAGCGTCGATCAATATGCTTCCAAGGTCATTGAGAAGTGTCTCAAGATTGGCGGTAACGAGTTCCTCGACCGTTATTTGGAGAGGGTCTGTGAAGGTCGCGCCGATCGTCCCCGCATGCCGTTGATTGATAGTAAGTCCATTTCCCAGATGATTTCAGGTTTGGATATGGCTAACATCTAAACAGTTGCCGGCGACCAGTTTGGCAACTACCTTGTCCAGTACGTTCTTACGAACAGTAGCGGACACCATCGTGAGCTTGTCGCCTCTCACATCCGCAAGCACATGGTCTCCCTGCGAGGCTCCAAGTATGGCTCTCGAGTTGCCATGCTCTGCTGCAATCCGGCGCTTGCAACCCGTCCTGGTCCTCCTGGAGGTCTCCTTCCGCGTTATCCCAACGTGGGCCGTGGCGGCGGTGGATACGGCGGCTTCCGCTAGATTCCTGTCTGGAACTCAACTTGACTGCCCTCAGCATACTGTACACCGTGGGCGTCCGTCTCAGCTTGTCAAAGCTTGTGGCGCTCGCATACTATCTGCTTGGGTATTGCCACACTCGTTTCCGATCTCGATCTCGCAAAAAGGTAACATGGATATGCCCAAAATAAGGTCCATGTCGGAAAGCTTGTTCGGAACCGTTGGGATACGACGAAAATGGTGCATCTCCTACCGACCGTTGGTGTAATATCGTTCCCCTCTTGTTTACCACGATATCGCACAGCTCGAGCTAGGCTAGTTGGCAGGATTATCCGGTGAAGGGACGGTATGATGGATTAATGGTTGCATCTGATGCTTTTGTGTATGACTTATCTTTCTCGCGAAACGACGCATCGGAGCGAGAATTGCATGGCTAATGAGCTGGATGTCAATATTTCTTTGTAGAATCAAGTGCATCCTGACTCTCTGCTCTTCAAGTACAGTATGTTGTTGATGGCGGCTCTGATGCAGCGTGCATGAGTGTTTTTACAAAGGTAGCATTGAAGATTTTGACCTAAGATGTCCACATCGCGCAAAGTCGAAGCCGGAGATGTTTCGCTCATTCGGTGATCTATGTTCGGGCCCGAGCGGATCGTTCTCGGACATTTCTAACCATCTCAAACACAAAGCAGGCACGTTTTCACACGCGCGCAAACAAAGAGCACTCGAGAAGGAAGCTAGATGCTGTGACAGATGGCAGGCAGTCTAGATTCTATAGCTGTTGTGCCGCTGCGCCGTTGTCCACTTTGCGGCAGACGGCAAGTTGGATGCCGAAGCGGCAAATTGACACGCTTTGAAATTTGGCCGAGCAACATGCGGTCGTGCGAGGCATTGGCAATGCGACGAAGCATGCATCTGCTTACATGGCAGCTTACTTAGCATGATGCTGCAGGCAGATAGACAGAGCTCGTTTTCGATGGATCATCGTGCGACGTGCAGCTTGCAGGGCCTCATCATTCCGGCGCTCTGTAGATCTAGGACAGATGAACGAGGCCAACTATGAAGATTGAGTTTAGGATCCAGGTCTAGTGAATCGCAAATCACATCGAATGATGGGACCAAAATGTTGAAACGAAGCTGTTCCTGCGTGATGGTGGAGTGATGCATCCTGGGCCGTCGCCGAGGGCTGCCGAATCCCAACCTTTCGCGCACCCCGGTCGGCGCGCGGTAAACTCGGCGACGTCACGATTGAGTATTTGGCCTTTCTCCGATATCCTCCACACATCTTTTATAAGCACTTGTCGCCCTCCACAAAACGCGCCACCTGCAATCTACTCATATCTTCCGCTTCATACAACTTTCGACCCGCCCATATCAAATTCTCTATCATCGGAGAATTGCGCGCTCGCCTTTCCATACACCAACTATCTGAGTACGAGACAGCATGAAGATCCTCACCAAGGAAGAAGAGGCGGCGCATTACAAGTACGTTTCGCGCGACATGATTCAGACTGTGCGAGATGCTGATGGAGACATAGTGCCACAGTCAAGGGCGGAACTATCGGTGGTATTATTGGCGTTGCGGTCGCTGGTGCAGCCGTGGCCGGAGCAAGTCGACGATACCCCAACTTCAGAGCCCTCACTGTTCCTTTCCGAGCCTTCCTCGTAGCTTCAACAGGCTCAGCCATTTGTACGTCCCCACCCCTCCTTCCCACTATGTCCTTTACTAACACCTTGCCCTATAGCCGTCCTCGCCGCAGACCGCGCCTCCGCGGCCTACGACATCGCCCACAATCCCGAGAAACAACGCGAAATCGAGCGCGAACGCTCACGCGAAGCTCTTTACGAAGCCAATAAAACCGCTTTCGAGCGGTCCAAGGAATGGGCCTCTGAAAACCGATACCCCATACTCTTCGGCGTGTGGATTGCATCCATGGCCGGGTCCTGGGCGCTCGTGAGCCGCAGTCCTATGAGCGGGAGCCAGAAACTTGTGCAGGCGCGTATGTATGCGCAGGGACTTACGTTGACGGCGTTGCTGTCCAGCTTTGCGTTCGAGGGGAATGATGCGGCGAAGGGACGGGGACGATGGGAGACGATCAAGATTCTAGATCCGAATGATCCGACGCATAAGCATTTGATTGAGAAGAGGATCCACCATGAGCGGTATGCGGGAGAGGATCAGTGGAGAGGTATGTTGGCTTGAGTTAGGCTCGTCGTGCTTTGGCATGATGAGACGCTTTAGAGAACAATTGCTGACTGTGTCGCAGAAATGGTCGAAGCTGAGGAAGAGAGAATTAAGTCGCGAAAGGACGCCGCGAAAGCTCAGCAGCACGAAGTTGCGGCTGAGAAAAAGGAACACAAGGACACGAAGGAATCGAAGGCTTCATCAAAGGCCTAGATCTCTCGTATTATCCTGCCTATCCGAACCACCGAACTTAACAACCACACTCCGCGCGATCGATCTCATCCTATATTCCGCCACGCTTTTCTCCTCGGGCCCTTTCTGATCACCACATTGTTTTCCGGCGTTCCTGGGCGGCACTATTCCATTGAATTTCAACCTGTACACTAGATGTCAGTTGCGAATTGAGGCGGCCTTCATGGCATGGAAAAGGGCGAACTTGTAGATACAGGACAAGCCCTGGGAAGCTTGCTTTTAATGACATGATATCACTCTACGTTTGGATTTTCGCTTTCAAGCTTCGTTACAAGGAGATGGTTGAGACTATCTTCAGTATCGAACCAAGCTCTTTAAATTTGGACAGCAAACACTAATACGCTTCTCGGTGGCCGAGAATGATAAAACAAATTAATCGCAGTGGTGTAGATCGATACGTGAAGGTAGCGAATGAATTTGCAGACGGGTATTGCATGAAAGCAAGAAACAACGTAGCGGACCGGAAACCCCAAAACAAGATACAAGAACGAGCGAGCGAGCGCGTTCACTCAAAGATAGTCGGTCAAAAAGTACGATCTCCACCAATCAGCCACTACACCGTCCCTCCAATTTTCTCCGGACTCTTCCTGTTCTCTTCGGTCTCGCGCAGTGTAGCCGGCGCAGTTGTGTTCAACCCATCCGGCTTCTTCGAGAGATGCTTGCCAATATATCCCCTCGAACCCCAGAGATGAAATGGGTCCAAGAATCCCGCGAGCACGCCCCTCTTATTAGCTTTCTTTTCCGCCCTCAGCCTCGCCAACTCCTCATCCGACATGTCCCAAAACTGCGTCTTCTGATCCTTCTTCTTGATGATACCCCAAACATCGAACGGATCGAAGACCGTCACGATCCACGGCCTATCATCATCCCATCCAGGTCCACGACGCTCGGTAACGCCGTCGCGGTCGAGGAAGACCGAGTTGGAGCGTGGGAGCCGCTTACCTGGGTGAACCAGATTGAGAAGTGCCGTGTTGAGGAACATGATGACGGCCTCGAAGATCCAGAAGAATATCTCGTTCTTGTAAACGGTACTATCCCAGCCTTGGATGTACTCCACCAAGCGATAGATACATCGAATCGTAACGATAGTAGCTGATGTATACAAGACATAAAGCACGATACGTAGATCTCTAGACAGAACCTTAGCTCTTTGGGCACGTTTGTGGAATTGTGCTGCTAAGAGACCAAAGGCGCCGAAGAGTGCGGCTTGCAAGCAGAGCGACACGGTGACGAGGTCGGCGCCTAGCTGGCGTTGCTTCGCCGTCATGCTGGAGTTCGCCATGCGCCATGCGCCTTGGCCGATGAGGATTTCGCAGACGGCGTCGAGGCCGATGAAGGTGGTTGCTACGCGGCCGGGATGGAGCGGAGCGAGGTAGGGGATATAGAAGAGGATACGGGATAAGATGAAGTAGTTTATGAGGGCGTAGACGGGTGGGCCAGACATGATCAAGACGGTTGAAGCAATGAGGTAGCCTTTAATTTGGGGTACAGATTAGCAAGTATAGAGTATCTCGGGGATTAGATACGACGTGTAAGACTGTGCAAACAGCGTATACGAAAGGCGTAGTGGACAGAACTGGCAGCTTGTACCTGGGAATACATACCGAGATTATCGGTGTGGTAGGCACCTATCTCGCGGAGTGCGAAACCGGCAATCATGAGGGCTGCGGCCCATGGGAGGAGGATGGTTGTGCGCCATGATTTGTGTACGCTGGATGGGATATTAGTGGGAAGCTTTGAATTTGTAGTGGAATGCGTACATTGTTTGCCAGGCGTGAATTACTCCTGAGATGAAGAAGAGGACCATAAAAATGATCGGTGCTACCTTATTGGGTGCATAATACCAGATGCTACCGGGTGCTGAGAGATGTTAGTGATGGCAGTGTTGGGGCCTTGCTAAACGTACAGTAATCTCCCATCCCCATCTTGAAGATATTAGAGGTGAAATTTCTCGTGAATAAGACTTATTACAGGAAGCTCTCGGTAGCCTAAAGTCTCTTGAGGACTGTGGACTTCTTTATGTCAATGGGAAACGAGCAAAAGACATCAGACATGAGAAGCATTGAAGTCATAAAACCTTTCGCGGAAGGCTGTGTATTGATGAGCTCTCAAGAGGTTAGCTGGAGATTGGGCCTCCGCAGTGTATTCGTTAGCTTTCGTGGAACCTCAATACGAGAAATGCGAGGGGTAGTGATCTGTCAGGCTGTTTGTGGCGCACAAGAAAAGCGCGCAAGGCTGATCTCGATACGCGAAAAGAGGATCATCACGCGAGATTAGGAACACGAGACAGCGGTTGACTATTTCGACGAATAGCGTACTATGGGCACAGAAATGAAAAAAAAGCCTTGTCGGATGGCTCACCGGTGATGTGTGATGGCGCGAAGCATGTGGTCCTAGCGTGCACTGCCTTCGTCTTGAAGGGGAGCACGTGAGCGCGCTACTACCAATTGAACCAAGTGGGACGCTAGCGCACAAGCTTCCCGAGCTGCAACGTGCCACTCTCAGACACTGTCTACGAAGCCAAACAGACGTCATTCTTCACTTGCTTACGAGAAGTGAGGCATTGTACTCCGGCGTGTTTGATGAACGGCGCTGGAAATGGTGCGTCGGCTTTGGGTGGCGCAGAGATTGCTTCAGGCCAAAAGCAATCTGAGCCTGCGATGATGGACGGCCTCTCTAGCTCCAAAGTCACAGGTATACGAGTCTTGCCTATTCAGATATCCAAGGACAGTTACTGATATCCTTGTAGTGGAATATCACGACCCTGCAGGCGTCTTTTCACTTGTCCAGGATCAACTGGTCTCTCGCTTACCCCTCAAGAACCTTCACTGGAAATCGCCAACTCGACCCCTGCGTTCCATTGATTCACTGCACGTAGACCTTGTGCCGAGTGCAGACTCTGTGCACATCTCAAGCGTTACCTCGCCAGGACTAGCCCCGCCCGGTAGTATTCCGCAGACAGGTACGCCCACCAATGCCGAGCACATTCGGGGTCCGTCAAAAGAGAGACGGCATCAGATCCCGGGTCTTCGGCAAACACCTTATCTGAAGGTCTATTTGCTCAGATGTGATGACTCTGAAACGTACAAGTCAACCGCACGAAAGCAAGTTCGAGAATGGGTCAAGGCACATACGCCTCCGTCGCAGAGCAGCTCTTCGGCGAGTACGCAGGAGAACCATGATGCGTTCGAATGGATGATCATCCATGTTGTCATACCGGACACAGCTGCTGCGAGTCAGCCTCGTGGGTCCGCGAGCGCAGCCACTGGAGAGAAAGAGAAGACTAGCGCGGTCTCCCGCTTTACGAGAGGGACAACTACAATCCTGGAGAAGATACGTGCCGACTTCAACAGTGCCTCGAAATCTGCCCCAGACCGGGTCGCTCAGGTGCGGCTGCAGAAGGAGACAGTGCCTCCCCACATGCTGCCAGCGACCGCTGGGCTTACAACCCCACCAATCACAGAGAGCCCACAGGAACAGGAAAGAGCTTGGGTCGATGTCATCACTCGATTCAAGATTTTGATTCTCTTGTCGTTTGATTTGCGGGTAAGCCAATACGAAGAAGATATACGAGAGAAGGACTCGCAGCGTGCATTGCCCGGGTGGAACTTTTGCACATTCTTCATATTGAAGGAGGGTCTGGCTAGAGGGTTTGAGAGCGTCGGCTTGGTTGAAGATGCTCTTCTTGGTTATGACGAGCTTTCGGTCGGGCTTGACACTATCATTCGGGACCAGGCGGTGGAAGGAAGCAATACTCAAGGTGGCGTTCTCCTCTATCATACTGAAGACATATACGAGAAAGCTTCAGGGATACTCAAGTGGTTTGAGGGTGACGAGGAAAAGGATACGGAGCAGCAACCACAAATTCACGGTGACAACCCGATCAACGCGAAAAAGAAGGACTACCGAGGGCTCATCCTCTCGAACAACATTTCCATCTTCGACTTCCGATCCTACATCTTCGCACGCCAGATGTCACTTCTGCTACGCCTCGGTAATTCGCTTTCGGCGAGATCAGATCTCGCGTCAAAGTTACAGCCACGACCGAATGCGGGGGGTCTTCAACGTTCCATGGATGACAGTGGAGTCGGCACAAAGTCAAGCGGCACGTCGGCGGACTCTGAAGACCTTGTTTCTTTGGCTGAGCTCTGTACGCGCGCTCTCAACTTTATCACTTTTGCTGGACGACTCTTACGGGACGACTTGATCAAAGGGTAAGCTACTGTATTGCCACTGTTATGGTACATGCTAATGATTGCGAAGTGCGAAAGCTCATGACATCGAGTTCCCCAAGCGCTTAGTTGACAATGCCGTCCGCTCGTGGACTTTCGCTGCGCTTGAGCAGATTTTGAAGGAGACATCAACATCCTCGCTCCCCTTCACAAAGTATGTGGGCGGTATGGATACAGGATCTTCTAGCAAGATGCTACCATTCGGGAGCAGTGCGAAGGAGCCGAAGACTTTGGTTTCGGAACCCAAATCAATGAGTCATCCGGCACGTTCCTCGTCGTTGAGCGCGGGTCGCTCCAGCTCAGCAGACCCGCCGTATGCACAGCCGACATCAAGTGCACAGGTCGTGTTCGATAACGGACAGTATCCAGACCGCCCGGCGCCGACCAAAGACAGTGCCATCCCGCAGGCCAAGACGGGAGTGCAGGAGCTAGCCGCTGCTAGAGCTCAGCTACTTGTTGTACAACGGCGCATTTTCGAATATGTTGGGAAGTCTTTTGGATGGACGATTGGGTGGGCTGCTGTACTTGAGAGCCTGAATCCGAAGGAGGAGATGAGCGAGGTCGACCTGGACGACAAGGAAGACTCCGATGAAGAAGGCGCACAGCTTCAACAGGAAGTAACTCCTATAGCTTCTACCTTTGGGATCTCCGCTCCAGCCATGACCAGTGCGATCTCCTCCATCAATCATTTCCGACAGTTCTACGAGGTATGTAGCCTATTTTCGATGCTTCAGGTACCAGCTGACACCCTAAACAGTCGTTGAGCGATCTTATCGTCAAGCACTACATGGCTGCAGGGCAAACTAAATCCAGCGAAAGTATTTTGGGTGATCTCGCCGCGCTCCGATTGTAGGTCTTCTTCCCTGTATCAACTCCGAGCCTGCATGCTGACCGTGTATAGCGAACTCGGAGATTACGCAGCCGCAGCCATGTACTTTGGGCGTATGGCTTCGCTCTTTGCCGAGACGAGATGGAATACTGTCGAGACGACCATGCTAAAGATGTACGCGCAGTGTTTGAAGAAGCTAAACCGCAAAGACGAATATGTTCGGACCCTTCTCGATCTCCTCGCCAAATCCGCAGCCAGCCGTCTGTCAATACGGTCGTCTTCCAAGCGAGCCAACGCGACTGAAACGGACAGGATGCCAAAGGATTGGCTGAACGATGCCAAGGTCGACACTACAGGTGTCTTCAAGCAGTTGATTGCCTACTCAGAGCAGCTACCAAAAGACAAGAACCCGCTCATGGCCAAATACTTCGATGACATTGTCGTCGAACCATATTTGCGGCACTTTGACAATAAAGACGGCTTCCAACTAAGGTTACAGTTCCGTCACATTCTGGAGGATGACATCGAGATTGATAAAGCGAAGGTGCGGCTCACCAGCGCCACCGCTACACAGGGAAAAGAGATCTGGTTAGAGAGTTCAGGACCGATCGAGGTGACGAAAGGCTTATGCCGTCTTTGGCTAAGCTCGAATGTATGTAAAAGGATATCTCCGTGGTTGCTCTGCTAACTGTTTGCTTTAGGTGAATACATCCGGTCCTTATGTCGTCGACAAGATCATCCTCCAGGCAAAGCGGATTGCCTTCGTACACGAGCCCTTCACAAAAGCAGAGGCCACGACCCCTCTCGGTATCATAGCATCCGTGTCCGCGGCCTCGCTCAAGGTCGCAAAGAAGTCGCGAATCCTTTGCTTCCCTCGCGTGGAAGCATTTCAGGCACGCCTGTACCTCTCCCACTTCATCCACATCGATAAGCCGCGGCATATCGAGATCGAGTGTATGACCGGATGGAACGAGATACAGCGTGCAGAAATTCGATTGAAGTCAGGCTCCGCAGGACTGAGGCTGCGTACTGCTAACGCAACATCAATATCCGCGGACGTGAAGGTTACTGACCGACCCGGTCCCGGTGTTATTACAATTGGCGACATTCCCGCCGATAGTACCACCACGTTCAAGCTACCATATGAGACGGAGACGGTGCTACCTGATCTGACGATCAAATTGGAGATTGACTACTTCACCGAGAATGGGCAGTTCCAGTACCACTCGTCCTTCATCATACCGGTTGAGCTACCGCTTGATGTCAATGTCCACGACCACTTCAAGAACACTTCGTTGTTTTCCAAGTTCAACATCAAGACGGCGACTCAGGTGCCATTGCAGATTCTGGGTGTTTCGCTCGAAGGCTCGGGGGAATACGAAGTTACCGCACCACGCTCGTCTCAAGGCCCTCTGATTGCTTTTCCCAAGCAGCCTGTCGCAATGACTTACAAGATCACCAAGAAGGCGCTTGAAGCAAGTAAGCGCAGACAGAGTCAAGTGGCCGGTATGGGTAAGCTTGCGCTGTCTGTTGAGTATCGTTGCTTGGACGAGGACATCTTGGATCGAACGCGAGCGTTGTTCGCAAACGCTGTTGAAAACAGTCCGGTTCATCGACTTGCACGACTGCTTATTGAGACATTTGCGGATCGCTTAGAACATCGTATATTGCCAAATCAGTATGAGAAGATTGCGCTGTTAGAAAAGGTTGATCTTGGGTCGTTCGAGGACATGGGGTGGTCAGATTGTCTCGAGAGCTTGCCTCACATCGTTCGCGACGATACCCGGACCTGGTTGCAGAAGTGGCATGAGGTGAGCCCGCTATCATCCTTCCACACTGATTAATGCTGACACACGCGCAGAATCATAGGTCTATCCTCCTTCCTAAGAATCCCGACCCTGAATCGCGCGCACCTAGCACCGCGCCACCGCCTCCACATCCTCCACGCCGGATGATCATAACCGTTTCCATCCCACAGACGCACATTGTCCACACCGCCGCCCTATCACTTACCTCGCCTGAATCGTCTTCCTCACACGGTTCAACCATCGCCGTAGTCGGGCAGCCTCTCATGACAGAGCTGCACATCAAACACACCCGCCGTTGGGGATCAGCTTCCAGCCTCGTCGCAGTCGCGAACCTCTCCTCTCCTTCCGACGCTATCGAGTTTGTCTATACGCTCGAAGCGAACCCCGAGACATGGCTCGTCGCCGGACAACGCCGCGCCCACTTCACCACTAAAGAGGACGAAGAACACAAGTTCCCCATTATGCTCATACCGCTGAAAGCAGGGACTGCACTGCTGCCAAATGTAGAGATACGGGCGAGGGTGAAGCCGAAGGGCGAGGACAAGCGGCAGAGCGGTACTGGAAGTGTTGGCGCGGGCGAGGATGAGGAGCAATTGAATTGCGAGACGGATTATCTAAGCTACGGGGAGTGTGTTATGGTTGTGCCGGATGTGAAGAGTAGTACGGTAGGGATAGGGGAGATGGCGTCGTCACGGAGTGCTGTTTGGTTGGAGGCGGAGGGGAGGTAGTTGAGTAATAGAATGGAATGGCTGGGTAATGTTTGATTGTACTCTCTCAGTTGTTGATGCTCTCATCCGTGTCATTACTTGAAGCTAGTCACGTCGCCGGCGAAAGATATATATGGCATGCTCACATTGGACCTTGCATAACCCAGAGGCTGGGAGACGGAGACTCGACTCGAACATCGGAAGCATAGTCAAGCCATCTAGTTCTGCACATGCGTCCATAGGTACCCTTTTGGTTAGCGTGAACACGTCGGTAGCCAGGGAAGCTGCAGCCGCGCCGCAACGCACGGGGCAGGCGCGCGTCCAAAAGTCGCGGCGCTCACGGCCCGTGGCAGTTCCCCAAACACACGACATTCCCACCCCCTTGCGTGCTGCTTTCGCTCCAATTGAAACCGCCAACACGCGCGATCCCATCTCCAGAGCCTAGAACCCCGCATTCCCCAGCCCTTTCGACACTGGAGAAGCCCAATACCCTGTCGTAGCCATGGCGCGGGGCAGGTCCAAACAAAAGGCCGAGGCCAAACACACAGCCGTCCACGAAGATAACACCGACGCCGCACGACCAGTTGCGCGCCCGCGCTCCTCCAAGTTCAAAGAAGGCACTATGAACTCCACCATGTCCATCCATCCGCCACCGGACGAGTTCTGGCACGGCCTAGATATCGAGAATATGATCAAAGGGTTCAACGAGGAGAACAGCGCGCCTGTGTCTGCCACTGGTGTTGTCCTACATGCCCATGCCCGCACCAAATCTACTTCACATACGAAGGATCTGGCTCCTGGTTCCGCTGTGCCCGCTACGCCGACGGTCGGCCTTGCCTCGGAGGGTACCTTTGGCCGCATGTGGCGCCCCATCTCTACCTTCTTCAACGGGGCTGGCGCAAGCATCACCTCACTGGGAAAACGCAAGGCGGGAAGTGAGAGCGCGGAGGCGAGGGCGGGCGACAAGAGTGCAGCTACAGAAAAGGTGGTACAGAGGCCTAGCTACGATAGCAAGGAGGACGTCGAGGCGGCATACCACCGTGCCCGGGAGCAAGGGCTCATGCCCACGCCCAAGGTCTTCATTCGCCCCGCCTCACGTGCTCGTAGGATTGGTACGTCACATCTCACCTGCATGTCCCTTCACCTTCATGCTGTACCACCCTGTGAAGGTAGTCAGGCTGACGAATATATAATAGCACCGACATCCACCCCCGAAACCCCGACAGCTTCTACCTCCTCGCTCGCACCACCGAAGACACCTACGCTCTACAAGTCTCCCTCGAAGAAGGATCTCCATAAGCAGCAGAAGCTCATTAAGCGGGTTTCAGAACTTGAGTTAAAGCTCGCTTCGGCTCGGAAGGAGCTTGGTCTTGTTCTGGCCTCGCCAGGAGCTCCCCCCGTTCCGCCGATTCCTGCCAACTTGCCTTCGCCGCCCACATCAACCCACTTCTTCTCCGAAAATGAAACGAGTCCGCGTGGCCATGCCCGAACCCCTTCATCAAACCTCAACCCATCTTCCAAAATCATTAAGAAGAGGAAAGCGACGACAGGCAACGATGAGGAGTTCAAGTCCATCGCAACTGATAGCGAGATGTCGCATGATTCCGAGCGGGAGACTAAGAGAAGCAAGCAGACTCCCCCAAAGAAGTTGAAGAAGAGTCCTTCGTCTCGCGTGCTGAAGAAGAAATCCACTGTTACTACTACCAAGGAGGAAGTAGTCACCATGGTGCCAGATGGAGTCAATGTCCCGCCAATTCCGTCGATGCCGAAAGGAGTTGAGGGAAAGAAGGCCGCGGTACGTAATGATGATGGCTATGGCGGGTTTGGGGATGAGATGTTTTGATCCTTTTGTGCTGATTCTTTTGAGCTTTGGCGAAAGAATGGGCGTTCCTTTGGTATCGGAAAATGTTGGCCCTGCGAGGGCTTTCGCGATTCGTTTACGGCATAGCGGTCTTTCAGTTTGCATAGCGTATCGGCATAGCGGGATTGGGTGTTGGAGATTGTTTGGATACGTTTTGGGTTGCTTGGAATACTTTGGCTGCGTAATATTTGGCTGCGTTCTTGTTTCCTTTTTTCCTTGCAGAGGGTTTATTGACGGGATGGATGATTCACGACGCCACGATAGTTTGTTCTTTTCGTTCTCTGCGCGTCTTGGCTTCTTGTATAACTGTTCTGAGTAGCTAATTTGACGAATGGCTGAACTTATCGACTGAACACCGAGAGCTTCGTGAACGAAGAGATCGAACCGTCTGAGTGGGCTGGAAAGATGTGGAACTTACTGTTCTTTCCTAAGAAAGAAGCACTTCCTGACATGGAGCGATCGCCTGCGACGACGAGAGAGCTTCGTCTAGCAATAACTGATATGACTTACGATGCCCACTCTTTACAGTACTTGTATTACCCATCTGCTCTCATCTCTTTTCGACCCCGAAGTTCTCATCTGCTTCTATAGACAGTGCGAGCAGAGAGACCTTGGACCTATCCCCTCTGCTTCAGTCTTTTTCGACGATTGTTTGCGAGCATCTACAGGGCAGCTCCTATATCCTCTGCTTGAGAAATACTTGTTGACCCCAGAGAACTACCAAGGGACCCAATTCTCGCTGGGCAACATTCGGTAGTAATCAATCGTTCACTTGCACGTCGCATTTCTAAACTCGAACTCGAGCCCCTCGTACGACAATATTGCTCAACAGTGCTCAACCACCAACTCCGGTGATAAGTTCAACAAAATCTTCTATTCCTATCGCGTCGAAATTAGGGTCGATAACACCGATGTTCTCTTGGTGTACTTCCGCTCGGCAGTTCGCGGACAGTGGGACCAGCAATATCTGATAAAGTGCATCCTCGGCGCACATCCGCCATTGGCCCCACCAACCCCACGGCCGAGCATTTTCTGGAAGATCGCGCTAGGGTTTTTATTGCAGTCATCTAGCTATGGGCACTGATCGCCACAGAGCTGGGTATTCAAGACCGGGAATTCTCTACAGGATCCATTTCCCCTGATCTGAAAACCAACAACTTTTACAACTCCACAACACTACGGACGCAATCGGTAGCCTCGCCGTCCAGCAACTATGTTCTGGCAACTTCTTGCCCTCGTCGCGCTGCGCACACAAGATGTTGTTGCTCAAAGCAGCCTCGGGTCGGCGGACTTTATCCGCTTTGGATGCTCTCAGTTGGTCGTCGAGCGGACCGATCCGCTTGTGACGCCTGGTTTGAACCCGTCGCCGCATATGCATCAGGCAAGTATTATCACAGTATCATTACTATGATCAAAATGGTGACTGACTTGTGATGAAGATTGTGGGAGGGAACTCCTTCAACGTGACGGTGCGTATTCCACTCACGAAATGAACTAAAGAAGCTCCCTCTGACTTAATGTAGATGGATCCTGCCGACCTCGATCCGCCGAAGCAATCCACCTGCACGTCTTGCATCTACAAAGAAGATGCTTCAAACTACTGGACCGCCTCCATCTACTTCCAATCCCCCGATAATGGCACTTTCAAGCGCGTCCCGCAGATGGCTAACGGCCGTCTGAACGGCACACTGCTAGAGCAAGAGGGCGGACTCACAATCTACTACATGCGTCCGTTCAGCGGATCCAACAAGAAGACTATCGCCATGAAGCCGGTATGTACAAGACCAGACGCTGGTTCGTCAACGCACTAAGTTCATAACACAGGGCTTCCGCATGCTCGCCGGAAACCCCCTCCTCCGCTCAAAGACCGGAAAAGCCCCCGGCATCTGCCACCGCTGTCTCAAAGCCAGCGAGCGCACGATGGGCGGAAACGGCGCTCCTTGCGACGCAAACGATACCTCTGAATTCCCTAACAAGCCGTGTCCAGGCGGCATCCGCGCCACTATCATCTTCCCGTCTTGCTGGGACGGCGTGAACTTGGATAGTCCGGATCATCAGAGCCATGTTGCGTATGCACCGGGAAGCGAGAGGCTTGGAGGGCTTGCGGGCGATCAGTGTCCTAGCACGCATCCTGTGCGGATACCGCAGGTATGTCACTATCGAGAAGCAACATGTCGAGATTGCGAGAATACGCGGTCTAGAATTCTAGATGCTAGGTATTGAGACTCCTTGGAAGAGCTTGGCTGACTAAATCGCGCAATTTAGGTCATGTACGAGATCATGTACGATACATCTGGGCCCTTCAGCGACCCTCAGTACTTCAAGAACGGAGCACAGCCGCTCGTATACAGCTTCGGAGATCCGTAAGTCCTTTATTCATTCCAAACCCGCGACCAGGAGAAATAGATTGGGCGTACTAACTTCGAGTAACAGGACTGGCCACGGACAGCATGGCGACTACCTCTTCGGATGGAAGGATGATGCTCTTCAGCGCGGCATGGACGCCTTAGGAAAGACATGTGGCAGCGAAGACTGCACGCAAGTCTTTACCATCCAGGACGGCCGAGATGCTATTGGGTGCACCAAGTCGCAGCAAGCGCAGGAGGACATCGGCACGAGTAATTGTACGTGCAAGCTCAACTCGATGTGAACGTAATAACTAACATGTCGTCAGGGCTTGAAACACTCCCGGGTGGCATGCCGATCTCTTAACTTCAGTCCAAGATGTTCTGATCGCACAGTTCTTACACTAGCACACGAAGAAAGCTGTAGTTAACAAATAGACCCACCCGCTCGTTCCAACCCATGCACCCCAATCTCACAACCTACTCGACCCGCGCGCACCCTCCCAAAGCCCAACCAGCCCCTCCCGACTCGCCCCCAGCACCGGATCCCTCGCCGGCTTCGGCACTCCCCAAACCACCCTCTCCCTCCCCTTGTGCTCCCCGCCCACCGCAAAGTCCCAGTCGTTTTCCCGCGGATAGCTCCCCATCATCATGAAGTGCTCGCCCAGCTCAATGTCCGCGAAGAACTTGCGTGCCTTCTCCCGCTCCCTGATGACCTTCCCATCCGCATCCTTGCACTGCAAGAAGATGATATCCTCCACGTCCGGTTTAGGATCATACGTTTTATGCGCCACGCCCGCAGGCAAGATGAACACATCGCCCTTTTTCGCGTGGATCTCCACGCCGCCCTCTTCGTGCCGTCCACCATGCGTATGTTCCTCGTCATCATCAGACGTGTCCGCGACGCCGAAGCGGATCGTCGCGCCCTCGCCCGCAATCACAGTCATGCATTCGTGCGCCTGGGAATGGTAATGCGACGCCTGCGTCCGGCCGTAGCGCGCTACCCATTGCGATTCCCAGCCGTTGCTTGCGTAGAGGTCGTACAGGTCGCGTGGGTTGAACGAGGGTGATTCGATTTTGGAGAGGAGCAGCCGCGGGTAGTGGATCAGGACGTGGGGGGAGTTCGGCATTAGCGCCGTGGGGGGCAGCTTGTATGTGTGGACTTCGACCATGGGTATTTGGTGAGCAATGGACATGGTTGGGAATTTGAAATTGCTGCTGGGGGCTGGATGGAGAGATTCGTTTGGATTCTGTGAGAGTTATGAGATAGGGGATATGAATCAGATAGTTTCCATCTGATTGAGAGTGAGGTCATTCATGGCTTTGATGGGAGCTTTACCCCGCCTGAGCACTCGGAATGCTTGCCGCGATTCGGAAAGGCTACCGTATCGCAGACATATCGCGTCTTTACTGGTTCTCTATTCGATATCAGCTACAGCTTCCGATTCGCTCCTGACATGATACCAGCCCGACAGTCTTGCGCTTGGAAGGTGCGTTTTGGCCTGCCAGATATGGAGATCCGATTACCAGCTGTAATCAGTTCGAATATCTTATAAGAGGTCATATCGGCAGCAGCCATAGGCTCAGCGACATGCTGACCAGGCGCGTGATTATGATTTAGTAGTATAGTACATCATCTCACATTTGACTTCACACCTCCCCCAGCCATGCGCTTCCGCGCCTTTACCATCCCAACCACCATTCCTACGAGGAACACTCTCAACGTAATGCAAAGATGACAAAGAAGAGGACAGACAATAAAGTCCTCACCGCCGCAGAAAAGCCGTCAACGCCCAATCACTTTTCGCAGCCCGCAGCTATGCATGAAAGCCAGAACCCAAGTCGTAACACCAGAGAACTTGGAGGTGTCGCGAAGGGTGTCGCGAAAGGAAACAAAATGAGTGCTAAAGACAAGATAAGAAGTCAATATGTTAAGAGAAACCCCCTGTGAACGGCATAAGTATTAAGGCCGGCTCTGTATCGCCAGCGAGTGCTTTGTGCCGCTACGACCGTCGGTATATTCGGTATGCTCAGAGGAGCCATTGGTGGGAGGAGTCGCCAGTTGCAAGATGTCATCTTGCTGGAGCCTTGGCTTGCCGTTGATTGCAACAGCGATGCCGTCCTTATCGCCCAACGAGAGA
>Ga0247733_1000283_pt1 | contig 37557 bp, 35 predicted proteins | sample UWRJL043104R2_FD_180932 | JGI IMG/M metagenome (GOLD analysis project Ga0247733, IMG submission 180932) | Plant litter microbial communities from Arlington Agricultural Research Station in Wisconsin, United States - UWRJ-L043-104R-2 | ecosystem: Environmental > Terrestrial > Plant litter >...
AGTCTCGCTGGGCTCTTCGCCGTAGCCGGGGTTGTCGGTGTTGGCAGGTTGCTCGCCCTCGCCAGTCTTTGAAGGCTGCTCACCCCCGGTCGTTGTAGGGTGGGCACCAATGCCTTCGGTAATAGCAGCTTCACCGGCAGACTTGGAAGGAGCGGGCTTAGCGGCCTCCGTGTTGACAGGCGCGCCCTCACTCTTGCCAGCGTCGATGACCTCAATCGACTCCCAAGAGCCCGACTTGTCCGTCCACTTGTAGCCAGATCCAGGAGAGTAGTTCGTGACCTTGACCCACTCGATGGTCTGCGAGAATGGGCCCTTGGACCAGTCGACCTTCCCACCAGCCCAGGCCGATGTGCCCTCGTTCTCAGAGTCGCCAGCAGCCCACGGACCGATGCCGAGGGTGCAAGGAGTCTGGGGGTAGTTCTTTCCGCCAAGGGCATCATTGTACTGGAGCGTGCGAACAACCTCTCCGTCGATGATCCAGTCGAGCTTCTCTTTGGTCCAGTCGATACCGTAGGTGTGGAACTCTTGGACATTGTCGACCTTGGGTTCTGTCCCGCGGTCGAAGCTGGTCGCGTTGCCTTTGCCGAAGTAGTTGGTTTGGACAGTGCCGGAGACTCCGCCGAGCCACTCCCAATCGATCTCGTCAAGATCGGCAGAAGCCAGCACGACCGAGGAGACGATACCAGCGCCTGGTGCAGCCTTCATGCGGACCTCGACTTTGCCGAAGAGAAAGTAACCTTGAGTGCGGAGGATGGGCACATGTTTCGCGTTGCCAACAGTGAGCTCAACACCTTCGCCAACGTAATTGGGTGCGTAGTTCTCCACACTCCAGTTCTCAACGTCCCATCCCTTGACGGCATCCTTGCCTTTCTTGAAATCGGTCTCGAAGGATGCCGAGATGGCCGGGTTGTCCGGGCAGGTCTCGTTGACTGTGGGGTTGCACTTGGAAGAAAGTTGGGCGCTGGCGAAGGCTGCGAGAGCGCTCGTCGTAATGAAGAAAGTAGAACGCATCGTGATTGATTGTGGCCGTATGCTACGGCGTGGTCCAATTGAACTGCTCTTGAATGTAAACCGGGTGCGGGCAAGTGCTGATTGGTTGATGCGTGTAATGTAAAAGGGCGTCTCCACTGGAGCGCGGGTTTATGAATCAAGGTGGTGACGTCGAGTCTGGGGTACTAATGAATGTGAAGGGTGAATGAACGAACGCTCGGTGGAAGAGCGGTTGTCTGTTGAACAGGCAATCGAACAAAGAAGGAATGTATCGGTAGAAGTATACCGTTGAGAATGAACCAAGTAGTGAGCGAGGGAATGTAGGGTTTAAAAAAGAAGACCTGCGGGCCGTGAGGAAGGTGGTGAGGGGTGTGCCCCGTCAGCAAATCAGTCCGCCGCGAGCGTGCATGCATTGTCCTCCGCTCATGAAAAGTTCCTGGTCCGTAACGATGCAATTTCCGCCGATGGCCTGCGATGCGGCCATTCAACGCGGCGCATGGTCTCTCCTGTTTCGTTGCTTGATCGCCCTGAGTGGTGGACCGCGGCCATCCTGCGCAGCTGGGCGTGTTTCACGAAACAGAAGTGGACACTAGCGGCGTCAGGACCGGGCCCGTCATGCTGGCCGCCTATCAGCTGGGCTGGGGACCTGGCACTGGCAGCTGTCTCCGGCAGCGGGGCCAGGCGGCGCGCGCCACACAAGCCCTGCATTTTTGGTCGCGCTGAGGCTGTGTGTCCCTGACTCCCTGGTGGTGCATAGTGCAGTCGGGGACGGTGGCCATCCACTGTGCGGGACAAAAGGCTGCACTGACTGTACGGATGCTCGCGGCAATCCCGCGCATGGGAAGCGCACTGATCTCACTGTGTTGGGCTCGCGAACGGCTGTTGAGGCGCAATGCCTCGCGTCGTGATTGCGATGCGCGAGATCCCAATTTCTTCGCTTGTGGATCGTGGATGGGAACGAACACAACTTGGCGATCTTAACGTGCGTCTTTAGACGGTGATGTAACGATCTGCGCTCCCTGAAGATCCCGCTGGAGAGTCTCCTGAACAAGTGGATGCTGGCCGTGCCGTTGCCTCCCCTAGCCGCCAGGTGCCGTCAGCTGCTGAGGTGACGCCTGCATGCGAACGAGTGCAATGACATCGCGGCAGAGGCGCGCGTAGTTATCCATCGGTATTACTTTGCGTTGCCGCCTTCCGGATTGGGAGCATCGGCAACAAAGGCTTCTTGTTGGAGTTCTCAGTTCTGCCTTTAATCCGCCCTCGATTAGTGTGGAGACTATGCTCAGCCGCCCAGACTCTTTGCGTTGCTATCCAGGTCCTACTCCACTCCTCGCAAGGCTGTGGAAAACAACGGACAGCCTAGTTTCAAGGCGTCGTCACGTGTCTTCCACTGCTAGAGTCTTCTCATGTTCTCCGATTGCCTGCAAGGCCGAATGAGGCGGAGCATAGTGTCACAACGGCCCGTTGTCGCATATACCTTTTTCAATGACGCTCCGAAGGCAAATAAACCTACGGCATTGTCCAAGCTACCGCAACAGGTGCGGCCTGGGTCCTATGTAGAAGACCGAAAACGCATCGAGTCCGAAAAGAGAGGCGTTGCGGTATGGAGAAGTCCAAAGTCCGGTCAGACGGACTTGGCGGCTAGCGCACAGAACCGGGACTCGCTCATCTCACCCTTGTCGTTTGCACGTGGACTTTACAGCCCGCGACTTTACAGACGCTGCACTGCGGCAGTATTGATGAGCCGCAGACTGTGCAGTCTCGTAGTTCGATCTCGTTGACCAAGTCGACATGCGCAACAACATTCTATCCGCTGTCAGTAAAAGCCAAGAAAGAGTAGGTCAGAGAACAGCGAAAGCGTCTTGCAGTCGTCAGAGCTATCTTGTTGTCGCACATCGAGGCTGAGGTATACTTCTACTCTTCTACCCGGGCTAGTAATGACAAACCACAGCGTAGACGAGCAGACAGGGACCGTGGCCTCTGCAGTTCAAGTGTATGGAGTCACCTCCAGTCATCATTTGGGGATGCCATCGCAAAAAAGAGAAGAGTTTACGTACGAAGCTGAGGTCGAATTGGTGTCGAACTCGGGCATTGTCCGCACAGCTAAAAAGCCAGGTCTGTTAGTGGCGTCATCTCGTCGCGAGAGTGTGTCGAGCCGGTCAAGATTGGTCGACACGTTCAGATCTTTTCAGTCGTGTATTGAGTCGTCACCCGGTGCCACTCGAGAGGGCTCCGTCCGACTTCCAGGCCGCGTGTGCGGGGTAGTATCCTGGGGCTCTTGCATCTCGTGCGAGCGTCGGAGGATCGAAAGAGGGCAGTCATACTCACACTGGCATCCGGGTTAGAGGCCGTACTTTGCGATTTCGGTGCGAGGCGATGCACGCGACGGATCCGAACGAAGGCTTCCCATAGGCTACGTTGCAACGTCTAGTCCAATAGCCTTTGCGTACCCTTTGAGATGACTCTAGCTTTCGGTTCTGGTGTCGAAACGGTGTCAAGAGAGCAATGAGAGTCACGAGTCTGTCATGAGTGGGCGAGGAAGAGAGGGCGGATGAGGCGGCATTCTGTGGTGGAAAGAGCAGCCGAGCGCTGCCTCGCTTAGTCACCGTCGCACTCCCGCTTCAATCGAAGGACCTCTCCAGCGACTGCACATCGCACACACCATCCATCGCGTCTGGCGCAAGAGTCGCCAGGGAATCTCTATCCACCTAGGTCATCGCAGTAACAACACGCAAAGCAACCTGTGTGACCCCTTATCCGCTGGATGCGAAAAAGACCATCGTACACGGAGGACAATTTCTTCAGACTACTAATACCCGGAGCAACTAACTAGCATACAGAGCAGCGGATGAATTCTCGAAGCAGCCGCCTACATGGGAAATCAAAAGGCCCTGATCGTTCTGCTCATCGTCGCTACAGTCAACATTGAGCTCCTTTGCCATGACCTCATTCTCCAGCTTCAGGTCATCGAACAAGAACGCTGCGCGTGCCTCCTCAGTCTCCTTCTTCAGGCTCGCTCCTGTAGCGCGATCCATCGCCTGCATCCTCACTTCGTTACCGCATTGAGATGAGAAGGCGGTTTCGGGACCTTGGGGTCTTTCTGCGCGAGACTCTCGGCGAGGTCAGGATCTACGACTGGCGGGAAGCCATGCGCTAACTCGTGAATGTCACAACCGACAACCCAAATATCGCCTTCTGGCGTCGCTTCTCGCTTCCCCCAGGTCTGCTCTGGCGGCCAGCAAACAGCGTTGCCCCAGCTCCCCGGCGATTTCCGATTCGCAGGATCGTAAAACTCGAAGAAGCCAATGTCGCTGAGCTTAATCAATCACCAAGCCTGAAAGTCAGTCTTCCTACCGCGCGAAGCGATGAGGACGTTCTCGAGCTTGATATCGCGGTGGACACCACGGCGCCAGAAGTCTACATCCGTTAGATGGCGCAACCTGTTCTTCCGTGCACGCAAAAGCGTGACCACCGAGGCTCGCTGACTGTAAACAGCCCACATGAATGTTTCGGAGGAAGATGCCGGCGTTTCTGTGGCACATATCATTCTGCAGGTCGAATAGGTCGCCTCTTGGACAGTATTCACGAAAGATGCTGTCGCCATCAGGATCCGATTCATTCGGAAGGTTTGCGAAACAGTTGATGAAATGGTGCAATGGCAGCGACTTCAGGACCTCGTCTTCGCGAGGCAGCTTCATCCTCGGCTTGATGACCTTCACTGCCATGACGAAACCAGTGGAATTATGTGACCAATCGTGATAATCAAACCCCGGAAACGTTCACCGACCGTTGTCCTATTATCGTACACTATGCTGAAGCCTTGCCCTGGCGCTTTCCCTCTTGGCAACATATTCGTGCGGGCGACATCGACAAAAGTTATCTGAGGAATGGTGGCACCTCGTGAGTCAACCAAGATATCTATGTCTCGTCATGGGCGATGTGTTCTCTGCTAATTACTTACCATTGATTCAAATGTGTCGTGTAAAGGTTAGCGCAGCCTGTAGACTCGCGATTGGCCAGGCCATGCGCCACATCCGCCTAGTACAAAAGCCTCGCCCGTCCGCCTCAACATCTTATCGTTCCCCGTCTCCCACCAACGACCCCAAACATGGCCACCCCCGAACTCTGGAAGCTACCGGCGGCGTTGCGAACGTACAACGTGAAGCATCTGCCCCTGGACCTTACAACAGCCAGCCAAGAATGCTTCATCTGCTACCGCCACTTCGGCGACAAAGACGACCCCGACGACGCCCGTGAAGTCGCCTGCGAACCCCTCGAACTGCAGCCCTGCAAACACATTATGGGAAGTGAATGTTTCAGAAAAGTCATCGATATGGGCATGGATACGTGCCAGCTTTGCCGCACGAAAATCATTGCTATGGATGACCCAGTTCCCCAGTGGCTGCAGTACATGACCAACTCACAGTGGTTCACATATCAGATCGGCGCCACAAGGGGTTTGTTACCGAGATTGGGGGGCACGGGGCAACATTTTGATGATTTGTGTGAAAAGCTATTTCGGGGGGATATTGAGATGTGGGCGATTTGTACGCTTTGGTGCCATTGCATGGTTGCGCCCGTTGCGAGTCTGGTGAACCTGTCGCTTCTCATGTCTGTGGTGCAGGTGGCTTTGTTTCCTTTTGCGTGGATCTACAAGAACCTACTCGTTGAACTTTTTGCCTATAGCACGGGGTTGGCATTCACGGGTGTGCTGTCTGTCATGGGAATTGCGCCGTCGCACTCGCGGCTTTGGAACGAGTTGCTTCTTGGACTGAGCATGAAGGTCGTTATACTGATCATTGGGTGGAAGGGCTTTGTGGCGTTGTTGGTCGCTCATTGCTGCGTATATGCGGTGGTGGCTGGGTCGCTTATTGGGTATGGTGTTGTTTTACGGTCAAAGTCTGGGCGGTAGGATGTCAAAGATGGTGTACAAAGGTCATTGAAGCTCTTTCCGAAGAGTCGCGGTGCCTGCGCCCTTGGCGATGGCTGCCTGTAGGGACGACATGCGACGCGGAACAGAGTATACACCCCAGTCCTACGACGTTCCAATCCGCAATACGTTTAGGAATCGGAGCATGACTTCTTGAAGAGATATAGAAGATGGAGGTTCTATGCAAAGGAATGAGAGCTGCAGTCATTAACAAAGGAAGAGCGGTGAAGCGAGAAGAGGAGGGATCAATTCATGTTATGGTGCTTCGGCCAATATGCCCTTCGATCTCACCTTTATTACACTCTGGACGTTCTCCCACCAGCTGTACGGAGCTGTCGTTGAGCGAATGGTGTAGTACCGTCCCATTCCTTCCACTCGATTCTAGACTAAGACCTCAATTCACAATGTCTTGAGGCTTGCACCGTCAGCCAACATGTCGCTAGCCTATCGTAAACAGTAACATCCGCGACCCACTGACCTATCTCAACTCCCTTCGACGGATGCCCGACACGGAAACCTCCAACTTCCACGATGGCCGAAGCAGACCTGATTATGCTTCACGAGCTCCCGCGCCACCTCAACACCTACTACACCCGGGAAATCGTTGATCCCCTGTCCCCATCCCAAGTCTCCTGCTCAATTTGCACGTGCACCTACGGCACTGTCGACCACCCATACGACCCCACCGAAAGACCGTGCCAAGCACTTCGACTACCCTGCAAACACTACCTCTGCAGCGAGTGCTTCTCCTCTTGCAAATCTCCAAGACTCCTATGAGATGCGGACTCTGTCGCGCCGATGTACCTCTCAAGATGATCGTACCACGGTGGACAGTGCGGCTAACAGAATTTTACTCTTTTCAGCTGCAGCTTCGGTTCGCGAGGACTATGGCGATTGAGGATGGGGAGGAATATGATTTCTATCGGCTTAGTGGCTTGTTGGCCCACGGTTACGGTGACGGTCGGATGGTTCCTCAGCAACTGTTTCACCCGAGACCTCACCATCGTCTCATCACTCTGGTGGACCCTAAGGTACATTCTCGGCGTGCCTTACCCCGAACTTTGGCTCGCATGCTGCGTCCTCGGATACAATATCGCCCCAAAGCGTGCGTTTTGCGCCGCGACACTAGATCTCATTGTCGTGGGTGCTGGGTCTATCATTCGAGCATCTTGGCCGCAGGCGCTTACGTGTGAAGAGCTAGGGGTGTTTCCGTTTTTGGTTGGTGTGTGGCTTGATTTGTTGGGGTTTGTTACTTCTGTGCATGGACTTAGAGCTTGCATGGTGGTGTTTGGGTGGAAGGTTATTGCGGTCATGTTGGCTCTATCCGGTCCTTTCGGGATGTTAATTGTCGCTTTGATCTGGTGCGGAATATGGAATAGGGATATGCGGAAGTGTGGTCGATGATTTGTGGGTACTATAGAATGAGCAGGGTAACGGGAAAACGATTCATGATACTAGCATGCACTTTGAAAATGCTGTGGAAATATGCCGTCTGACCACTCATGCCGCGAAGTTGCAAGACATCTACTTCCGCCTCTGGAGGAGCTTTCCACATGGGCCCGTGATTTCTCCTTCCCATGCTTGAGGAATAGCATTCGACTATTGCCTTGGGAGTCCTTTTGCTTATTCCAGCCTTTCTTCAACCCTTCGAGCAGTAAACATGCAACCACAATCACATACAAGCAACCATACACTGCGCACATGACCCCGCAATTTAGCAATGTATCCCTTACGAAGACGTGTTTCCACGTCAGGCTTCCAGTCCAACACCATAATCCAAGGGTAAAACCAAAATATACTGGCAAACCAAGTACCACCCCAAGAAAGGCACAGACGGCGATGACGTGTAACGCAGTGATGCGGATTAATAACGTTAAGCCCTGCACTGCACTCCAAAGCGTTGCTCGACCCGCCATCAGAGCTTCGCGCCGAGCAGCTTCGTTAATGAACCGGGCGGGTGGCTCTGTTCCGCGTCCGCGAATATGTGCGTTCGCTAAATCGTCCCAAAGCTGGCACAGATTGAACAACCATCGGAGAAGACGGATGTATCTGCTTTCGGGTGGAAGGGTGCGCGGAAGTTTGTGGTTCCAATACGTGCACATTTCGGGGTGCGAGAGGATCCAGGCTGCGAAGCACTGATCACCGATGACATGGCCGCAAGGAGAAAGGCGGACGGCGCGACATGTCTTAGCGGAAGAGGGGTCGGTCGAGTATACGTCCGTGCAGATGAAGCATTCGCCGTTTGGTGGCGGGGTGATGTATGCTTGCGGGTATTGGATGTGAGTTGGCGGGTCGATGATCTGGTGGAGTGAGATCATGGTTGCGGTAAGCCGGGTGTGTACAAACGGAGGATTGCGGGAGTGCTTATATATCTGTGAAGTCGCGTCGAAGTCTGGAGCTTGGCCCAATAACTGCACACATTCAGATAAAAACTATATGTTCGTAAACGGCTTTCCTGCCACCAACTTTGGGTCTTGTGCCAAGCAACCTTGGAACCGCACACAAGAAGCGACCTAGATTGAACCAAGCCCATCAGTATAGCACAGGTGGATCGAAACGACGATTTTCCACGTGAACCCCAAACGTCGTCCTCGGCTGGAGAACTTTACCCAAATTTGTAGCTTCGGCCTTGTGGACAGACTAGAGAATGCGCATGGTGAACAAGGCAAAGATGTCACAACGAATGTCGCGTGTGGATCAGCTTTGCGGAAAATTAGAAAGAGACGAAAGACTTGCTATGGGCAAACTAGTCCCTGTCAAGTCTTTCTATCGCTGGCACGTTACCCGCGCAGCCGTGAACTAATCCGCGGTGGATATGCGCTCTGCTCTCCTGTAGTCAAATCTTGCAATGCTACCTTTCACACATATATTTCAGAATAACCCTTGGGTTTTACGAACGGATTGTTGGCTGCCGATGACCGCGGGAGCTAGCCTAGTTCGATCAAGCTTGCTGCATAATTGCTCCTTCGGGTGGTAGCTGACGTCAATCTTTATCTTGAACGAAAACACGAGACACGTCTGTTCACTCACTCACGACCCAGTCACCACATCAACTCAGCCGAAACCTCGGTCTCATAGACGGCAGCTTTGCACGCGGTAATATGCCGTCCTTGGGCCATTCAGATGGACGCCAAAGCTCCAAGCTTCCCATCAGCAAACGGCTGAACCATTTTACCTGGTCGTGGTTCGAATGTACAATGTCCACGGGCGCACTCGCGACCCTTCTCGCCCAGCAGCCCTATTCCTTTGCCGGTCTCAACTCAATCGGCACCGTCCTATTCCTGTTTAATCTTTTGTTGTTTTTGCTCTTCTGTGGGTGCATTACCTATCGATTTACGCGCAACCGCAAGGCGCTGAGCAGAAGCCTGCGCCATCCGCATGAGAGCTTTTACTTTGGCACATTTTGGGTCAGCATCGCATTGCTTTTGTACTGCATCGATCAATACGGTGTTCCCGCGGCTGGTCCGTGGCTTACCAAAGTACTTGAGATAGCTTTTTGGACGTATGCTGGATGCGTTTTCATAGTGGCGGTATTCCAGTACCACGTTATCTTTGACGAGGAGAAGCTGTCCGTCTCGGAAGCTATGCCTTCTTGGATTCTACCAATGTACCCATTTCTTATACTCGGACCGTTGGCGGCTGTGCTCGTCAAGAACCAACCACTGACGAGTGCCGTGCCGATTATGATCGGTGGTCTCTGCTTTCAAGGACTTGGTTGGTGTTTCGCGTTCATCATGTACACCTTGTACGTAACGAGATTGATGGGTAGCGGAATTCCCGAGCCAAGCACTAAGCCGGGAATGTACGTGGCTGTCGGACCTGCCGGTAAGTGCTCACAGACACTACAAGAATCACATCTTAACAACATATTGCAGCATACACCGCAAACACTTTGGTTGCGCTGGGCATGGAAGCCCCTAAGGTCTTACCAGCAGATTTCCTCGGTCTGCCATCCCACTCAGCAGGCAACATCTGGAAAGCCATCGGTGTCCCCGCAGGGATCTTCCTCTGGCTCTTAGCTTTCTGGTTCTTCGCACTTTCTACAGTTTCGGTGCTCGCGACTTGCCGAAAAATGCAGTTTTCGATGAACTGGTGGGCTTTCATCTTCCCGAACGCTGGACTTACGATCGCACTGATCAAGATTGCGGAGGCGCTGAATAGCGATAGTATCAAGAGCATTTGCACGGCTATGACGATATTGCTGGTCATTGTATGGATCGGCGTGGTGTCGATGAACGGGAGGGCGGTATGGAAGGGTGATGTCCTTTGGCCGGGCAAGGACGAGGATGCGGGGGAGGAGGAGCTTGAAAACGATGAAGAGGAGGGTGATGGGCATATCCGGTTGCCGTGATGGAATTGCGAACGGTTTGCAAGTTGCGGTCGTGTCTAAGACATCATTGATAGACATGTCATTGTTTGCAGCAGGTGACGGGTATCAGTAGAACTATATTTCCTCGATGTAGGTTGTCGATATAGGAGGGACAATTTTCGTCGTCTTCACAACCTTCTCGCCCTTGACAAGTAGAGACGCAATTGAATCTTTAGTTCTCTTTAGTCACCATATAAATGAAGTCTACTATTGAAGACAATCTGATTTCACAGTCGATACGCCAACACTGCGACATTGACCGAGGTTCGTCCCAGGAACTAGTACACCTATATAAATCCCCAGAATCGTTTTCTATACCCGCTTCCTCTATCCAACATCAACACCCAATTCTTAATCCAACGCCACTACGAGACCATCAACCACTGACAAAGACCTCAGGCCTCAAGTCCACACCTACCAGCGTTATAAGCAACAACCCCGTCAAACACCATGCCGTCCAAGCAAATCGTCCCTCAAGATGGCCGCTGCCACATCTGCAACTGGCATTATGGCGCAAAATCGTGGATCGTCAAGGACGGTAAAGTGAGCTGTCCGACTATTAATTGCACGTACAAGTATATCGTTGCATATCCGTGGGAGGCAGCGCCTACACCGGAGCTTGATTCGACGCCAAAGAAGGCTCGGAAGTAGTTTCGGATTAAGCCGCCGTCGAAGATCTTTCTCGTCGAAATAAGCCCACAGCATTGTATAGCTCTGATCCAACATAACTCTGTTGAGTATATCGTAATTAGTAGTGTCAATTGTTTACCTACAATGATTCGTAGATACATGTGGATGAACAAGGTGAGTCTATATTAAATGTATGTACAGTTTCGTCCTCCACCACTCCCCCAACTTCTAGTTCACTACAACTCATACCTCAAACTACCTTCCCAAAGAGTGCAGACATCTGCAAACTAGCAGGGAATACTAAGAAATGGGGACCATACTGTCATGTACAAAGCACCGAAAACCCCACCAAGCTCCTCCTCGTAATCGCCGCAAAGTGCACCGAGCCCCCTTGACTAACCGCGGAATCGAGATGGACTTTAACCGCTACCGCTACGACAAAGCAAATTTTCTAGCAAAAGCCGACTACCAATCGCAACTCTTGTCTGATCTAGAATGCAGGTTTAAAGATCCATTGCCTAAACCCCCGCGACTACAACCGTTGGCGCTGGCACCGGCGAACGGGATGACTTCGTGTTGTGAGTGCTCTGTGGAGTATTCTGAGAGGATGAGGCGTTGTCCGAATCCGCGATGCGGACATCGTAGATGTTGGCTTTGTAAAGAGGTTGTGACGTTCAACCACCATACTAGGAACTATGATCAAATCACCTATAATTGGTTTTGAAGCTTTCCGTTCCAACCTTTAACCAACAGAGATTGATCGAGATGATATATCGCACCAAGATTTGAACCAACTGGCGTAGCGCAGGGATGGGATCATTGATGTATACGACTTTTGGCACTTATTGTAAGCTCTTAATACGTGCATGAAAAGCTCAATCACCATCTCATCACTCAACGCACTGCTCTCTATCGTGACTCTAGATCTCCCACTCCTTCGTCCTACACACAATTCTATCGCAACGCACAGCATTTGCACAGCATCTGCCCACCCTCATCACCGCAGCGACAAAACCCTCTACCGGTCCCTTCATGTAAGCTCAAGGCCAAGTGCAGACCTCACTGCCAATGCCTGCGGGTCAGACTGTGTCCCGATCGACAGCGGCCTCTTCCCCGCTACCACCAGTGCTCCTTCACAGCATCACGTTTGCCTATTTCATCATGCCGGGCACTCAGTCCGCGGGTATCCATTTGGTTACGTGGAATTGTGCGGAGTGTACGTAAGGATGGTATTACTAGTGCAACTGGGGTAAGGAAAAGAAGGGGAAATGAGCGGTGACGAGTGTTTGCCGGAGGAACGTGGACATCGCAATTCGGGCCGATTGAAGAGCTGGATCGATCGCAGTATTTGATTTTCCTTAGTTGACTCAGTTTCTTGATCTCACTCGCAGCGTAATGTAGTACTACGCGAGGGCCATTCAAGACTACTTCACCGCCATCTTACGCCTTGTGTGTCCAAACAACCTTCCTCTCATTCCCATCTTCCTGCTTGTCACTCTTCCCTTCAACCCTTACTACAATCTCCGGCTTATTAACCAACGTCTGAAGCACAACACAGTACCTCTCCGTCAGCTTCCCTAACCGTTCGACCTCATCCTCGCTCACATCCCCACCACCATCCTTCTGTCCAAACACCAAATCAAATGTCATCCTTATCCCCGTAATGCCCACTGGCGCGCCCTTATCAACACCCAACGTGCCTCTGAAATCTAGATCGCCTTCCGCGGTGACATTGCCGGAGAGAACGGGTATGGAGAGGGCAGTCGCAACGGCTTTGAGCGTAACGCCAGCGCAGGCGACAAGCGCGTCAAGGAGCATGTCGCCTGAGCAGAGCTCGCCGGATATGTTGGGGTCGGGGCCGCCGGCTGCGGGGTGGAGGCCTGCTACGCGCGAAGCTTCCTTCACGGCGACGCCAGTCGAGAGTTTGCAAGCGATTGAGGTGCCATCGAGGCTTCCGGTGGACTTGAGGGTAACGACAGCGGAGGATGGGTCGGCGCGGTACCCTTCTTTGATGGGGGCTTGTTTGGAGCGGAGGTCTTGGGCGGCGGAGGACATGGTCGCTGCTGGAAGATGGCGCTTGTGAATCGTCCTGTGAGGTCAATTCAATATATCCGAAGACGGAGCAAGTTGTCAATACACTTTGACAGTTGTAAAATTAATACACTTTGGCAGCTGTAAAGTTGAAATTACTGTCGCAGCTGTAAGATTGAATATACTTTAGCAGCTGTAAGGGCTGGATTAGTTGACATCAGCGCACAGCGTCGCGCCGTTTGTACCCCGCGCTTCGCTGCGGAGACTCCACCTTTCCGAGCGGGTGAGAGGAAGGAAATTCCGTCGGCCTAGACATATCCGGAAGAGCTCAGAGCGAGGTACCAAAACAAGATCAGACGCTCACAAGTCTGGGCGCTGTGGTGGCCGGTTCTTTGTTGTGATCGAAAGTTGTGGTTCAGCAGGCTGTAACTTAACTCAACGTCAGAATCCGAGCGCATTGACAAAGCAGAAAGTCACGTGTGGTGCTCCGGCATGTTCAACCATCAGGTGTGAATGCTACGGAGATCGCACATTTGTCCCTCCAGTCGGTGAGCATCGCTATGATAAAGCCATCTTACAAAAGGCGTAGTGTCCTGCGCTAGCGTTCACCTCGACACCCGCCGTCCTACTCGTCGCCTCCATTCCCCAACATTGCCCAATGTACTTCCCACAAATAATGGTCGCCATTATTGAGAGAAACATTCGTGGACCCGCACACACTCCGAAGTCGACAACGGAAGAATCATCGTGATCCGATGTTGTTCGGTACACAGCTACGACCAAACTTCCGACAATGCCCTATCAGAAGAAGCTTTTCAGGAAATTCGACTACTCGCTTGTAAACAATTGAGCTCCCACCACCCGAGTTACGGGACAGTATCTACCAATACTCTTAAGAAGGGATTCAACTCACGGCAACTTATATCAAAGGTATTAGCGTTGGGACACATTAAGTTTACGCTTTAACTTTCCGCCCATCTGCTATGTCTCAAAGACCGTAGATCTACGCAAGTGATTCTAGTGTTCATTCGACAAAGTACCCTCACACCTCTGTTTATCTACACAGTGCGTACAGCACCAAATTGTTCAACGTCTCCGCCAAAGACGCTGGCTGGATATTTGTGCGCACGCGCCGGCGCACTCCTACCACCCATTCGCGTCGCAGTGATTGCGGCCCTGATTTCCACTGGTTAACACGTAAAGAATGCGGGCCAATTATGGTGCTGCTCTGAGCAAAATACTTGGGATGGTTGTGATCTTACTTAGCATAGGTATGTCCGACAGCATGCATTGCACTATCCACACGCTCCACTGCGTCCGTCTTGCAGGCTAACAATAAACCTCCGGTCAGTCATCTTTGTGCATGCGTTCGTACAGTGTTTGTTCATTTCTTTTGCTTGGCGAGTTGGAGATGGCGTAAGCATAATGCCCAATCCGGCTGATTCCAATCAGTCTTGTATGCAGCTTGACCAACGTCAGGCCATTTCTTTGAACAAAACTTGAGACAACACATCTAACGGTAAAACATGAAGCAATGGTTGGTTACCGACGACCGGCCTGGGGCTGCACTAGCATCCCCACTCTTGAGAAGTATATTATCAAACGTCGGACAGCGCGGTGGGAGCAGAAACTGCATGTTCTCAATTAGGGATGCGAGTACGCTGAGAGAATCTGTCATTGGCTACGTGCGGCGCTGCTTGTGGCGATATGCACATACATAGTTGGGTCCATACCATTGAACCACTCTCATCGCCCAACGACTCATATCTACATGTCACAGCTTGAAGTAATACCTGTGGCAATCTTATAAAGCGACCGGCGAAATCCTCGCGCGTCAAGACTCAATTGAGTTGATGCTGTTGTGGCACTTCTCATCTACTGGGCTTGCTCATTGCAATATCTGTCGTGTGACATGTGCTCCAGACACCGAGTGCCAAGATGGTGAGCCTGTTGAGCGGCTTTGAGAACTTACTCGTTCATCCTTCTGACATTACTCAATGCTTTCTCGTAACAGCCGAACGCCTTTTCCCTAGATGATCTCTCGGACCTTTGATACGTGCACCACTTAGTTCAACGCAATAAAGAGCGTGTTTGAATGGTATCAACATCCCTAAAGCATACTGGATGACATACCAGTAACAAACCACATACGTTCCTCCCAACAGTCCGCGCTCTCTTTCGGTGTCGCTTCCTACATTTCTTGTAAGCATACGGTTCCTGTGATACCTTATTATCATCCCTCCGGTAGAGTTTTCACCCACACTCCGTTTCCGGCCAGTTGAACCATCGTGGAAGCGAGTAGAAACCTTTCAACTTTCCTGGACATCGAGCGGGCTTACTATCGACGGCCCCATGACACCTCCAATACGTTTCTCAGCTGAAAACTTTGCCCAAATCAGCAGCACATTGCTACGTTCACCGGCGTCAGCGAAACATGCTACACCAACGCGCAGGACTCACCGTTTCCCCACTTCTGATGCGAGCCTTCCCATTGTCATCCACTCTCGGAGCCTTGGGGTTCTGCTCAGCATCATCATCCGTCGACTTCTGAGGTGTATAAAGTCCAATACAGCCCACCGATTTACATTCATCACAGCTCTCCAACACTACATCAAACCTTCACAATCAAGAACAATCAAGAACAAACCTCAGCTCTCTTCTCAACATTCACCATGAAGCTCTCCGTTATCCTTGCCGCGCTCTCCGCCACCTTCGGTGCCGTCCAGGCTGCAGACATCTGCCGTCCGACCGGAAGTGACTGCTTCGCTGGTGCGGTATGCTGCAACGGTATCCAAGAAGGACAATGCTGCAACTTAGGCGCAGCAACGACTCGCATTAGGATGACGGTTCCGGCCAATAGGTACGTCTGAAAATCTTCTTCTCCCTGCCCTTCCCATCCGCCTATCTCAGCTTTAGCTTCTTCTACTGACATGGATCCAGCCGTTCCCAAGGCTTCACCGGATCCGGTTGCAGCGGGACCGTATCAACGAACTCGAACAGTGTCGCTCGCACCGTGTGCTTCACCTACAACTCCAACCGCAATTCTGGGAAATGGCTCACGGGAGCCCAAGTTTCGCGCGTGCGCCGCGATCCGAAGCCCGAGGCTGAGGCGTGTGCCGAGCCGAATGCTGTGCTGCGCGTCCGCGATGGAGTTACCACCCGCGTTGATCTGCGCGATGGTATGACGGTTGAGGATGCGCTGCTCGCGCGTGATGGAGTGGTTGTTGATGCAGTTCCCTTCGAGGACCAGTACGAAACTGCGATGGACGATTAGGTAGGCCTGCGGGCGCTATCAATATCTGAGCTCTGAAAAGACGGAAAGGTCGAGTTCCGATGGGGCTAGGGATTACGGTACCGGGATTTCGTAGACACACATTCGTTTGATTTCCCCTCACTGTTAGCTAAAAAAAACGAATCAAAAGTGGCCACTTACAACTTCCCACGTTCCGTTCGGTAGAACTTAGACTAGTGTGCCGCTGTTCGATGCTTGAAATACTTTGAAATACTAGCGAATATCGAGAAGGTATTGATCAGTGTGCAACTTAGAAAGGTAATGAGCAGTATCTGTATGAGAGGAAACTAACCCAAGGCTTGGGGTGAGAAGTCGGTAGAGCTCATCCAAAGGGGGCTCAGTGCAAATTGCTTCAAAAGCAAATGTTGCCCATTAGTAGATCGCCACGCACTTTGTCGATTGATTTACGTTGCTACTGTATCTCTAGCTGATATAGAGTACGTATGCTCATTCGATCTGCCGTCATCGTTAGCTGTAACCAAATCGACATGCATCTAGATTCAATGCTAGGCTGAAATTGTTGAGAGATTTATGCAGGGCGCTTCAAACTCTCGATGATATTCTACCACTAACACGCATAACATGAAAGATGTATGCAATTCCAACCCTAAATCTTTGTAAACTCATCATCGAAATACCACACCGGATCCCCATCTGGACTTTGCTCCGTAAAGGTATATCCATTACCCAAAAACTGGAACCGATTGCCCGTCCGGTAGCTCAAATCGTAATCCTCCCATCTCACCTCCTTTAACAGCTCGAAGAAGTGTAGTCGACTCCCAGGGTAAATCGCCGTTACAGGCCCATGCGTCTTGCCCATTTTGAACCACGAGCGACAAGCTGAAGACCATACGAGCCGCTTCATCAGCTCGTGCGTGTGGTTATAGAGGTCTTTAATTGCGCCACGCTTGGGCTCGAAGGATTTGATGTTCTCGGTTTGGAACTTGGCAATCATTTGGAAGGCGTAGCGGGTGTACCATTCGAGGATGGGAAGAATGGAGGAGTGGCTTGCGGGGCCATTGGGGCCAATAAGTACTGGTAAGAGAAGTTAGTTGTTTTGGTCTTCTTCGACGCGTTCAAATTGTGCGACTTACGAAACATATTGGGAAAGTTCTCAGCCGTAATGCCCAGATAGCCAACCGGAAAGTCGCCAAACTGCGTCTTGATGTCTGCATTGTTGCGTCCGGTGACTTTGAAGTGAGGAGTGAACGATGTGTCGAAGCCAGTAGCGCAAATGACGACATCAACCTCATGCTCAACACCACTTTCGTCAACAATACCCGTCTCGGTCAATCGCATAGCAGACTCATGGATCACCTCCACATTCTCCTTTCCAAGGCTCTCAAGATAACCGCTACCGGGCGTCATCCGCCGGCACCCAAGTGCGAAGTCCGGTATCATCTTCTTAGCCAACTTGTCATTGGCCAGCTTATCATTCATGAGATTTGCGATCAGCTCTCGCGAATTCTTCTGATCTCCCGAATGCATGTGCATGAGGTTGAATCGCTTGTTCAGCTCACCTTCCACGTCTCGCGCATACTTCCTGTACTCTTCCGGGTCATCTTTCCACTTCTGGATCTGTTCCGCATCGTATTCGAAGTTGGTTCCGCCAGGACCGGCATACTTGGCCCCAAAGCCTGTTGTGATCCATACGGGTGATCTTAGGAATGCATAGAGCTTTCCGACTTTAGCTTGGATGTTGGGGATAATTTGTACGGCCGATGACCCGCCGCCGATGACAGCGACGGTCTTCCCGGTTAGATCGTAGGTGTTGTCCCACTGGGCCGAGTGCATCAGCTTGCCCTTGAAGAGATCCAAACCAGGGATGTTAGGGTACTTCCAGCTATTAAGAACGCCCGAGCCCGAGATCAGGATGTCGCACCAGTCGTCTTCCCGCTTGCCGTCAGCCCCAAGAATAGACACCTTCCATTGCCCGCGGTCCTCATTCCAAGTTGCGCTTTCCACCGTGGTCTTAAACTGTACGTACTTCTCGAGCTCATACTTTGTCGCAACATCTTTGAAGTACTGCCAAATCTCCTCGCTGCTGGAGTAGTATGCACTCCACGCCGGGTTGCGCGCCCATGTAAATTGATAACTATGCGATGGAATGTCGCACGTACACCCGGGATACCGATTCTCGAGCCAAGTGCCGCCAATATCCGAGTTCTTCTCGTAGATCTGAAGGTCGACATCGGTGAGTGCCCGTTCGGCCTTGTAAGCGATTTGAAGACCCGCAGCGCCGGCACCTACGCAAACAATGCGCAGGTGTCGTTTAGCGTGAAGGGGCTTTTCCGTAATGCGGTAGCCGTCAAAGTCTTGATTGTACCACTCGTTCTCGTGGACGGAATCGGAGGAAGGTATCAGGCCTGGGTCGGGTGCGCCGGAAATCTCCATAATACGTGCGGGAGCCATGATGAAGCAGCTGTCAAGATGGTCAGGGAGCCAAGACGTCGAAATGCACAGTTGTACAGTATGTCGAATAACCGCAGCGTTGAGAAGATTAAGTCGCGCCGATACTTGAACGCCTCGGCATCCGCGCTCGCGTTGAGGGGTCATCTGATGGGCGCTGCATGTCACCCTTTAGCGTGACATTTGCCCCAGTGCGGAGTCGATCGTCCCGAGGCAGACGAGCAAAACGACGGGTCGTGACCCCACCTGCTCGCGTCGGTCTGGAATATCCGCAAAGGGCGGGGTACGAGGGATGTTAGCTAACAACGCCTTGTGAAACGAGCTGAGATACCTTGAATCTCACCAAAGTGTTCTGCTTCGAAATACGTGCGCCTATCATGGACTCCAAAGAAACGTACAAGCCAGCCTTCGACGAGCCGCCCGGCACCAACCTAGCTGGCATTCCCATCCAAGGTCTGCAGCTCCCATCGCCGTATGTTTCATACGGCAGGCCTTATTATGAGTCTTGCGCCAAACATATCAAAGACACCTTCCACGCGTCGAAGCCGTACATCATCGTTTCTCGATCGCTGGCCCAGAACACGGACAAGCTAGAGAAACTAATCGAAGCCATCGGCAAGGACAATGTCGTCGGAGTGAAGAAGGGAATGACTCCGCATACGCCATGGTCAGAGATTTTGTCCATAGCAGCGGATTGTCGAAAGGCAGGAGCAGATTGTGTCGTTACTTTGGGCGCTGGGAGTCTGACTGATGGTGCGAAGCTTGTTGTGCTGGTGAAGACTTCCTCCCTATCAGAGTCGCGCGACTGCTAACTCGCCAGTGTTTGGCGAATGATATCAGCGAGTCGAAACAACTAGCCCGATACTCAGTCGAAAGCACCGACATACCATCCGATGTGAAGCAGCCAACCGTGCCACTTATTACAATACCCACAAGTTTATCCGGAGGTGAATACTTTTCCCTTGCTGGTGGCACCGACGATTCCACGAACCACAAGCATGGTTTCCTACACTCTGGCATGGGATCAAAGCTCAACATTCTTGATCCAGAGTTGTGCTTGACTACACCAGAGTATCACTGGCTGTCGACTGGGATTCGCTCCGTCGATCATTGCGTTGAGGCCATATGCTGTCTGACCGCGACACCCGCTTCCGACGATAGTGCCGAAAAGGGCCTACGTCTTCTTGTACCCAGTCTGCTGAAATGTAAGGTCGACCCAAACGACGTCTCTGCTCGACATCGTTGTCAGATGGCAGTGAGATATGCCATGGAAAATGTACGAAGAGGGATACCGATGGGCGGTAGCCATGCAATAGGCCATCAGCTCGGTAAGTGCTACTATGCTCATCCACGCAGATTTCTTTGCTGACAGTCGATAGGCCCACTCGGCGTACCTCATGGTATTACCAGCTGCATCATGTGTCCCGCAGTCATGAAGTACAACATCAAACACGGCTCTTCGAATCCGGAAATCGCTCGTCGACAACACATGGTGACCGACATCCTATGGTCCGAGCCCGAAGTTTCCAGCGCTCTCAAAGCCGCGGGTATGAGCGAAGACTCGAATGACCTTGGGGATGTCCTGAACGCGATAATCCGAGCTCTGGGACTTCCCAGGACGTTGGGTGAGCTAGACGTGTCAAGCGAGCTGATACCCGCACTGTCTAATCGAGCGTTGGACGACTTCTGGGCCCCTACGAATCCTGTACCGCTCCTTAAGGCGTCGCAAGTTCAAGAGATTTTGGAAGTAGTCGTGTAAGTTAGACTATAGAGAAATAGCAACCGAAGAGCTTCATTGAGAGGTCTCTGTCGTCCACTCGTGCGTGGTGTTCAGTTTGCTCTTTGATAAGCTCCCGCAAGAGCGCGGCCGCACGTTTCGCGTTCCGTGTTGCACCCGAACTGAGTCGAAACGGAGGCAGCATTTGCGTGCTGTTAATTTCGCTACCGAGGATCGGTTTGGCTTCTCCCAAAGCGTCCAATTGCTCGATCGCCCACGCGCGTTGTGAAACATTCTGGCATTCGGTCCCAAAGAGGAAGAGCGGCCATAGAAGGCTTGGATGGATGACCCTGCGAAGATGACTGTTGACTTCTTCGCCATACGCACGCTGCATATGTTCCCAGACCTCACACAATGCTCGCTGAGCTAGAGTCGAGTGAGGTAGGTGCCACCAGCTTATTCTGTGTAGGTACACGAAAAGAACCCAAAAGCTAGCAAGGTAGACGCTAAATATTTCTTCGAGTCGGATAGCTAGATCCGGAGAGAGAACTTGAGTCAGCTGTTCCGTTGTCAAAGAGATGATGGCGGGTCGGACGTTCCATAACTCGAAGAGCTCCGATTCCAGTTGCTTGCAGGCAACGACTACCTCGAACTCATCCTCGGAAGTAAAGCGATTTCTATGGTGCTTGTCATGAGCGCTGATCCTTCGACAGTAGCTTTGAGATGTCATGTACCACTCGAGAGCCGGCTGCAGCATGGTATTGAGCATTACTTGTTTGACCTGCCCGAGTTTAAGTTGAGGAGAGCGGGCGCTGGGACCATACGGCGAGTGGTGGGAGCTCTCTGGAGATGCGTCCGACAATGAGATCTCCGGGTCCTCTATGTCTTTGTCACGATCGCCATTTACGGACGAAGTAATTTGTGTGGGATAGTGAGCCACTACACCGAGCGACTTCGGTGGTAACAGGTGCTGTCCTCCGAGGTGAGACGCCTTGCTGTCCAAAGTTTTGAGCCAGGATAATAGCTGCTGGGAGTATCGATTCCATGGCATCTCATCTGTAATGACCGCATCAGCCAACTCCCGCGGGAAAATGGAAGCCTGGTGGGCGTCCTGGTCACGAATGACCTCAAACCATGCCAGCAAGAACACAGCAGCGAGCATAGTTTCTCTGCTCCTAGGCTTAGGCCCGCTGTGCTTGAACAGCTTGTGTCGGATCTCTTCACACGCGGCCGCATGTCGTTCAAAGATCCTGCTCATGGCTTTTTGACGCGAGCATTGATCTTGAGTCTTCTCATCCATCATCAAAAACTCAACGACGCATAAAAGCGCACTGTGTACCGCTCTTGAGTCGTCACTTAAGTCGCACAAATAGTGCTGCAGTCGTCTCCAACGGTCAAAGCCACCGATCAATATAGCTGCCGGAGGCTGTACAATCTGCTGGAAGAACTCAATGGCTATATCACCGCGATGAACGCTATCCTGATATCCGGCCGTACCTGGGGGGTGCATCGATGACATGGGTAAAATTATTCCCGAATCCACGGGCTCTATCTGGGGCGATGTCAAACCATCCATGTTGGCAGTCGAGCTAGGTATGTGGACAGTAGAGATTGTTGTACTCGGTTCTACAGCATCTTGGCCTATCTCATTTTGAGCGCTAGGGATCCCGAGGCTTGTTCCTGGTGGACTTTCGACCTCCGGGAAGAGGCATGAGAACTCGCCTGCCCAGGATGTGTCCAAATCACCCAAGAGCTGATTGAAGTCAAATCGCCTGCTCTGGGTCCATTGGGATGCATTCGGCGTGACGTGGCCGCTGCGATGAGGCCCTGGAGTTCGTGGAGTCGGAAACGGCAGGAAGTCCAGGTTGGTACCTTGGAGAGGGTCGTTACGCGTAGATAGTAGAGAACGATCCGTGGAGACACCGGTCCCTTCAGCGGCGACACGCTCCTTTCCCGAGCCACTCGAAGTCCATGGCCTGTAGTAGCAGTTGAGTTGCAGCCTGGCGCAGTGTCCGCATACAGGATGCGCTTCATCACAGCGGACACGGCGTTGCTTACATGTGGCGCATCCAGTGCGAGATCTCGGCCCGGAGCGGCCAGGTCCAGAACGGGGTACCGAAGGGCGCCGTCTCTCGGCAAGAGGTCGCTGGACCGATCCGTCAGAGTGGGTGCTGCCCTGCATATCGATCGTCGATGACACCGAGTGATGAAGCGAAACGAGACGTTGGGCTCCGGTTGTGTTCGGTTGCGTCGCCATATTTGTCGCCTCGCTCGGATACAAGATGATTTCCAAGAGTTGGGGGCGTCTGGGGAAGTGCGGAGAAGATCCTAGGACGGCCCACCGCGGGGTTAAGCTTTTCCCGGGGCTACGCCACTCTTGGATTTCAGCGTCGCGTTGCTCGCAACGACGCCGGCGATGTGGTCGATCGTCGTATCTGCATGCGTGAAATCCGGGGATAGCGTGCTGGGCAGTGGTCGCGTTGCTCGCGAAAACACCAACACCCTGGTTGGCCATCGCAGGTGTATACGCGACGTGTGGGGAAATGAACTTTGCAGACGGAGGTTGTTCTAGACTGTACATCTCGGACCCAGGACCCACTACAAAGTGCCAGTTCCTTAGACATTGGTTCATTCAAGTGTTTCATTCTCTTTCTTGACCGGTAACACAAACACCAGCATGGCGAACGGCATCGTGCAACATGGGCAGAGTCCCCAGGCGAAGGGGCGACAGTTTCGATCGTACAACGTCATGGTTATCCTCGCCATGAGCTTTGGCTCCATCGCTATGGGCTATAGCGGGTCTATAATCGGCTCGACGCTTGCCCAGGACTCGTTCTACGAATACTTCCAACTCCGGACCCGGCCGGATGCGACGGGGCTCCTCTCGGCCATGAACGGCCTCTTCCAAGCTGGTGCGTTCTTCGGAGCACTGTGTATCTCGTGGGTAGGCGATCGATGGGGGCGCAAATGGAGCATAACCGTCCCGGCCCTGCTGGTTGTCTTTTCCGGCGCGCTGCTGGCCGGTTCAGTGGACATTGGAATGTTCCTCGCCTTCCGCTTCTTCTCGGGAATGGGATCCTTCTGGCTGCTGGGCGCCATTCCAGTGTGGATGACGGAGATTGTGCCTCCACGCAACCGCGGCCTGCTGGTCGACGTCCACAGTGCGGCGCTGTTGTTCGGATACGCGATGGCGTCGTGGTGCGGATTTGGTTTCTTCCACGTCAAGACGATAGATGCGTGGAGAGGGCCGCTTGCTCTGCAGTGTCTGCCGGCGTTGATTGTTGTGGCAGTGATGAAGTGGTTGCCCGAGTCGCCACGCTGGCTGATCTCAAAGGGAAGGCACGACCAGGCTCGCAATGTGCTCTCCAAACTCCACCAGCGAGAAGAGGCAGTCATTGAATTTGCGCAGATCGAAGCTCAGCTGCAACTCGACAGTGCACTGCCGAATACGTGGGTGTCGCTCGTCACGAAGCCGTCGTACCGCAAGCGCGCGCTGTACGCGGTGGGTCTGGCCTGTGGAATCCAGTTTACCGGAGTGCTAGTCATCAACAGTATGTGTACATGCTCTCTTTGACCGTTGTTGGCTAAGTAGCACAGATTACGGCGCTATAATCTACAGCGGGCTGGGCTACGAGGAAGACGTCGTCCTCCTCTTCCACGCTGGCTTCAACACGCTCGCGTGGGTGTGTGGGATCATCGCAATGTTCATCATCGATCTCTTTCCTCGCAACGTGCTCGTCGCCTTTGGAACTGCCATGGTCACATCGTGTCTGACCGTCGAGGCTGCGCTTGTGGCCAATTTTCCCGTCGGACCAGATCAGAACAACACTGCGCTTCGAGCGGCTGCTGCCATGACCTTTTGCTACATTGCCTTTGCTCAGCTCTTCCTCGACGGCACCCAATACGTTTACTTTGCCGAGCTATTCCCCAACCATCTCCGAGCGAAGGGCATGACCATCGGCATGGCATCGATAGCACTGATGAACGTCATGTGGCTCCAAGTGGCACCGACTGCGTTTGAGAAGATCACGTGGAAGTTTTACCTGTGCTTCATCATCCCCGCATATCTCTTTTCTATTGTTTGTTTCTTCTTCTATCCGAACACGAAGGGTCTTGCGCTGGAGGAGATTGCCGCTCTTTTTGGAGATGAGGTCGGGTCTGAGGTGTATCGCACACACTGTGGCGGTACCACGATGGGGCAGGACCACTCAAGTGACAAGGCCACTCCGATTGAGGGCTCGGTACACGAGCACAAAGAGAAGGTCTAGGATGCGCAGTGGATTAGATAGTGGTGCAAGTAGAAGACTAATAGATACTGCACGGCAATGAACAGGCCTTTCGGTTACGCGAAGATGACGTCAGTATACACAACAATCTTTCAGACAAATTCACGACATGCTCCCAGCTAGACAGACTGCAAAGCTCTCTATCATGCTACTGCACGAAGCTACATCGGATATGACTGACTTGTGTCTGAACAGCCGAGGCAGCCAAGGCAGCGCTTACCGAACTGGTAAAGGTCTGTCTTCTCCACCCCATACTGCCCGCTGTTCTAAGCGGTTGATTACTTCTTAGCTGCTGTTGCCGTTACCTACTACTTCTTTTGTAGTTAGTAGCAAGAGGCAATAGTCCTTTAAGCACGCCAAGGTTCCACGGCTTGGATGATTCTTCATCACACCTCTCTACATCGCATCTTCATTGACGATTATGGCCTCATCAACTATGGAACAGATGAAAGATCCCTCATACCTCAATCCAGAGCTTGCAGAGGTTCGTGGTAGCTACCTAATCCATATTGCTCTACTCATAAGCTCGACAGCTGCTGAGTACCGGAGGCCCAGTACCATCGTTGGATGCCTCAACCGACATACATGCACTGCGCAAGATGCTGCTAGAGAAGAAAAAAGCTATGACAGCTTCCGCTGCGCCCGCTGCTTCGGACATCGAGGAATCAGACCACAAAATCCCGACACGTGATGGAGCCAGCATTATCGTGCGCACTTACCGCCGCCGTGGAACTCGCGGAGGTCCAGTTATGGTGATGTTCCATGGCGGCGGTTGGATACTGGGTGGCCTTGAGAATGAAGCTTTGCTTTGCAGACAATGGGCCGAGCAGCTGAATGGCGTTGCAGTAGATGTGGACTACCGGCTTGCTCCAGAGTTCAAATTCCCTGTTCCGGTATACGACTGTTACGACGCGGTGAAGTGGACTGCGTCTAACCCAGACGTGCACGGCGGAGACCTGGGAAAAGGCTTCATCGTTGCTGGTGTGTCTGCCGGAGCGAACATGGCTGCCACCGTCACACATCTGGCACGCGATGAAAATATGGTTCCGACGCTTACAGGCTGTTGGCTTTCCGTCCCATCCTTGTTATCTCCGGAAGTCGTTCCAGACCGGTACAAGAAAGACTACCTAAGTCGAGAGCAGCACAAAAGTGCGCTGATATTGAACAAAGGCGCAATGGAACTGTTCCGAAGTATGTATTTGCTCAATCATCAGATCCGTTGCTAACAAATTGGGCTACAGAGCTGTATGAAGACGACCCCAAGTCACCCTTGATGTCGCCAGTGCTGTTCGCATCGCACGAGGCTTTACCACCGACCTACTTTCAAGTCGCTGGAGGAGATCCGTTGCGTGACGAAGGCCTCATCTACGAGAAGATTCTTCGAGAAGAATGCAGTATCAGCACTAAGATCGATTTGTATCCAGGTCTTCCTCACGGCTTTACGTCATGGTGGCCCACAGCGTCTTTCAGCCAGAAGCAACGAAGGGACGCTATTTCCGGCTTGCGGTGGCTTTTGGAGAGTCGATGAGTGTCACTGAGAGTAATGCATTTCCTAGTTAGCCATTTAATGGATCACTTTTCACTTGGATGCTGATGCCATTCTGACGCTGCGTTGTTCGTCAGTGCCACACTTGTCACCGCACGCCCATCCTCCGCAAAGAACATAATTAACGAGCCATAAACTCTCCGCCATTTCCGATAGCCATCTCCTCATTGTGTGGTATAGAAACTAGCAGGCAACGGACGCGATTCTCCGTCAGCACCATGATCGACAAGCGACGCACGCGACGCACGCGACGCGAGACGCGATAGACGAGTCAGCATCCTGAGCATCGGATGTTGGACCAGCTCACGCTCTTCCGAGTCGGAATTGGGCTAGCATACGGGGATCATTTGCTTTTGGCCGAGGAGCATCGTTCACCGCTAAAGAGTGCGTTGGTAAATGCAAGAGTAGTTACGATCTCGTCCAAATCGCGCCACGCACTGAGGATGGCTCAAAACGGAGAACCCAGTGGCAGACAAAGTCGATTATCCACCATCACTGGCCCCAGTACACCCGAGTTACTCGATTGGACATTCAACCATGTCCTGCGAAACGCGTGTCTCCACCACCCTAACCGGACCGCAGTGATTTCCCAGCATCAGGACGAAAGCTACAGCTACCTGGAACTTCAGACTCGCAGCAATCGGTTGGCATTTGGTCTGCACTCTTTGGGCGTGAGGAAGGGCGATAGAGTTGGAGTACTCCTGGGGAACCGTTCAGAATATGTGGATGTGAGTTGTGAAGTCACATGATCGCGTGTGTGTGGCTCATTGGAGATCTAGACTATGTTCGCGTGCTCCCAGCTAGGCGCTTATTTCACCCTTTTCAACTACGCGTACTCATCGACCGAGCTCGTCAATGCATTGACAGCTACTACACCAAAGATTCTCCTTACATCTCTGGGAACGTCGCGTTACGATTACAGTGCAGTCCTTGCCAGTCTGCGAGATGCAGCTATTCCTAAGAAGATCATTATTCTCAATGACCTATCAAACCCAAGTGTATCGAAGACTGTAGTTCATCCTTTCGTCCGCTATGAAGATGTCATATCGAGGCGAGGATGGTCATCAGAAGACATGCTGGCATTGGAAAACGGAGTTCTGCCCTCTGACATCCTCAACCTCCAGTTCACGTCAGGAAGCACCGGTCTGCCAAAAGCGGCGGCGTTGACGCACCATGGAATGGTCAACAGTGCGCGCTACATTGGCGATGAGATGAACGTCACCGAGAAGGATCGCATCAATGTGCCTGTGCCGCTGTTCCACGCATTTGGTCTCATCATGGGTGAGTGTCTCGATGTTACATCCTTAATCTTGACTCACTATCGAAGGTCTCTGCAACGCAGCAGTCCACGGCGCATCCATCGTCCTTCCCTCGGAGTACTTCGACGCATCTGCAACACTTCATGCTGTTGAACGGTACAAGTGTACAGGTCTTTACGGAGTTACGACCATGTTCGTAGATGAGCTTTCACATCCCGGATTTTCTCGAATAGATCGGTCTTCACTTCGGTACGTCTATGGTCCTATATCACTCTTCATGCAACTGACTCGTTCACAGTTTTGGCATGATGGCTGGCTCCGCGATGCCTGAAGAACTCCTCATCCGCGTCATGACCAGATTTCCAATCGCGGAGCTCTACACTAACTGGGGCATGACTGAATTATCGTCTGTCGCAACAATGACTACTGCAAGCGACCCAATCGGAAAGAAGATGAGGACGGCCGGACGCTTGTTGCCCAACTTCACCGGAAAGATTGTGGAGCCGTATACGTCGCGAGTTTTGCCTTGGGGTCAGCGCGGAGAAATCGTCATCCACGGTTTCGGGGTCATGCATTCGTACTACAATGATTCTGAACGAACCGCAGTGGTCCTTCGACATCATGAAGATCGCGAAGTACATGGTCACCCGCGGAAATGGATGCACACGGGCGACGAGGGCTACCTGGACCAGGACGGGTATTTTGTCATCACGGGTCGCATTAAAGATCTCATCATTCGCGGCGGTGAGAATATATCCCCGTTGGAGATTGAAGCGCGCTTGTTTGAGCATCCGGCGATCAAACAGGCTGCCGTATTTGGGGTGCCGAGCAGGAGGTATGGGGAGGAGGTAGCAGCGATGCTCGAGTTCGACGAAAGTTACACAGGCACATCACCTTCCGATACCGACATCAAAATATGGATCAGGAAAGACCTGAGTAGGTACAAGACACCTAGGTATATCTGGTGGCTAGGTGATGCGGTGCTTGGGGTGCCAAATGAATGGCCAAAGACGGCAAATGGCAAGTTGCGAAAGGGGGATATACGGAAGATTGGAGAAGGTGAGTGACTTGCCTTTCAATGAACTTTTAGGCGTCTTGCTAACAGTATCGCAGAGTTACTTCGAAATGCGCCTGCTGACGCTGGACTGGAAATCAAAGCTTCTTTGTAAAATGGTCCTAGCTTGAAATCCTTGGGGTAGCCGTATATTCCTCCATAACTCATTTACATTGTTGCAGGAGAGAACATCACACTTATGACGCTCTCAACCGTGCCGCTTGAACTAAGAATCTTGACCATAGGCTGGCGATATTGACATGCGTGCAAGAGTTTTAGGCGCCTGCGGCGGACATGATTATAGCTTTCGTACGCAGCCTGTACTGTTTGTTCTCGTCCTGGGGCCCGAGAGTGTAGTTTCTCTGAGATAAAAAGCCCGAGAGCGCCTGCGGTTCGCGATTGAATGGTCTTCGTGGCATGGAACCCGAACCCGCGACACGGGATGCAAGAGTGCTCCGTGGCGTATTCGACTGTGGTCTAGTTCATCATCATAAGGTATATCAGGAGTCATTGGGACGCGGCGGATAAGACTGCAGCTCGTTTCCACGCTTAGACGTAGCCGGCGCGACATGGCTGGACGTTAGTCCTACTTATCTCTGGGACGCGGAAACTGCTACCAGGCTGATTAATTGGTGCCAAAAAGGAGACATATTGAAGCAAAGAACTCGTTGGACGATCTTTACTACATCCTGCGATCTGCCTGACTCCCTTACATGCCGCTAGTTTCTAAGTCTCACGAACGGTGAATCCGCATCCACTTCCAAGAACCACGCAAGTCACGCGAACCGCGCGCCTCTATACGCAGATATGACGAGAACGACCTCATCGACTTGACCCGCTGCCAATCAATTAACACTAATAAACGTAGTCGTCTTATGCGGCGTCGTCGTGAAGCTATCTGTACTCGTAAACGTACTCGTGACAGTCTAGAAAAGCATGTCAGCCATCCATCTCCGGCTCAGTTCAACAAACTCTCGACTCACTGTAGTAGCCGTAAAAGTAGAAAACCGCAGCGTCGTGGTCGCAGACGCAGGAGATCGCGCCGACGTAATCAAACAGCTACACGCGGGCGTGAGACCTTGCGGAAACACGCCCATAATGTCGCGGATATACTTTGGTACTTCGACGTCGCGTTGTTCAACGTTCTCTGTTATCTGCAGTACAGGAGCTGCTGTGATAACTGGAGCAAAAGCTTGTTTTGCATGCACCGAATTCGCCCTCGGCATCATCGTCCTCTTCACGTCCGGTTGGCACTGGCTCGGCAAATGCATAAGACAATTTCGATCCCACCACAGTTTTCCACTCGGCGTCGGACTGGGCAAATTTGTCGCGTTCGTACCTAGAGGGATATAAAAGATCCTACACGGCCAGTACTCGAAGTAGACATCGACCTGGTAAGACTTGCATCTTGGATCAGCAAGGCAGATTTGATGGCACTCCTCAGGAGCGGCGCGGTAATCGTAGTAGGTCTCGGCTTCGCAGGGACCCGGGACACGAGGGTCGCCATTTGGGTCGCCCTCTGGACATTTGAGTGTTACCATTGGTGGGGCATCCCAGCCGCATTGCATGCCGGGGGATGGGCTGGGACAGCGAAGGGTTAGGGTGGGGTGGCTGAGAGCGTTAGTGTGTTGAGATGGATTGCGGAGAAATGCATGTGTACTTTAGATCCGTAGATGTGACTGAAATATGTTTGACAATCCATGATGTTCTTGTAGAAAGTTGCGAGGCAGTCGTCGAGACGGTGGAGAAGTCGGTTTGAGCGAGGAAATCGGTGCACCAATCCGTAGGCTTGAAATTGGGAGGCAAGGGAGAGGCTCGCGGACTGATGTCGATACCAGTTAGTTTTTCGCCGTTGATGCTACTTTTGAAGTTGTGCGTTGTGCGTCCAACTTACGGATTCAGGAGCCGGCTTTTCGTGTAAGAGATAAGGTCGTCTGTTGAGCACTCCGCTCCATGGTCCCATGTGCTCCGGAAGCATGAAGGCCGCAAGCAAGCAAGTGCCTGGGTTGCGCTCGGCGCCGTTGTTACTTGTCGTGCTGCGTGATTGATGTTCGTGGGGGCCGGACTCGCGTGAACTAGGCCCGCCAAAGGAAGGAGCAGGAGGAAGATGTAAGAGGTCGACGCCATGATAGAAAACGATGCACTGTTCTGATATGATTCCGACGCGTTTTCGAGATCTTGAACAGCTGCGCGACGTGGGTTTTAGTCGTGAGGAGCAACCTCTTCATCCGATGACTACGTACCATATAACGGGGCGTAGTGCAGGACCGAGTCTTGCTTTGGCAGCTTCCCCTCCTCGCTGGAGTAGGTATTTGCAATACTTACTTTAGATGTCTCTTCGCACGTCACGTTCGCGCGAACACAGGAATCCGCCGCAATATACAGCTTACGCCCCGCATCATATCATCCATCTTCATCCATCCCAATGCCACATGGTCGACTGCTTTTCTCCGAATTCGAGATCCCAGCTGGAACCTATCCAACGAGAAGGCCGACAAGCGACATCCGATCCGAGTCCTTGTCATACGCGAGTCCAGCCGCAAGGTGTTCCGACAAAGTTGTAGCTGCGCCGTTGGAGCAGACATGGATGCGCTGCCCGGCTAAATAGTCACCGCAATCAATTTTCTTGATTTCCGTGCACTGCATCGGGAAGGAAGAGAACTAATTAGTTCGCACGCGGTGCATGTTTGACAAATACACGTTGATTGAGTTAGCACATGCGCACTGGCGCAAAGGACGTCTAGAGATCAACCGTGGATCCATGCAAACACGGACTAGGTGAAGAATCCTGGTCAACCGTGGTGGATTTTAACCCCCGAGACTGAAATGTCCTTGCGAATCATCTACAATAAATGGTCTACCATACCATTAAGACATGCACCTCCTTCCAGCCTTTTTGTTCCTAATACCCACCGTCGACCAGCGAATTCGCCCAAACCTCCACATACGCATACCCCTCACTATTGAGCACCATAGCATCCCCCTTCCCCACATCAAACCCCAAATCCTTTTCGGCTTCATCAGGAATCCCATCACCGTCCGTATCCACAGCCATCGTGCCACCCTTAATCGTTCCCACGCCACCCATGCTCGCCTCGTCACTGATCAGCGCACCTTTTTTGCCGTAGGATGTGACTTCGGCGACGAGTTGCGTATCGACGCTGTCCCTTACTCGGCTCGCGCCAGCGGATAAGACGACGAAGGCGAGCGCGTCTATGGCATTGAGAACTCGCGTTGGACCGGGGTAGGAGAATTTCTGGACTTGGAGAGCCATGTTTCCGTAGTTGGCGGATGCGACTCCGAGCACGGCGCCATTGAGTTTCCCATCCTTATCGCCATCGAAGAAGTTCCCGTCAACAAACCCATGAAACTTCGCATTCCCTCTCGTGAACGGCGCCACACTCGTACTTGGGCCACTGATGAAGTAGTTGCCCACAATATTCGCCTCGCTCACCTGCTCACTATCCCCCGCGATGTACCCTCCGCCACCGCCCCAGTTATACACTACGTTATTCGTGAACTCGTTCGTACCCTTGACCTTGGGATTCCTCGTCTTGTTATCAATGTACAGATTGCGGAAAAGCGAAATGCCGTTGCCGACAGCCGTCTGGATCAGTCCGCCGCAGGAATGCGTCTCCAGACCTTGCCCGATGATGCTGTTCTGAATCGTGATGTTACCGACAGTAGACCCACTGATACTAAACGTCTCGTCGCGACCCCACGTGACGCTCACATGGTCGAATATCATATTCCCCCCTTCCGCAATCGTAATCGCATCTTTTCCACTTGCCCCGCCCTTGCCCATGCGGATTCGAATATACCGTACAATCGCGTCATTGGCGTTGGAAAAACTCCAGCCATTGCCGTATACGGTGATGCCATCGCCGGGCGCGGTCTGACCGAGAATGGTGATGCGTTTTTGTACGACGAGGCGATCTTTGATTTTGATGGCGCCGCCGATGGCGAAGACAATGATGCGGTCTGGTTTTGAGACGGCGTCGCGCAGGGATCCGGCACCGCTGTCGGCGAGGTTGGTGACGATGTAGACGGAGCCTTTGCGGCCGCCGATTGCGTTGCGACCGAAGCCTTCTGCGCCGGGGAAAGCGAGGAGGGCAAAGGCCGAGGGTAACAGGAGGACGTAGAGCAAAGAGAAGTATAGCATATTGGCTGAACGATTGCAGAGTAGTTGACAAGCAATGAATGCGTAAGAAAAACGAGAGAAGGTGATGTATGCGCCGAACACGTCCGGTGTGTTGTAATCGCCGAACTGTAGTGTCTGCAGAATAATAGAAAAGAAAGCGGCGGCTGTACCGTTTCCCAGCCTTGATTCGAGGAATTTGATTTTTCAAGAGGTCTAATTGCCATCTTTAGGCTGGGGGTGTATTCGAAGCGGTGTCATGGGTTCGTCGTTCCTCCAATCAATTTACCCTACTAGTAACATTTCGAAATAAATGCCTTCGCGTGGAGGATTAGTCGATTACTGTGGTGGTATCGAGTTGGAATCTCCATCCAGGTATTCTAGACCCGTTAATAAATACTCACACCTACATATACACATCGCTACCTACCTATACCTAAATGACCACCCCTCTACGCCGTCTGCTCCCAAGCGTCAACCAATAAAGCCCCCCCAGCCACAAACCCCAAAACCCCAATTCCCCAGTCCCCCAAAAGCCCTTCTTTCACACTCCAGTGCAGCGTCATCGGCATATACCCCAAATTGCTAACCAGATCCCTCCACCAGCACCAATCTTCTTTCTTCCTATGCCGTCTCTTCTCCTCTTCGCGTAACTTGCCCTCTTTCTCGCCATCACCCATTACCCTCTTCTCGTCTTCTGTCGGAGGAGCCTGCGTCGAGGAGCCTTGCGGGCGGTAGTACCGTTCGATGCCTAGTCGCACAAGTTCCAATGCGACGTACGCTGCCCAGAACCGACAACTATACATCGACCATAGCGTCTCTCTTCGAATGCCTTCCTCTCCGGTCCACTTTTTGCTTGTAAGCACACCTTTACTCGCCAAATATGCGCCGTTCTCTAGCACCTGAAAGGCCACCAGACTCGCGATCTCAGCCCACACCAGCGTCCTTAGCAAGCGCTCTTTATTCTTACTCGTACCTGCGTCGGTGGTTGTAGGTAGAGGCGTGCGATAGGTACTCCGCGCCCACACATACAGACCCACCAACCCCCACAACCGTGCAAAGATTCGGTAATCCTCAATCACCGCAGATATTGCTTTTGTCGCGCCCGCCAATTGTGTAAGGATGTGCGTCTGCTCTAGTGCGGGGAGAGTTGCGACCAGCGTTTCGACGGGGAGGAGAACATCTTCAGCTTTCTCTGCTATCGTACTCGCGAGGGAAGCGAGACGGCGGTCGACGAGACGGGATAATACGGCATGGACAAGGCTGAGCGCGTAGCTCGTTGTGGCGAGGAGGGCATCGGTGGATGCGGGGTTCGACAGGAGCGTGGAGAGGCGGACGAGGGTGCGGTCGGTGGTTCTGGCTAGGTAGAAGATGTAGCGGAGGAGGAGAATGCGTAGTCTAGAGAGGACAGTCTGTTGTGGACGCCGTGATGGCGGTTCAGAGGGCGATGGTGGGGGTTTGGCACTGGGGTTGGCGGGGACTGTTGTGCTTGAGGGATGCGGGGTTGAGGCCATGATTGCGCGAGTAGAGGAAGGGGTGGATGTTAGGGAACTGGGAGTATCATTGCGATGTTTGAGTGAAAAGTCACGGAATCGAAGGCGTTGGCACATGCACATGCACATGTGCGTCGGACTCGCGATAAGGATCTGTTGTATTCATAATTTGGTGATATCCTTGGCACTTTTCGCGTAATTAATGACGCGCGAAGCCCGCGAAAGGCTTCCATCCCATTTGAATTAGGCCACTACAACCACGCTAGGTGAGGCTATAAAAACACGTGTAATAGGCTTATACTAATAAATTAGGAGGTTTTATCGTTAAATATTATCTAATATAGCCGCCCACGCGTAGTACTTTTATATTTCTCTAACGCGCGAGGCCCCCGTAGAGGCCTCGCGAAAGGCTTCTATCCTATATAAATTGGGCCACTATAATTACGCTAAGTAAGACTATAAAAACACGTATAATAGGCTTATACTAATAAATTAGAAGGTTTTATTATTAAATATTATCTATAATAGCCGCCTACGCCGCCTATTAAGCCTATAGAGTCGCTCCTTATATACTATATATTAAACTACTACTATTAGCCCCGCGATATACTAAATACGGTCTAACTACTATTAAGTAGATAGATATCTATTAATACTTAATACTAGGATAGTATCTATAGTTAATTATAAATACTATAGTTTATAACGTTAGCGTAGTAAATAATATAAAATATAACCTTATAATATATAGTAGCGTACGTAAACTAGTTAAGACTAAGCTAGAGCGTTATTATAAGGTTACTAATAAAGATATATAGGCTCTTTTTAATAAGCTATATTACTATAGATAGATATACTAAGATAAGGTAGTAGACTAGTTAGCTATTAAATACGGTATCTATATATCCTAGTCTATAGTCTCTTACCTCTTAAAGTAGAATAACTAGACGCGTCGAACCTTACGGCCCTTCTCTATTAATCGTAATAAGAAGCTTTATAAGATTTACCGTAGGTATATAAGGTAATACGAGGGTAAAGATATAGTCTTTCTAGATAAGTCTATCTTTAATAAGAAGATAAGCTAGCGATACTATATATACGTACTAATTAGATATATAGCTTATTATACGTAGAATATCTAGTAAGAATTTACTTAGGCTATTCTTCTAGCGTATATAATTAATAGATATCTACCTTATATAGCTATAAAGGAAGAGTACTTTAGCTATAAGGATTTTATAGCATAGATTTAAGAGTAGCTAATACTTACCCTCTATACTTAAGCCTTAGGAAAGGTATAGGTTATAGTACTTAATAATATCTTAATCTATATAAATAATAAGATTACTACTATCCTTAAAGATACTAGGTTTATTATCTATTATCTACTACTATACTCGCTAGACTATAATCTAATCGAGCTTACTTTCTCTATACTAAAGGCCTAGATATCTCGTAATTATCTATACTTTCGGTCTTACTTCTCTAGTCCCTCGCGCTTTAGAGAGTTCTTAGAAGAGACTATCTAGAAGAGCCGCTATAATAAATTTATAGTAAAGTACTTTTAGTATACTACTAGCGGTTTATATATACTTAGAATAGATAAGTTACTAGATATAAGATAATAACTTATAGAGAAGGTAGCCTTTAATTAGAAGTAGAGTAAGTAGTATAATATATCTTATATACTTAACCTTAGTAATCTAAATCTAACTAGTCTTATCCTTAGAGGCCTTAATCTAACTAGCCTTAACCTTAGTAACCTTAATATAACTAGCCTTAATCTTAGAGACCTTCTTAATCTAACTAATCTAACCTAACTAACCTAACTCGACTAACCTAACTTAACTAACTCTAACTCGACTAACTCTAACTTAACTAACTCTAACCTAACTAACCCTAACCCGACTAATCTAACTTAGAGACTTTAGTAATAGTACTCCTAGTTACTATAAGTTTCTATAGAGATTTTATTATATATAGATAAAAGGGGGAAAGTAAAGAAGAAAGATAAAGTTTATAGATATATATCTTTACTAACTACTAATAGGACTTCTCTAGTAAGACTTAAGATAAGATAAAAGTAACTATTTAGTCTCTTTACGGTATTCTTAGTATTAGTAAACTTAGCTATCCCGTATAGAGCTTAGAAGCGATAAAGAGATTATATTTACCGCTAGTCTATACGCTACTTACTACTTATAAAGGCGCCTAGTAGCTAACCTTTTCTATTTAGGATAGGTAAGACGTCTCTTAGAGTCCCTTAGACGTCTCGCCTTATCTAATTAGAAAAAGTTTAATATCTTTTATATAGTCTAATAGATATACTTACTAGTTTACTAGTTTAATAGTAAGTATATAGATCTAATCTAATACTAATATTCTACCGACGTTATACTAGAAGTAAGAAAACTAGAGAGTATATAAATCCCTCCTCTTTCTTACTTTTATACTCTAAGGCAGTCCGTTAGATACTACTACCCTAGGCCTAGGTAGTAACTACGACTTACTACCCTAGAGATAGGTATAAGCTTATCGCTAGGCCTATCTTAACTACTAATAGAAGGTCTTATAGAGCTTACTTTAATATAAGATAATCTAGTATCTTACTAGTTAACGTTCTCTATTAATAGTTAGTCGCTATATTTATAAGACGCTAGCGATTATTATAATTACCCTAAATTAGGTATATTATCTTAAATATAGTTAATACCGCCGCTTAAAAGAGTAGTTTAGTTCTTTTCTCTTTCTCCTTCTACTTCTAAGAGAGCCGTTCTCCCTCTCTCTCCTATCTTAGTTCGCTTCTAAGGGTTTCTTATACCTTTAACTATAGCCTTAACTTTATTACGTTCTATAGCTATCGTTATCTTATAAGTAGGTAGTTAGTAAACTTACTATAGGAGGTAACTATAGTAACTAATCTAATTTTACTTAACTAATAGTTTAAGTACTAACTATTATAGTAAGCTTTTACCGCTAGATTAGAATATTAACTAAGTCTATTACGCTAGCTTCTTAATATATAACCTAACCCTCCTAAAAGGCTTCTAGAGTAAGATTTAAACTTTAAATTTATCTTAGTACTAGTTATAGTAAGATCTTAAGTAGAGTGGTAAACGGGTTAGGCCTACCCCGAGGTTAGATTAAGGTTAAGTTAGAGTCGTATAAATCTTAGGTTAAGGTTAAGTTAGAGCTATACGGACTATATAGCGGGATTAGGGTTAAGTTATATAGATTAAAGGCTAGAGTTAGAGTTAGATCGCACGGACTAAGAGTTAAGATTAGACTAGAGTTATTAAAGCTTACGTTAGATTAAGTTATAGGTAGTATAGAGTAAATTACGTAGAGATACTTATAAATTAATTATAGCTATTAATTATAGTACTATAAATAATAAGTATAGAGTTACTTAT
>Ga0247733_1000284_pt1 | contig 37329 bp, 27 predicted proteins | sample UWRJL043104R2_FD_180932 | JGI IMG/M metagenome (GOLD analysis project Ga0247733, IMG submission 180932) | Plant litter microbial communities from Arlington Agricultural Research Station in Wisconsin, United States - UWRJ-L043-104R-2 | ecosystem: Environmental > Terrestrial > Plant litter >...
ACATCTGCGCCCTGACGGTCGAGAAGGAGTGTCACTACATTCTTATCAAACCTCTGAACAATGGCGACAACTGTCTCTTGCGTGATCTGGACATCTGCGCCCCGACAGTCGAGAAGAAGTGTCATAATCTCCTTGCTATTGCCTTCATTCCCTGCGGCTGCGACAACGACCTCTTGCGTAATCTAGACGTCTGCGCCGCGACGGTTGAGAAGAAGTGTCATGATGTCCTTGCCATTGTCCCAGTTCCCTGCAGCTGCGACAACGACCTCTTGCGTAATCTGGACATCTACGCCCTGACGGTCGAGAAGGAGTGTCACTACATTCTTATCAAACCTCTGAACAATGGCGACAACGACCTCTTGCGTAATCTGGACGTCTGCGCCCCGACGGTCGAGAAGAAGTGTTATAATGTCTTTGCCATCGCCTTCGTTCTCTGCAGCTGCGACAACGACCTCTTGCGTAATCTGGACGTCTGCGCCGCGTCGGTCGAGAAGAAGTGTCATAATGTCCTTGCCATCGCCTTCGTTCTCTGCAGCTGCGACAACGACCTTTTGCGTGATCTGGACGTCTGCGCCACGACGGTCGAGAAGGAGTGCTGTAAGCTCTGCCCCGAAGCTGATGTTTCTTGTGGCTTCTATAAAAACATCACCAATGACTTGATCGCTGTTGCTTGCGGCATTGTTGATATCTAGAAAGAACCTTGCAGCCGCAACAATCCCCAGTACAACAGCCCAATAAAGTCCGTCTCCTGACCGTTGGAGACGCGTAAAGTCTTCTAGTTTCGACTGGTCATATAGTTCCGGACGATACGTCGATGTAGAATAGACTTGAAACCAGGTACAGGCGACTCCGTCGCCAATATCGCACAGCTTTGCCACGCCAGTGATTAATGCAGAATCAACGATGTCTCCGTCTTGTACATGAGGTATCCAGTAATTTGCAGCATACTCTAGTAGTGTATGCTTCGCTCTGTAATCCTCGATGGCGGAGTTTTGATGCCCTACTTGAGATATGCTGTTGAAATGGTCAGACCAGTGCTCTGTTGATTGTTCTAGACCATGCGCGCCATGTTTTCCGTTCGTCCCGCCTTCTTCGCGACCGTCCGGTGCCAGATAATCGATGCATATCTGTGCCATAAGCCTCTCTGTTTCGGCCAGACTGAAGCAATGTTTCCACCGAGCATTTCCGGTAGCCGAACCCCCAACAAGAAATTCTTTTGCTGTCTGGTGGATCAGATAGGCACGTGAGTTGTTGAAAAAGATGAACAATCCACATAACCGACGGATCTTCCTTCTCAAAACACTTGGCTCTACCGACGCATTCAAGGCCATCGCCAACTCTTCCGTCAACAATGGACGTCGTGCGCCAACAACGATCTGGAGGATTCTTTTGGCTTCTTCTTCCTGCTTCGAGGTAACTCTTGTCAGTATTTTGTCATATGCATCCTCGACAGAGGAGGGTAGCGAGTCGATGGACTCCTCCTCTGGTCGCAGACTATCAGCATAGACTCCTCGAATTCCTTCGATGGCAAGATAGAGCCAGAGATATGTTCGATGCTCCATCCCGAGAAGCTTCTCTTCCAGTCTTTGCTTTGTCTTGTCAGCAAATTTGTGTTTCTTTGCTAACTCGACGACCCTTGCGCGAACAACGAGATCAATCTCTTCATGGATACGGTCGTTCATCTCATCGCCTCGCAGGTGGATGGTCGGCAGCGACGAGGGGATCTTCTCAAAACCATCCCGTATCTCGTCGTAAGGGCGACTAGTGGCGAGAATCTTAAAGCTTCCTTCCTTTGCGGGGTTGCTATGTATCGTTTGGTAAAATTCAGACAACATGGAGACGAAGCGCTCTCTATGGTCTTCGCGACATTCGTCGAGCGCGTCAAACATGCAAACTACCTTATGAGATTCCGGGTCTGAAACTGCGCTAAGCAGTATTCTCCAGAGCTCTTCTCGTTCCGACCGTATTTTTTCGCCGTGCTTGTCCCATGCTGTCAGAGCATACTTAATAAGCCCTGGCTGGCTAGCGAACAATTGGTGGAGGATAGAGCAAAGAGCAGTAGGCAGACTGTTCTGATTCTCGTTGTCCTTGAAGAAGAAGTAGCAGATCGTGTATGCGCTTTCGTTTTGCTGGACCTGGTCAACCAGTTTCCTAGCAAGAACAGATTTTCCGCAACCAGGGTCAGCTGAGATCCACAGCAGGTCGCTATGCGGATTTTGATGCCATTTCCGGTACTGGTCATGAGTTAGTACCCACTGACATGTGCCCGGGACCGCTTCAGGGTTGATGTTCTTTTGGTCTTCGTAGCTGCCTATTTTGAACGTCTGATGACATTGCCGTGATCTATCATTTTCGTACCGAATACCCTGTTGCTGGCTATGTTGTTGTTGCCATTGGTTATGCTTATCTTGCCTTCCGGCTGTGTTTTCTATCGCACTCGTGACATTCTTCAGCTCATCGACAACGCCTGCAACCAGGTTAATAAGTCAGCAAAAGAAGTACAATTACATTTATAAGTGCTAAATACCTGCGAGTCCCACAGCACATTGCTTCACTTCGTCAACAGGCATATGGAAGAACAGCTGTCTTGCGTATGCCGCAGCGGTTGCCGATGCGTAGCCGTGCCAGCCATCATTCTTATGAGAATCGGCATAGTCTGAAATGCCACGGATGACAAGACAAGGAAAGTCGTTCATCACCCCCGCAGCCTCCATCTCAAAGCAGAGAGCGCTGTGCGCATTGGCCAACTCATCCCTCAACCGACCATCCTTAATCACTCTCTCGCCCGCCGCAATTGTTCCTCGATGAACCACAATCCGTGGGCTGCGGTCTTCGTGAATCTCGTCGTCCTGGCTCTCATCTACATTGCGGTCGACCCTTTGTGACGGATCGCATGCGCAGGAACGACATGAAGACCCTTCGGCACGATGAGGATAGTCGGACTTGTACAGGTTATCCTGGTCTGAGCCTGGGTATTTGTACTTCCGAAGCGCTGGTCGTTTAGTGTTGATCTTCTGTAGGTGCGGAACGACAAGATCGTCTTCTGCGATAGCTTGCTCTGTTGACAGATCCTGCGCGGCGTTGAGGAGAACGGTAGGTGGTGGAGTCAGGTATCCAGTACAGCGAAAGTGACCTTCCAGAGCTTTGCCGTGATCGTACTGGATGGCGCCAGAGTGGTCCCGTTCCGGCTTGCTCACCACCACATCTCCGAGATGAATGGGTCCGTTATCCGTTTGGGTCGGCACGCCGCCTCCAATGCCAACCAACAGTCCGAATCGAATCTGCTTAAAGGTGTTCCGCAGTTGTGTGACGACCGTAGCTGCGGAAGTGTTGCCCGTCGTGGGCAGACTAGCGATCACAATGTTGTGGCCATCGATACTGCCCAGCGCATATACATTATGATCAACGGGCGATTGTGGCAGTTTCCCGTGTTTCGTATCCAGCATCAGCCTCGCGGCGATCGACTCGACCTCTAGTGGGGCGATCCATGCCACTGTGTAATCGTCGTGTGTGAGCGTTTTCACGTTGTGCATTGTATCTTTGGAAGGGGGATGGAAAATTGTAGCTAGAAAGCGTTTTGGTTTTGGATAAGAGTTGTTGAGGAATGAGTAAGAGGTGAGTTGAGACGGGCAGGCAGCAAGTTGATAAATCGACCCCGCTTTCAGCCTTATGAGGGCAAACAAGCCACATTCTTCTGCCTCGTCCTCGGGCTTGCCGCGATTATCTTTGCTTTTTCAGCTTTTATCAAGCTGTACACGCGCGAGGCCTTGTGGGGTGTTAAGATATAGGCGCTAAATCTTCGAAAATGTTTATCATGTGTTTGCTTAGCTTAGCGCAGTAAGGCACTTGCAAGGCGGTTCCTCGCAAGATAATTCTATACGCGAGGTAACCTACGACAAGATGTGCTGATGCTTCAGCTGTGTCGCCAAGATGGCCTCAGCCTCGTAAATGTGTAAAGGCTGGCAGAAGATTAAGAAGCGGCTGCTTATAAAACGCGCCAATGTCAACGCTTAAAGGAGGGCGCAACTTATTGTTTTTCGGGATAGTACTTGCCTTGTAATCACTATTCAGCTTATGCGGACTTGTAGAACCGTAACTTACGCTTATTTATGATACGTAACAATAGGTGAAGTGATCTATGGCAAAATCTTGCCACTATCTATGGGAAGGATGGCCGACCCGCTCCTGCCCTGACCTTGCGCTAGAGGCAATAGTTTATAGATATGGCTGAAGAGAAGCGTACTGTATTCAGCCCTAGATAGTATAGAGTCTTGCCAAACGTAGCCGTTATTACAGCTCTGCTACTACTTATCCCTTATAAACATGAACAAACCAAGACTCCTCACATTCCTCATAGGTCGAACCGAAGCATCTCTCTACGGCCCTTACAATTGTAGTGCTCATATAAGAGGCCATCTGGTGTTTAAGTGTACGATAGCTGTATTACTAAAGTATGCAGGGCCTTTCCACCTTCGTATACGCTCGCAACGACGGCGTTTCGTTAGTAACGCTCGGCTGAACCCATCCCGAAGCGCGTAGGCTTCGATTTCTAGGCTCGTTCCGCTCTATCTTAGCTTATTTCTTTCTAGCTACGTTAACGTGTTTCTAGCGTTGAAGCGGCTTTAACACAGCTATCCTACGCACTTTGAGATGCAGCCAACGCACGATGATCTCAATAGCTTCCTTGCCCTCAAGCCCCGAAACCGACTGTTGTCCCTCCGCTGGCTGAACGAAAGGCCTCTAGCCTTAACTCGTAGAAAGAGGATACAATTACCTCGGGGCTATGAGTCACGCTATTAATATCCTGCTGAAAACCCCTCGCATGTTCGAGGGCATCTTAGCTTAATTACAATGATGCGCGGAAGCGCAGCACCCAAAACCAACATCGAGAGAATTCACAGAGTCACTTCCTCTCTCTTCAATTTCTCCACCACATTCTTTGCTACTGCTGTTCTAGACTTGAAACTCCCCATGTTTTTATAAAATGTCCTACAGCAGGACATGAAGTTGTAGGTGCGTGGCAGCATTTAATGTTCAATAGGTTTCAGTAAGCTGCAAGTACTCGCTAGGCGTTTCTTGCCTCATACTCCAACATCGACTAACCCTACCAGCTTTCGTCCAAACATATATCTCCCTAGATGGAGGCTACACCTACGACACCACCTTCCCTACAACAAACATCGGCATCTCATTCGTAAACTTAGGCACATCAGCAGCAAGCTGCTCCATCTCCTCTGCCACCTTGTTCGCTTCCTGCCAGGCATCCAGACTCGTCCAGTACATAGTGAGGGCGTACGAAAACTCTGAATCTTCGGTCGGTACCGCCAGGTGGGCTTCGATGAGGCCGCGCGAGTTCCAAAATTTAGCCGCAAGAGGGATGTGCACGGTTCGGTAGTAGTCGTAGTCAAATTTGAGTTCGGGGGTACGCTTGTAGATGATGGTGATGATGGCGCCGGGTTTGGTGGACATGTTCGGTGGTGGTGATGAAGATAGTCTGGTCTGGGTAGATAGAGAGGTGTTTGGATGTGACGTGCAAGCTGTTGAAGCCTGATCAAAATAACGTTCCTGATGAACTTCTTGCCCTTTTATACTTACGAAGACGAGAAACCATCGCAATAATTCACGCCGACACATCGGACTTTACAAAGCGAAACGTACCGGCCACCGTGGAACTCCGCCGAAAGTAAGCCACCTCGTCCAATCCCTTTCGACTCACTCCGTCACTCCGCTGTTACGGCCGCAACTAAAAATAACCTTACACGTCGCGTAAGCTCTGCTAACGCACTATTTTGCTGTTTCTTGAAAGATTGGCGATGTCGTTGTTAGTCCTCGGTACATGGAGTCGTGCATCTTCGCCGATCTTGTTCCCGGGTTGGACTAGATTTTAGGCCGGCGAATGACGTCGCGCTACATCTGTAAGAATGCGAGCTACAATGTTCCTTCAACATTCTTCGAATTACTCATTTGGGCCGTGGGATGGATGTAAGCATACACACTCTCGTTGATTATGTGTACAACAAATCTAAAGTTCTTCAGGTACGCATGTAGTGGGACCTGTTCCTACACCATACATCGCAGACTCGTTGCACGGTGCACTTTTGTTACTATGACACGTCAAACCCTATACTAGCACGTCGAATCCCATGAATACCATAGATCCCCTCACGACCACACTAATCGTCAGAGCTGTCGAGTGTATTCCCACTCAAGACTGATTGACAGCACTGTGTACTGTCCCTCATGTTTTCGCGGGCCTAGTGTGGGCATACACTATTATTGCGTACAATCCTACTGCGTACTGTGCAGCCTATTTGCAACATTTGCAACCTTCGCGCGTTCATTTCAGTTCTCCACTGAATAAACTCAATCAATCCGTCAGAGCTGTCACAAGCGTCGCAGGCTAGTGCCTAATAGGGCGGCTTCCTCCTTCTACTTCGAGTAGACAAAGTTCCTCGCGATCGGCAACTCACCGAATGCGACCCCCGACAGTAGTACTGCCGCCGGACATGGCTTGGCAGCCGAAGATCTGCTCTAGACTACGGAGTCTCCGCTGGATAGGACGCTAGAGTTACCGGAGCTGCACATGGACAGGACGCTAGAGTTGCCGGAGCTGCGTATGGATCCGCATCTGAAGGGGATGTTGAGATCTCTATGGAGTGGTCAAGACCTCATCCTGTCCCTTCTTAACACCTCCACAACGATCGTTCGTTCCAAGAATGCTGTAGAAACACGTAACTCTCCAATTATTATATCTGTCGAATCATGTCGAACGCTTTTACAATCGTCTAATAGCGCGGCTGCGAACGAGTCGATCTATCAACAGGCGCGGGAGAAAAACCGCATCACTTAGTTGCGGTCAATTTGCCCGACGGGGTATTGTGACTGCTCGCATCTTGGCTGGATGTAGGAGGTGCACAGCTTTTCTGTCTCGCGCGAGACTGCTGTAGCAGAGCCTTCATTAAATCCAAGTCGTGTGGGTCGCCCATCTCTTCGATCCAGCGAAGGCGTCCTTGAATCCACCCCTTCATTCTCGCTGGGAGACTCTGTATCGACTCGAGCTTGGAAAGATGATAGTACGCATGGTACAAGCTAGCGGGTCTTGGGACCGATCCATTGTCGTGCTCGAGTCGCGGCGAGGTGTACCTGAATGGCCCGGGGTCGTATATGAAATGTGCACTAAGCTCGACCGTTGCAGTAGTCAAACTTAGCGATAGAAGGGGCTGACCAGGGATGTACTTTGCAACTTTGAACCGCGTCTCGGCATCGTTCAGGTCGCGGTCAATATACGATGGCAGTTGTTCAATGTAATCGGCAAGTTGTGGCACCGACGCGCATACTTCTGCCGCGAGATCCTCCAGCATGGTCTCCGACCAGGTCTGCTGGTCCGTGGTCAAACTGGTAGAAGTTGTTGATAGTTGGGCGAGTATGGTCTGATGAAGATAGATTCTCGATGAGCGCAGACTGAGAGATGAGTTAGCAGGTGTCTTCTTTGTGATGTATATGTGGAACGCACTTATTCCACAGATGTGCCGCGATGCTTGATGGATACACTAATAATTATTAGTGTCTCTCGCTCCAATCGTCGAAGAAATAAGAAGCTAACTTACCATGGTAAACTCCATTGTAGACCGGTTCTTCGGAGAGCTTGGGCACATCGACCGAGTCATAGGGAGCGTGTCTCGAAAGTCCCCTAGCAAACCGCCCGAGTTGAACCTCGAGCCTCCGCGCCTCCTCAAGTGCAGCGCTGGCTTGGGGGAAGTCTCCTTCGTTCAATGCATCCCGATATTGCATCACTTCGATGATCATGTGCAAAAATTGTGCATGAATCGAATCCGGATGGAAGAACGCTTCTTTCTTGAGGATGAAGAATTCCGGGGGTAATGGCTCTTCCTGGACCCAATACGTAATGACGACAGCCTGTATAACTGTTCCCAGCAGTTTTCGATGTACATCTGCCAGCTTTGTCTCTTTGATGCTTAGGTGAGCGATTGACATAGCCCCTTTGAGATGTTTCGTAAGATTCTCCAATCCTGAAGCACGAGGTAGAATCATGACCTCGAACAGGGATAGCAGCATGACCGAAATCAGAGTTGCTGCCCTCCCAGCTAAGTTTGGACCAGACATAGCATGATTGACACTGCGCACGGCAGCCACGTAGCTTTTGGTCGCAGGGAAGAGTAGATCGGCACGGCGAGTTGATCTCGCGTAGCCCGCGAGCCCAACTGCTTTCAAACTCTCTTGGAGTTCTGCGTAATTGAAGCCTTGGTCTTTGTAGTAACCGGGGAGGTACCCAAACTGCGACGACTCTGCATCTTGGCCGATGTAATGGGCCATGAAGTGCTTGACGGCCACGTCTTCTAGGATGAATCGATGGGCGAAGCCACCGAGCTGTACAGGTGGATTTTCAAACCCATGATTGGCCACGCGTGAGTCAGCATGTATCAGTGGCGAGTAAGCACCAGTCGATGGTGGGTGTCTCAATGGCAGACCCTGTGATTTGCTCTTTATGGCGACTGAATTGCTTTGGTCACAGATGATTAGGTCAGAGGTAGTCCTGTACCCGGGGCAGAGGCGTTTCGTCCGAATGCATTGTCCGCATGCTGGGACGGCTAGATCGCACTGCCCATACATTAGCACTCGCGAGACTAGCTTTCAGATGAATGGAATGAGGTGAAGTTCGAAAGTCCGCTGACATGTTGCTGCTCCGGAACCCAAAATGGGAGGGAGCACAACCACACATCGTGTTCAGTACGAGGACTTGCACCTGCCGCGCGTACGCACCCTGGTTCGACGTTTTCGACACTCCCCGCATGCTGCCGAGGGTTTTCCCCGGTATACCATGAGAGGAAGCCTTGGCTTGGAATACAGTCATCCCAGCCTAGAACTGGAGTAAACCGGAGGCGTCAGCAATGTAGGTATGGCCGGGTATGCGCATGAGTGCACGTGAGGAAAGACACGCTGGTAGACGAATTGTACCGCTCTAGTGGTGATGGAGAGAGAAGGTTAGATTGTCCGAGGGATTCGACTCGCCGGCTGATCGGCTTGCTGACTAAGCCACCAACTCAATCTCGTCGCAGATCGTCCGGTTCCTACGACCCTCGAATGAATCCCGAGGAGCAGCTTGATGGCATGCGAAATCTACTCCACGCTCACTGCATTATCCTAACGCTCGTTCCGAGTGTTCAATTTTTGCTAAGTTACGGTTCGAATTGTTCACAGCTGTGTATCATCCATACCAGCGGTATGTTGTTAGCAGCGGCGGACTTCGCTACGAATCCTTTGGCCCCTAAGTCCAGCTCGATCTGATTATTTCTGTCACATGTCAAACTGCACTGCACTTTGTGTGCTTCCGTTCCAATTAGGGACCCAAAAGCCACCTGATAGGTTCGACCAATTAGAGGAGGTTCGCGATCAAAGCACATCCAACGCCCTCCGCTTTTCAACTTGGAGGTTCTAACAAAACATGTTAGCACGTAGATTTAGTCATCCTATCGAGCAACGTCCACGGATTGTAAGAGATAGTGAGGAGCGCTCTCGCATGGCGTTGCGGGTATGCGGAGTCTAGAGAGTATGGTTTGTTGCTTCCCCACCCTTCTCAGCCCCACACATAACCGCACACGTACTGCTAATTACTCTCTCGTTAACACCAGCCATTACACCTAACTTCTGCTATCTTTCGGAAGGCGATGCCCTACCCTATTCTCCCCTAGTCACTTATGAGACTAGTAGTATTCTGAGGTTACTACGCTCCCGGCTACCCTATCATCCGTCTACGCTCCCGGCTGCCCTATCATCCGTGCAATCTCGCCTATCTCTACACATCTCAGTCGATCAATCATCGGGCGGCAGCAAGGGAGCGACGACACCAGCACAGGGTAGCGGCCGACTTGCATCAAGTCGTTGATCTTCCAAAAATGCCAACCCCAGACACCCCACCCAGCCACACCCCTCCAGTTCATCTGATGGTGCGCAGGTAACACTACCCCGGCTTATCTCGACTTCCATATCATCCGCTTGCTCCCGCCTTGCACAGCTGGGGAACTTACGCGGGGCTTGCACACGGAATTGCCGTAACAGGAAGGTATCGTCGAGGCGTTCAACATACACCACGAACCTTGCGCGCTTGCACCAATAGCACGGATCTGTGTTTACGTCCCTGACAGCTCTCGCACGAGGCATCAACCCCGGACCTACACCTACAGGAAGTCAGTCTGATCACGTACTATCTTCTCTGTCCCGTTATGAGATTGTGGCTTCATCGTTCAGAGACCCCTCCCCTAGTAGGATATTCAAAGCTGCTACAGTCACAAATCACCAAGCCCGAACCGTGGCGCTTCGCCAAGATGGATTCTATCATTCACAGTACACTGCCAGCGAGTATACAGGCTTCCGAGCACGCCTCGAGAGCCTGAGACACCGGGAGCCAGACCGAAGCAGATCTCCCAGTAAGACGCTTGCACACACGCGCAGGAATTCCGTACTTACCGACAGTAGCACCGACTTCGACCAGCATGCATGTATTCGGCACATGACCACACCAGGGGCCGGCTTCTATGCATGCTTGTGGTCTCAGCTTGACATGTCCGACTGGAGTCGCTCCATGGTGTTACATCACCAGCTTTCCCCTTACCATCGACGGAGAGCTTCGGTTCACAGCTCCAATCTCGGGCCAGCTTGCCCCACCATATCGATCCATGTGACTCGATTATGACCAAGTCGAACTCAAATGTGCGGGAAGTAGAGGCGGGAGAGAAGCATGTATAAAGAGAGTCCGTAGCAGAGCCGTACTGTTTAAGATTGCCATATCAGAATTAGCCTTCTACATTCTCGTCCCTTGCCTCTACCTCAACTTTACAGCTCTTTAGTGGTTTACTTCTCAACCATGGCTCTTATGAAGTGCATTTGTATACTTCTCGCGCTTGCAGCTACTTCCCATGCCGGCTTCAGTCCGACCCGCAAATCGAACGTCGTCCTCTACTGGGGCCAAAACTCTGCAGGTCAACAGAGTACGCAGACACGGCTGTCGAACTATTGCGTAGGTACGTTACGCCCGACTTTCCCCAGATTTTGACCCGTTACTAACCTTGGCTCTTAGATCCCAACGTAGACGTAAGCACAATCCAAATTCTTCGTTATCGGAACTGAATGAGCAACTGAACCTGTGAAAGGTCATCTTACTAGCGTTCTTGCTCCGCTTCAATGGTGCCGGCGGCCAGCCCGTCCTGAACTTTGCCAATCAAGGAGACAAGTGCTCTATTTTCCCAGGCACCGAGACATTCTCCTGCCCGGAGATCGAGTAAGCTCTCCCCGAGCACACCTCCCCGCCATCTCACCACATATCATCCCCTAATTCCTCATCCACTCCCGCCTAACACACCCACTAGAGCCGACATAAAAACCTGCCAATCCCAGGGCAAAACCGTTATGCTCTCCCTTGGCGGCGACGCTTACACCGAAGGCGGCTTCACCAGCGCCTCCCTCGCAACCACCGGCGCCGAAAAAACCTGGGCGCAATTCGGCCCAGCGCAACCCAACTCTGGCGCCCTGCGCCCCTTCGGCACCGCCGTCCTTGACGGCTTCGACTTCGACTTCGAAGCCAACACCCAAAACATGGCCGTCTTCGCCAACCGCCTCCGTACTCTAATGGCCGCCTCCAGCTCCAAACCCTACTACCTCAGCGCCGCCCCACAATGTCCCTTTCCCGACTGGTATAACAAAGACATCATTGACAACGTTCCTCTCGACTTCGTGAACGTCCAGTTTTACAACAACGGATGTGGGGCTTCGTCATACGTCCCCGGCGCCCCCGATCAATGGAATTTCAACTTCAATCAGTGGGATGATTGGGCGAGGGGGGCGTCGAAGAACCCGGCTGTGAAGGTGCTGTTGGGTGTGCCGTCTAATACGGGCGCGGGGAGAGGTTATTTGAGTCCGACGGCGTTGCAGCCAGTTATTACGTTTAGTGCCAAGTTTGCGAGTTTTGGCGGGGTTATGATGTGGGATGCTAGTCAGGCGGGGCAGAACCCTGGATTCATCTCTAGTGTGAAGAGTTTCCTGCAGACGCTGCGGAAGAGGGAGATGAGATGGGGTGCACGGAAGGCGGGTGAGTAGAAAGTGCTCTACAATTACTATGTGTGGGGGACATCGTGTAGGCATGACTGGCTTTTGGGCCGGCTTGGACGCAGTTGGGATTAGTTTGAGGTTTTTTCTTATTGTGATTTGGGTCTCAGGCTCTGGGCGAAGGACTGTTGGAAATCTTCAATTTTTGTGCATACTTTGGATTAGGGTGTATAAACTTCTATGGGCTCGGCGGAGACCATATGACTATGACTTCTCTATCAAATACTCGAGCACGTTCTATAGCCTATAGCTGCCATGTCCCTTGATCTGCGCCCATTGCAAACTGCTCGTTCCTTCCTTTCTCAGCCAAGAACTGACCCTGTTGGCAACTGAGCTTCCAAGGTCCCATATTCGCTCGCCACATAGAAATCCCGGCATGCTCCTCGTGCTTAAAAGAAGCCAGACGCAAAGGCTTATACGCATCGTTATACTTCTCGATGGAGAATGAATTAATTTCTGCGGAAAGAATTCCCAGTCTGGTAGAGGTGTACCTGCTATGTACATATTAACCCTTCAATCTTCTCCAAAAGCCCCCTTTCTCATTGCATCACACCAAATCCCACGAATTGTACAAAATGGTGCGCTGCCACCTCTCCGCTCCTGCCTCACGCATAGCTCGCCCACCCCATATACAGCACCGCCAAATTCCGCTCATCAGTCGCCGCCTGAATCAGCTCGTTAACGGTCGCCTTCGTACTAAGCGTCTTGCTCAATTTCTTCTCCACAACTGACAACGCCCTGCCTGCTTCTCCAGCCTGCTCCTCCCTCTTTTTGTTACTCTCCTGCACCTCGGGGTCCGCCACAACCGGCGCAACCCCACCCGACGGTGCCGGCGTCCCCCCTGGCCCAATCGTGCCCGCCCTCCCCCCGTTCTGCGCATTTGTATCTTGACCTTCCTGCATACGTTTTGCTTTTGTAGGAGTGACGCTCCAGTTAACGAGCGGGTCGTAGCGCAGCACGTTGAGCAGCGTCATGATGGACTCGCGTTCCTCGCGGAGCGTATCCATCGTGAATTCGCAGCAGCGACGGAAGACGCCTTCGGTCTTGGTGTAACCCATTGCGTCAACGAGGTCGCGAGTGAGGCGAAAGGGAACGACTTCGGGAACAGGTAGGACGCGGCCAGCTTCGAAGCTCACGCCAAGGTCGATATGAATGACCTCGCCGGTCTTCTTGTCCAGCAGGATGTTGTGGCAATGACGGTCGCCGAGACCGAGGACGTGGCCGAGGATGGAGATGGCGGCGGTCGACCGGGTGTACGCTAGACGTCGCTCAAACCATTCGTCTGGGTCTTCGAAGTGCTCGAGCAGGAAGTATCGTAGTACAGGGTGGAAGTTTTCGGCACATTTCTGCCACACTCTGACGCGTGCTTGGAGGGAGTCTTGCTGGCACGCGCCGATGTCTTTTCTACACTTGTCCGGTTTGTAGTCCCGAGGATGGTACTTCTCGTGAGCAGGCATGACCCATACATGAAGCGGAACGGTGTTCTGAACGAATTCCATGAGACCAGATCTAGTTGAAAGCGGTAGCACCTTGTATGTTCGGATACCCAGATTGCGAAGACGCGTTGCGGTGTGGCCTTTCAGAAGACGCGAAACTTGGTCAAAGACCTGCTCCATGATAGCGTCCTGTCGGAGGTCATCGTTGCCAGATTTGAACTGGACTCGGTTAGTAAGTTAGACCTATTTCAATACTCACTAGTGACTTACAAGTTGCTTGTACTGTTTGCCATCAGAGCCGATGGCTGAGATGATCTTCGGAGCGCTGAGCCCATTCGCAATGCTCATTGTCTCCTTCCAGCTCCTGATAGTGGGGAGGTCGCTGTACTTGCAGTCTGGCCTGACCTCTATTTGTAAGGTAGCAGGAGGTACGTTGAACGCCGGAATTTTCTGTAGTAGCTCGCGCGACTCGGGATACTTGTCTAGCCGTATTTCTCTGCCCTGTCGATTGTCCTTTTCGTCTTTGAACATGGCGAGGGCGTGGTAAATTTGGTTAGATCGAGATATGACATTCCAGATAGGACGTGACCGGCTATCCTTGCCCAGGTAGTCTGCGATCGCATTTGCCGCCTTTTGCCGAGATCTTGCAGCTTCATCTTTGGACCGGACAACATCCTCCCTAGTGATGTTGCCCACCTTCATCTGGATGGCAAAGATTTGATGCATACCATGGTATGGATGCTCAATGCAGATGCGAAAAACCAAGTTACGGAGTAGCTGCTGGAACTCAGATTCTTCGGCTTGTAGACGAGACGAGAGCTGATTCATAAGAAGGGCGAATTTGCCGCTGGGAACCCGGTGAAGGTAACGCTTGACGGCTGCATTCGCCAAAGGCATGTCGGAGTTCTCCAACCACAGCGAGAACACGCGGAGTGCGTCATTGTTGTACTCATCGCTTGCCTGTAACGAAAGCAGGTAGTTCTCCAAGCATTGCTGCAAGAACTGCTCACGTCCCTTGCGCAGTCTCTCATACTCGGTGTGATCCAGGGTATACCAGGTTTTGGCACGAAGCGCGTTCCGCCTGTACGTGTCTCGCATGCCCTTACTCTTGTCCGTAGTTGCAAGTTTCGCGAAATCTTGGTACTCTTGGTATTTTCGGTCCATGACAGTCTTGATACGTTCCATATCTTCGGCGGCTTCCGGACTCTGCAGTTGCTTGTCACAGAAAAGGGCAAACTCGTGGAAGACTTGACCAGGGCCAGGACCCTGCACTTGTCCTTTGAGTTCTCGAATGGCTGGCTCAAGGTACTCCTGGATGATGCTATCCGGCTTCGCTAACCGTGCTTCAGCAAGATGATGGCCCTATCAATGTCAGTTCCTTCTAGGGCAATTGCTATATAGGATGGCTTACCAGCTTAGCTAATAGAACAGGTAAGCTGATGTTGGTATCCTGTGAGTCGAGATTGGCATGCTCGATGAGGTGCTGACGCATTCGAATGGATGTCTCGGCTTCTCCCTGTTCCCACAATACGCTGGCGACTTCGTGTTGCGCCGCAGCTTCAATGTCAAGCCCGATCGCGCGGCATTCGGGCACAAGATCCGAAAGGTAAGTCACGCTAGCGAGCGACTCTTGCAAGGCCCCGTGCTTTCTGCAGATCGCAGAGGAAGACATCAAAGCCTCGGTCTCCATACTACGCACTTGGCCGGTGCTAATGCGTAGTGCTTCCAACAAAGGGTTGTTTGTGCTTAGGATACTGAAAAGAGTCTCGCGACACGATAAGAGTTGGCGCACATCTTCGAATCTAAAAAATGACGGTTAGTTTGCCTCACTGAGTAAGCATTGGAGTGTTTACTCACTCTCCAGCTCGCATCCAACTCTCTCGACCCTTCATTCGGTCCCAGGTATCGAGCAAATGCTCCCGGTGTCCTACGCTGATTACATCGTCCGCTTCCGTCAACGTGGCCAGTGTTCTTAAGCGAGCCTTGGTCGATGTCGAAGAGTCGCTCTTGCCAGACAGAAACCCCATGGTGATTAGAAATTGGCTGTCAAAGCTCTCCTTCGCAGCAGCAACATTGCTCGCGTAATGGAGTCCCTGAAAAGCTTTGAACAGCGTGCTTGCTTCGGTATGGTTCGTGTCAGGCGCTTTTATATCCCACTGTCCTAGCTTTCGCGCCGTATGAAGTGCATTTTCCACCACATCATTCCCTATTTCCCGAAAATGGTCATTTGAAAGTAACGAATGAGTGACACTGTTCATGTTAAGCATTATGAGGCTCTTGACCATTCCACGCGAGTCTGAGGGCTCCAGAGCGTTGGTGCGACGAAATTGACTGTCTAGACGGGCCCCACGAAACAGTAGACTTTTGACACCATCGCCTTCATAGTCAAGACGATCAATTACGGACGATAAGCTGGATCCTCTGTCGACACCGTAGAATGAGTCGGGCTCGTCTAAGTTCTTGTAGATGGAAAGCTGCAAATCGACAGGCAATTTCGGTGCCTCTATCAAGACTGATGACCTGCGTGAAACAGTCTTAACTTTCGACTGGCCAGAGGACGTTTCTGCAAACAACAAAGCGCTTCGGTACATTCCACACTCTGTTGCCGCTTCAGATACTACGAGATAGTCCAGATCGAGCCATCGATCACGATCAACCCTGGTGACCTCTTTGGGAACAGGTTGACTGCGCAGGTATAAAATAGATTGGACCAGAATGCGGATGTAGGGCACACATGTCGAACTGCGTTGGGAGAACCAAGCCATTGTAGCTTTCGAGATTGCTTGATGAACACCTCTTTTTCCATCAAACTCCCTTAATAGAACAAGGTGGAGAATGTACGGGAAAAGCTTCTCGGCCATGTGGCCGATGCCGGCAAGTAGCGTTGGTAGTGCGCCGAGAACTGGATCCTGGGAAGCCTCGTGGCATAGTGATATTGAAAGGTCTTTGATCCATTCCGATGCAGCTTTAGTGTTGGTGGGAGCAGCACACTGCTGGACTGTTTTTCTTTCCAGTGTGGTGTTTGATTCATCTTCGGTGAGCACCGGCGACTTCAGCGCTTTCCCGATAGATTGCGGTATGATGTCGTCCATCTCTGCTGCGTAGCTGCCACTGGCGGTAGGAAGATGGGAGATGACAAGTCGAATTGCATTCTCCGCTAGGCTCACTTCGCCACGATTGTCGCTGTAAAACAGATCTACGACCTCCTTCACAATGGCTGACCTTGAGGTTCGACCAGGGCGATCTTCAGAGCGGACTGTTTGGGCCGCCCACGGCTGAGAGTGAGCTATGTTGCGCTTCACATATCCATGCGCGCTGAAAGCTCGCCCTAGGACCCTTGCAGCCCATAGCAAGTAACCCTCTCCGACGTTGTTCCTCTGACATGACTCCCAGACATGAGGGGCAAATTTTGATGCTTGATCATCTAAACCAAGCACATCATCTCGCGCATTCGTAGCCGGCTGGAAGTTTTGGCAGAGCAAGTCAAGGGCAACTTCGCGGGAGGTATTGTTCAGAAGCCTGCGACCGGACCGAACATCGTCTAAGATCTCCAGTAGCAGCTTGCTCTCTTCACTGCCACGTACGGAGTTTCCTTCGGTCCGAACTTGCGAAGCCGCCATTGTTATGAGCTTGAAGGCTTTGATGGATGATTGACTCTCGTTTTCGGATAAGCCTTCCGCGTAAGTCTTGAGGTATTCCGTGAACCATTTGTGAAACCGCGTAGCTGTAGTCATGGTAGCCGTGTACTGTGACTGTTGCGTCGTACTCTCTTGGGATGAGCCAAGAAAGACGCGAATGGAAATGAGGACCGAGAGCCCAATACCCGTCACGAAACTGAGATTGGAACTCAAGAATGGTTTCCCATGTGTGAACAGATACTGCATGATGCCTACAGTATCCTCCGCACACTGCACTTCAGTGAGAAACGGCCGAAGCGATTGGAGGGTCATATGAAGTGGATAGCCCTCATACGCAACAGGCCCAGCAAGGGCAACGACGATTCTGATCTTGCGAATCAACGATCGGGCGTACAGAGAGCCTAAGGCCGGATGCATGCGATCTAGTATCATGCGTATAACCATGGTGTAGATGCTTGGTGTCCAGAAATCAACGAAATTATCGCCCGTTCGACGACACAAGCGGCTTAGCTGATCGAACAAGTAGTAGGCGTTGAAGGCAGGTTCTATACCAATGTTGAGGTCCAAAGTGGAATGGCTAATGTCTTCCATTTCGGTCAATGCTTTAGCAGTAGCCTCAAAATCAGATCGCTTGCTGAGCTGCTTGTTTACTCGCTCTTCTTGGTCCAGGGTTTGAAAGATATAACCAAGCACCTCTGGGAACCGCTTCTGGATTAGTTGGATATACTGGTCCTTCCCAACCAGGTCGCGGAGAAGGTTACAATTGCTGGGCATAGACTTGTCACGTGCGTAGCCTCTGCAAGTATCCCACGATATGGTATATGCAGCTGCTTTGCTCATGTTCCTGATCAACACTTCGGATACTGTAGCGCCGAGTTGCTCGGCCAGAAAGTTGACCTCGTCTTGAAGTCCCCGCATCATTGCTTGGCCAACGGCCTCGGACTCTATGTCCCGCAGAAGTTCGGCGAGAGTCTCGTACCCAAATGTGGAAAACGGCATTTCGGCAAGTTTGCGCTCTCGATCCAGCCAAGTATAGACAATCTGAGGCGCGAAAAGCCGGAATAAGCTTTGAGAGTCCGTCATGTTCCGCGACTTTGCGACCTGGGAGATGCAACGCCTTGCATGCTGCGCTACGCCCATGATGGAGCCTGCGGTGGCAAATAGTCGATATACGCATTGCCGTAGGAGCGTATGCCACCGTGAAGCTAGATTGGATAAGACTAGCAACCGAATCGCTATGCCCTCGAGCCATTCATCATCGCTGGGAAGACTACTGTCAACATCTTGCAGTATCTTATCGTGCTCTGACAGGACAAAATCTTCGAAGATGTCGGGTAAGCGTTCGGCGATGTGGTATTTGACCGTCATTTCGCCCTGTGACAGAAGTTCGAATAAGCTGGTGCGCACTGAAGGCACCTTTCGGTTATGGCCAAACCCCGGATGATGTCGTAGGAGGCCGTGAAAAAAAGCCGCGACGCGCATTTGAAGGCCAGGTGATCTCCGAACGCCACTCTTCTCCAGACCCTTCGCGTAATAAGCGTACAAGGCTTCGACGTTCTCATAAAGATCTTCCCCTTCGCGGTCCGTCGTGTCTAAAGTCCACACTTGTGTAGTTCCGATAAGAACATCCACCACCATGCCATTGGCTACCTCGGAAGTATTGTACTCTCGAGCGCGGGGGTCGATGAGAGCGTCGCTAAGGCGCTCGATGAGTTTGAGACAGTCCGCTCGAGATATGCTAAAGCGACTACCCAACACCATGTGGACAAGCTGTCGGGACCGGAGCAAATCAGCTTCTGGTATGGTTGCCATGTACTCCACAAATTCCGAAGGTATGCGATCCTGTTCGTCTTCGAGCATGTCCCCAATTGAAGAAACCAGCCGCAAGTATGTCAAACAGCATGCGTGCAGTGCCCCTGCTTCTGTTGATGCTTGGATGTCGTGACGAGGAACCTCCACATCAGGCCCAGATCCACCTGCTGTCATCTGAGACGGTGGCGCATCGTCGAGGTCCATCATGAAGTCATCTTCGTCGGCATAGAATGACTGCTTGACCTCTTTTCTATCTTCTAGTGCTCTCGATAAGTGAGTTGAGAGGAACATGATCCCCTCCTTCTTGAAAGCTTTTCGGGACAAGTGGGGCATTCGTCTGATGTCTGGTAGGTTTTGTGCGCAGCTTTCGAGGATTGCATCGATTTTGTATTGCTCGGTCTGGTTTTTGGATACCAGCTGAACGAAAGATTGCGCCAGGTCATTGGCGCTTGATTCAAGAGCATTAGCCCTATAATTGTCGCGCTGACGGTCGGTCATTGCCGTGATGGCCGCTGCTGCGACGCATAAGTTAGTCAAGACGCGCAGCATATCGGGTGTAATGCCCTGAGGGTTTTGATGCAACGAGTCTTCCCAGCGTTGCCTTGTCTTGTCTACCTCCGAGATACAAAAATCTAAAACCCGGCTTTCTAGCTGATTGGCATGACTCGAAGGAGCGGAACTAGCAGAGCTAGCAGTGCTGATTATGTGCAGTCTAGAGTCTTCTCCGTCGTCCAGCAGAAGAAGATAGTGTGATAGATCTCTGTAAGTAAAAGCTCGCATTCGGGCCTGAGCGATGGGACCGAGGACCTGATATTGGGAGACATCCACGAACTCGTAAGGACGATCAAGGCAGGCGTGCAATACTCGCAGCAGATCTCGGGCGTTACAATGATGTGCGTTGAGAGCGGCATAAGTACGCTCTGACCAGAGACCTTGACACTGTTAGGGTTTGCTTGCGATTTGACGTAATGAGCTTACTTGGAGTCCATTTACTGAACAACCAGTTCAGTACCCTTTCCGCTGTGATGTTGTAGTGTGTTGGGTTCTCGTTGATCCTCTCTCGTATCAGCGTTGTCATCAAGGCAGAGCTTGTCTCCGTGAGCAAGGCCGGACCGCTGAGCTCGATCGACAGAAGTATTGTCTGCACAGTTCCGGACACTGCCGAGAATGGGACAAGTCTTAGCTTGAGAAGAACGTCCATGAAGTGACAAGCGCTCCGAGACGACGAAAGCGTTGTCACTACCCGGGATGCCGTATTCCAAGCGGAGATCCAGTATGCTGTAAACGTTGCCGATTTGGAAGTTTGCTGAAACGCAGCCCTGCTATATGTTTAGCGAGTCGCATTCATGTAACCAAAAAAAGAGAATAGATACTTACGTAGCCAAACCTATCATAGCCCACGAGGAGTGTACTGGGTTCTCGTCCGAGATGCATGGCGTGAGTTTTTCTAGCAGGGACTGGAGATCCTCTTCATGGAGCCGACCTTCTTCAGCCATAAATGCAATCACTTGCAAAGCAGCGCGTTTGGCGTTGGATCGCGGTTCGGATACGTGACGCAGATACTCCTGAAAGTGGCGCGTTACGCGAGCGCGCTTGATCATGGACTCTTCTCCATCCTCTCGATCCTGAGCTAGTCGGCGCTTCCTTTCGTCAAGTAGGAAGGAAAAGTGTGAAATGGTTGCGACCGTAGCCCAAAGCCCCTCATAGCGCACTTGGTCGGTCTTCATGGAGAATGCACATGTGCTGAGCGGGTGAACATTATTACCCGTGCTACCAAGGCCTCGAAAGCAGAGATGATCGTCCTCCAAATACTGGTGGGCAGTAGTCTCCTGCCTGCGCCGGTAGTCGCCGTACATAGTCTCAACAAAAGCTTCGATTTCAAGGCTAAATGAGTCATCACGTGGGCTCACAAGCATGCTGGCTATGTGGGCTTCGGTATATATCAACGTAATCATGATCTCTTCCCGTAAAAGGAGATCAGACCACATGCTTTTCATTAGCGGGATCAGTTCCTGGACGACCTGTTCGGTGAGCTGTGTTGCGTGCAATGTGATGCGAGGCAATATAGAATTGATGGCCGCGAGCGCCGATGCTTTTCCGCGCCCGATGTTCTGCTGCAGGAAAAACACCGTAGATATTAAAATGGCTTCGGCCTTGCCCAAGACCGGCGAGTTTGAGGCCCTGACGAGCAGGTGCAAACAATGAACGAGCTCTTCGGCAGCACGAATGAGCTCCTGCGAGATTGGCTTCTTCTTGGAAGACGAGTCACGCCTACCGCCGTCGGTAGATTCGAACGGCGTGGGGGCACGACTGGAGATGGTGGTACTCCAGCTATTGGGCGGCTCCACATCGGGCTCGGCGAAGATGCTCGACAGCGACTCGACGCAGAAATCGACCGTAGCCTCCCAGCATTCCTTGGAGAGACGCTCCACGTAGGGCTGATGCTCGAGCAAAGCACGCAGTGCCTTGGGCAGATCTTCCACCAGAGGCTTGATTAGAGTGCCGTCTTTCCCCGGGAGCAGCTCGACAATAGTGTCGACAATCATCTCTACGGTGGACGTCTTGATAGTGCGGACACCCGAGTATATGACCTGGCGCAGAGCGGTGGCGGAGAGAGGCAGGAGCGCTGAGGGTCGGGGGGCCGTCTTGCTCTTGCTGCGGAGCAAGCTCGCACGCTCGTCGCGCATGCACTGGAATAGCGTCTCGCATAGTGCCAGATAGGCTTTGTTGCCGAGTATCTCAAGACTGGGCTTGCCCCGGTTGTGCTTGAGGATGAGGATGAGGTCCTTGAGGCCGGCATTGCGGTCGGCTACCTTGGTCGACGAGATGAGGACTGCGGCGATTAGCATAAGCAACGTGTCACAACGGAAAGCCCATCCGCTCGTACCCTTTGCGTCCTGGATGCTCGTCGCCCCCATTGCGGTAGCTTGGTTGGGGTGCTTTGGGGGAGAGGGAGCATGGTCGATGTTATGCGGCGACTGAAGGATGGTTCAGAGCATTTGCCGTGCCTCCGACTCGCCAGATACCCGTCGCAGCATCACAGTGTCCTTCCCCTGTGTTTTGTCTGCGGCGTGCGGAGCTGTAGCGGAGGTGAGAGGCTCGGGTTGTTGCCAAGCGACCGGGGGTCAGCTCTGGAGAGAAGGCGCGTCCAAGCTCCCGGAAAGCGCGTTGGGGCTAAGAAAGCGTCGCAAGCCCACAAACATCGCCAGACGACGACGGTGGAACGGGTGCCGACGCCCTCAAGGACACGCAGACACGCAATTACGACGTGCATCCCGCCATGGCCGACGACGACAGCCTCGCCGCCCTCCAGGGCCTGCACCGCGACATCTGCGCTCTCATCGAAAACAGACTGCCCGCGCTCGACCGCCTGCTGCAGAGCCTGGAGAACCACCTGGAGGAATTCAAGACGCTCGTCGACAAGAAGGGGAAGAACGATACGAGCCGGCAGGCGCTGGCCTCGGGAAAGATTACCATTGGCGACACGGAATATGAGGTCAACGACGACTTCAAGCAGCAGGCGCTGGAGATGGCCGAGGCGCTGGACCTGGACGAGCTGGACGCTGCCGCCTACTTCATGGGCGCTCACGACGAGGCGAAAGAGCTGGACCGGTCGCAGCTGCAGACGGCCGTCATCCGCTTCCACCGCCGCCGCGAGTACGTGCTGCTCTCGGTGCGCATGCTGCTAAAGGCCGCCATGGACAGCGGAGAGGCCGAAATCGAGGGCCAGGAGTCGCTGCAGATGGCCGTCCAAATTCTGCTGGGCATTGTCGGCGGGACGAACTTCCAATCTGCCTTTGCATTTTGGGCCAAGTGTCTGGACAGCATGGGCACGGTTGAGGGGTGGCTGCAGAGCATCGCGGAGCGGCTGCACAGCGTGCAGGTGGTGGGCCAGGCGCCTCTGCCTGGCTTCCTCGAGACCATGACCTTCCAGCGCGAGAGTCTGACGCGCCAGCACGAAAACCTGGCCGCAATATGCACGCACATGATCAAGCCGGGCTTCGCAGACGTAGAAAATTTCAAGGCCCTCCTCGCAAAGGCGAAGACCATCGACAAGCACGACCTCATCACGATCCACTATGTCCCAATGCTGCTTCGTCTCGCCACGCATGTCGCCTCGGAAACGACCACGAACACAAAGGAGGCGAGGGCCTTGCACGATGCCCTCATGGCCGGACGAGACAGCGACCCTTGGGCCTTGCGGAATTTGCACGCGGCGACCTTGACGTGGTGGATGGCCGAGTATAGCGGGCGCTACATCGACCCTAACTACCAGGACGCGGACCTTCAAAACGTCAAGTTCGAGGACGAGGCCAATCAACGCTCGGAAGCATTCCTCAGGGCGCTCAACGATGGCGCCTTTCACTTTATGCTATCTATCAGCCAGGACGTGCGTCCCACGCGATGGTACGATCCGCAGAAGATTAGCATGATATCTTCGCTGTTACATGACACCGCTGTCTTGACACTTGAATCTGCGCAGCCCGACGACTTCTTCAAGGAGCTCCTCATGGAAAACATGCAAACGTTCGTCGACTCCTTCATCACAAATATGCCGGACACTTTACGAAGACTCAAGGTCGAGGAAGATGACCAGCGCAGACGCTTGCAGCTTCACTTCCCACAGTCTGCCGGCGAGCAACCTCTCCATCTTGAGCGGTTTCTTGTCATCATATCCTACGCTTTTGACGGCTTTCCCGAAGCAGCCGAAGACTTTTGGAGTGACAAAGAAAGCAATCTGTACGGCTTCTTGCAGTGGGCCGCAAAACGGCAGCCCACACCTCGCATCGCCATGTTCTGCGAGATGCTACGAGCTATATCAACTGGGGATGAAAACGCGAATTCAGCACACCGCTTCCTGTTGGAAGAAGGCGCATCGGCAACAGGCAAGATCCGGCGGACCAGCTCTCTCAGCTACACTCACATCTTCAACGAGTTGATCGAATTCCAGACTGACATACACGAGCCCAAGAAGACAATTCAGGGAGGACTCTATGCACCGTCTCAGAACCCTGCGGACAGCATCGTGGAGCCCGAGAGCGCCACCATGCTCGAAAGCTACCTTCGTCTACTAGCACATCTCTGCAGAGAAAGCTCAACGGCGCGCAACTGGCTGCTGGATTCCCAAGACTACAACCTGGCTGGCATTTGCTTTGGCTTGTGCACGGATAAGGTGGAAAGCGGCCTTCGCGCATCTGCATTTGATGCCGTGTCCGCTTTGCTTGTTGGCAAGGATGTTTTGCGTGCAACTGGCGTTTGGAACAATCTGGACGACTGGACCGTATCCGGCTTCTACGTCAACTCCAAACAAAGCAGCAACATGAATCAATACCCTCCCGAAGATTTCTGGGCAACCTTGGCCAACGGCTACGACGAGTCGATCGCATTTGTCCGCTTGCTTCAGGCGCTTGTCGAGCCATACCCTTCCAGCCAGGAACTCAACGACAGTCTCCCGTTCCCTGAAGGTCTGGGTTCAGCTCGTAGGATGCCTGGTATAGAGAAGTACGTGGATTTTGTTTTGCAACACGTCTTTGCAGAGCGCAGTCCAGAGGTACAGGATACGCTGCAACGTCATGTCATGAGGTGGACATGCTTGCGTTTCGTGTCCACATGCCTTCGGACATTCAACGAGAATCTTGTCGTCTTCGCAAACAAGTCCAGTATCCCAGTGGACGATGTTATCGATCCCTCGTCGCTCGCCGTCTATGTAACTCTTCACCCATTCACGAGGGTAATGGAATGGCTTTTCAACGACAAAGTCATCAAAGCCTTATTTGCCTCGGCTCATCACGACGTCAAGGAAGTCGATGCAGCTCATACTGACTCGCCATTGGTGCAGTCACTGATGCTGAGCATAGATGTCATTGACCAGGCCATGAAACTACAAGCCACGTATCTCGACATTGTGCGACCTGTGCTGCAGCAGCAGCCTTCGATTCAGCATACGCCCGTATCGAACCTCTCGCTTGCTTCGTTCGAAGACGCCATTCTTAATAACCTCCAGATCATTGTTGATCTAGGCCTTTATTGCGGTACTGGACACGAACCGCTGACCGTCGCGTCACTCCAGCTTCTGGAGAAGATGGCTTCGTCACGGAAACTGGCGGTCTCCCCCGCAGGCTTCGGTCAACGCTCTGGCCGCAGCAAGATTGTCGGCATACTAGAAAAAGATCGTGAATCGGAACGTATTGGTCGTCTCCTTTCAAACTTGATGAAATACTCCGAAGAAGAGCTGGAGGCCGGGCAAGAAGCTTCCGGGTACACGATCAAGATCCGCATCCTCGATTTCCTCAACAGCTGTTTGGCGGCTGTATCACAGAGACCGACCATAGCCCACATACTTCTTGGATTTTCTTGTGGAAGCACGACTGTCAGTGTCGCTGAGGACAGTCTATGGTTTGATGGGCATTCGCTTTTCCATGCTATACTTTTGCTTGCCGTGAGTTACCCCGACAATGATGGCGAAACCTTCTCTTCTTGGATGTCGGCTATCAAAACAAAGAGCTGGGAAGTTCTTCAAAGACTATGGAGATCTCCTCTGACAAGCGCGCTGGTGATGGAGGAGTTACGTACCAACGAACTGCTCTTCGTAGAAACGCCCAACCTACTGCCCATCAACCCAGAAACTCCATGGGACGGGCTATCACTTTCGCAAGGCCTTGAAGATTTGTCGAACTCACTCACGAGCGAGTTCTTCTACGGTTCTCCTGCGGTTGGATTGCAGAATTTCCTGCAGAGGCGCGCGGCGTTTTTGGACTACGAATCGAGAGAGCTGCGCCTGACTGTCAAAGAAGGCATGCCAACCATGAAATCACGTATCCAATCTGCGCTCCTCGGCACAACGATCAGGCCAGGCGAGGACCCTATCCCGAACGCAACCATATTCGATTTATTCGACTTCATCGAGCTGAGCTACCCTGCGATGGAAGTGCCGATGCATCGCTTCTTGGAGGGTGTCAACATATCCTCTTGTGAAGAGGACAAGGACGGTACAACTATCTACTCAATACCCTTACTACGACAACTCATGCTCCTAAAGATGAAGTACTGGAAGAAGCAGCAGGTGTTCAAGGACGAGACCGAAGAAATCGAATTGGCACAGACCGGCGATGCACTGTTAGCCGCTTTCGAAGACTGGAACCGCCGCGCTCAACTCGTTCGCTACCACAAGGATATTCTTCAGTCATGGGTCCAGCTGTTGATGGTTACGCTGCATGCCTGCGACTTCGATACTAGCTCTCGGACCACCTTCATCCTGCAAACTCTGCAAGTGATTTTGCCAAAACTGGAGCTCTCTTATAGCACCGACCTTTATACCGCGTTGCAACTCGCTACTCTGGCCGAAGCGCTCATCCAGAAAATCGACTTTGAATCTACCGCCTTCGAAAAGACGAGAAACGGAGACTTTGCAAATGATCGACTTTCACAACTTTTTCGCGCTGCACTAGTCGGTATCTACAGCCCGATCTCCACGACTGAACTGCGAGAGTACTGCTACCAGATATGCTTCCGCTATATCCAAGGAACGTTCGAGAAGGCAACCAAAGGCTCACTACTAGGACGACATACGCTCAACACTGTCAAGAACTGCGGCAACCACCTTCTCGAGATAGTATGCGACGATGCATACAGCGGGCAAGGGACATGCAAAGTCTCGGCGCTGCTTCTTCTCAACGCACTCGTCGCTGTAGCCGCCCGGCAGGAGTCCAAGTACATCTTAGAGTCGTTTGTCTCGCTCAACTTCGTCGGCGTTCTCGTCGACAACATCAAACACATCCCAGAAGAGCTGAAGGGGGCCGCTGCCCCTCAAATTCCCATCCTGCTCTCATACTACGATGCCAGCCTCGCTCTCCTTTTACGCATATGCCAGACACGTCTCGGTGCCGCATATGTACTCAACGCAGGCCTCTTCCCCGCCGTCCGCGAATCCCGCATCTTCGACATAGATCCCGACATCGGCCTCGAATTCGACAACCCCAACGCGCTTAAGAAGTACTACGAGCTCATGCTCGCGGTCCTGCGCGTCATCAACGCAGCAGTCATCGCGCGCGGCCGCCAAAACGACCAAACCGTCTTCCAGGCTCGCGAGTTTCTGAAAGATAGCAGACATAGCATGGTTTCCATCTTCAAGCGGAGCGTGAATGTGGGGGCGGGGCTGGGGCAAGATGAGGCGGTTGTGAAGGACTTGGTGGAATTGGTGGATTGTTTCACCGTTTTGGTGGAGATAACGGGATTTCTCGAGGTGAGTTCTTGTGAGTTGGGTTTTAATGAGGCGAGAGACTGACTGTGAAACAGTTTGAAGATTCGACGAGTGCGAAGAAGGCGAGGAAGAATATGTTCTCATAGTGGGAAGCGGTTGCTATGTATGTATAGCGGACAGGGCCGATCGCGGACCAGTTGACCCCGCGAAGGGCTCTTGGTGGAGAATACTTGCCGAGTTGGAGAATGCGTAGCGTTCCTTGTAATTTAGATTTTTTTTCACAATAGGCTCTCGCGTCCGCCGCATTTGTTTGCGCGGAGATGTTGCTCTCGCCAAGTCCACTGTCTGCATCCGATGTTCGTATCCATCTCGGAAGCGACCCTTGGGATGCTCTAAGAAATCATCCGAGAGGCCGAAGCTTGGCTGCCGTGCACAACATGCTTACTCACTCTTTGTTGCGGCGATACCAAGATGGATCCTACACGTAAAACATGTTTTCCAGATTTACGCCATATTTGTAACGGGAACTCTAAGGTAAAGCATGGCTCGGCATATGCGCGCCCACTATGTCGGATGGTTGCCGAGAGGTGTTTGTATGCTGTGTCATTTGCGGCGCTGCTTACTTATTGATGAAATCGGGCGTCGGTGACTCGGGGTCGGGAGTGGGAAGACGCAATGGGTGAGTGTTTCTTGGGGAAAGTACCTAATGGTATAAAGGTGAGCGAAAGATCGATGCACAATCTTCCATCACTCGTCACAACCAGCATCACATCAAGTCTTTTGAAAGCAAGCGCAGCTCCAAACACCAAATCTTTACTCGACTATTACCATTCATCCACTCCACCCACCACCGCCATCATGTCTCTCCCCGAAACACAAAAAGCAATAATCTTCAATACAACCACGAACACATTGTCGTATGACCCATCAGCGCCACTTCCTCCTGCCTCAGCTAGCGAAACCGAATATCTTATCCAAGTCCACTCCACCGCCATAACAAACGGCGAACTAACGTGGGCCCCCTTCGTAAACTGGCCCGAATACCACGTCCCCTGCTACGACGTTAGCGGCACAATCCTAAACCGCGTTGCCAACTCGCCCTTCGAGCCCGGCCAGAAAGTCTACGGACGCGTAATGGCAGACCACGAAGGCACAGCGCGCCAGTATACCACCATCATCCCGAGCGAGACTGCGCTCGTACCAAAGGGACTGAGCATGGTGGAAGCAGCCAGTATCCCCATGTCTGCGTTGACAGCGTGGCAAGCGCTGTTCGAGCAGGGACTACTTACAGGTAGTTATGATAAGGGGAGTGTGCCGAGGGTTGATGGTGAGGGCCAGATTATAGGGGGTCAGGCGCAGGGGAAGAGATTGCTTATTCTAGGGGCTGCTGGGGGCGTAGGGTTGATGGCTGTGCAGTTTGCGAAGTTAGCCGGTGCATACGTTGCTGGTACCGCTTCGAGCAAGAACACAGCGTATTTGAAGGAGCTGGGAATCGACGAAGTGATCGACTACACCCAAATCAGCATGCAAGCCTGGGTCGCCGGCGACGCTGCCAAAAAGTTCGATCTAGTGTTCGACTGTGCAGGCCGCAAGAGTATGCTGGATGGATGGCATGCTGTGAAGGACGATGGAGTGTATGTGTCTGTTGTGCCGGGGTTCAAGGAGCCTGAGGGCGGGAAGCCGGCGGGGGTGAGGACTGCGTGGTTTGTTATGGTGTCGAGGGGAGAGGAGTTGGAGCGGATTTCTAGGTTGATTGAGAAGGGGGTAGTGAAGGGCACTGTGGACAGTGTGTGGAAGATAGAGGAATTTGAGGAGGCTTTTGGGAAGACGGCTGGGGGGCATGCGAGGGGGAAGGTTATTATTAAGCTTGCTGATGAGGAGTAAGGGGAAGAGATAAGGGGTAGTTCTGAAAAGTCTTTGTTAAGTATAATTGGGCCATAGATTAATGTAATACTTCCTTCTGCATCCGTACGACATCACCTAGTACTTCGTGGCAGTGACGCACTCGGCACACGATCAGCCCAACTGTCCAGTTCAGCGCAGTTGAATATGCCCTTCATTCCCTGTTGAAACCCACCCCAAACCTTCACTTCCCTAAGCATCCTCAGTGAAAGCCGTATACTCCTCCTTACTCATAGTCTTCCCCTCCGGCTCTCCTCCCACACTCAACTTAGCAATCCAGCTATCGCCCTCGGGATCCTTGTTCAGCGACCCAGGCTTTGACTCGAGCGCGTTATTGACTTCTACAACGGTCCCGCTAATCGGCGTGAGGATGTCGGAAGCTGACTTGACGGATTCGACGGCGCCGATGGCCTCGCCAGCGTTGACTTCGAGATCGACTTGGGGGAGCTCGACGTAGACGACGTCACCGAGGGCTTTGGCGGCGTATTCTGAGATGCCGAGGGTGCCTGGGACGGGGAGGATTAGCTATGTGCGAGGGGAGGTGGGGTTGCGACAGGTTGGGATGAGGTGGGCGCGTACAGATCTTGCCGTCTGCAGAGTACTCAATCCACTCGTGGTCTTCTGTGTACTTCTTCTCCCTCACTGTCCAGCATCAGCCATGCACATCCCCCAACGTGCAAATTGACTCCATACCTGCGGCGGAAACCGAGAATAGCCGTCTCTCCACCACCGCGGGTCGCTGCCAGCGCTGGCACACGAAAGCAGAGGGTCTGCGCGCCGCAGACGAGGTCAATTGGTGCGCCGCGCGGGCGATAGAAAAGCGTGCGGCCATTTTCTCTTTTGTTCGTGAGCGGAGAGGTCGTAAGAGAATTGTTGGTAGAGCTTGAGCTTTGGTTGGAGCTGCGATATGACGATACTAAGGTTATGGCGCTAGGCTGCATTGGGGCAACCTTAGCTGTCTGCCCCGAATCTTTTCTCCGTGTTGGGAACTGAGAGCAGCGACAGGCAACTTGTCAGACCGCACAACACTAGCCAAGATGCTGTATGAGATGATCGGAGTGGTAAGTCCACGCGCAGAATGGCATTTTAGATGATACTGACCTCCCACCCAGGTCCGCCCCGGCCGCCTCTCCGAAGTTAAAGAGTACCGTCTCCCTCGTCTCCCTCCCATCCATCCTCCACTCCACACGTACGCCCTCTAACCACCGTGCAAACAGAATCGCCAAAACTGCCGGCAGAATCGTCCTTGAAAAGCAGGGCGTCGTCCGCGGCGTGACCAACTGGGGCACCTTCCTCCTCCCCAAGCCAGCGCGCAAACTGCAATCTACACACAACGTCGGCCACCACTTTATCATGCGCTTTGATTCAAGCGCACGTACACAGCATGCGCTGAGAAGGACAATGAGTTTGGACCCGCGCTTGATACGGTACTCGATCGTGAAGATGGGGACCAAATTTGAGGAGATTAAGGATGTGGAGGGAGTTGCGCGATTCAGATGAGTGGGTCAAGGGAGAAGATTGGATGAGGTGGTGTATGTTGGATGGTGTATACTACTGTACATGATGGAGGACTGCATATATTGGTGTTTGGGTCGATTCAATGGAGGCTAGCATTCTGCTAAGGCGATGCTTTAGCACTCAACGCGTCTGAGACTTTGGAGATTTCCACATGTGGTGCGGACGCTGCATGTTTCGCATCCGATTGACAGCTTGTGCATGGCAAGGCAGGCCTGTGTGCACTGCACTTGAGCAGAAGGCTTTGCTCCTCACGCTCGCGGATAGCACAATACAACACCTACCAGCATTATCATCGCCAGACCTCGCCCGCCCGTGCCGTATCGCTCAAGAGTACGTCCGACTTCCGGCACACTTTTGCCTTGATTCCAGAACCAAACTGTTCAAGACACCACTTGCAACGAACTATACGTCCTCATCGCAAGCAGTTGGCCAATACCTCTTCACGGTGGAAAGCGACTTTACGCTTATTGGTTGACATTTTCCCTCGGTCTCCACTTCTCTGTTCAGACACCTGTGACATCGACACTATATCCGCGTCCAATTCCGGATGCAGAATCTCGGTTGGGTTTTCCGAGAGATCTCCAAGGAATCTTGTCCACGGCGACCTCGACACGCGCGCGCTTGAGCTGATGAGGGGTCAAGGTTCCCTCATCCGAGGCAGATCAGCCAATCACGCCCAGAGCCTCTCTTAACTATTTGTCGAATTGAGATCACCGCTGACCTCTCCACGACTCTGCGGATGATCTGGGCAGCTGAACCAAAAAGAACCGATAGCTCGAGTCAATGATCTCCACGATAGTGTGGTCTTAGCGATAGCATGACTCCCCACTTTACCCCAGATTCGCACCATGGGTCCAAGCTCCCAGGAAGCTACCCCAGAGCTTTGTTTTACGGCGGAAAAGGATAACCATCATTTTGGGTTTCGACCAGTCACCTGCCAGCCTCTCATTCATTTGTCGAACAATAGCGCCTCACCATGTGGTTTCGTGTCCAGATCTGCAGCTTTAGCTCTCTGGGGGCGTTCACGGGAACAGGCAAGATAGCTTTGGACGAGCCGACACTAGACATACCAATGGTGCAGGGCTTGCGGATATAATCTGGCGGTATCCGCGTTCAGGGAACTATTGCTCTGCTCTGCAACCTTTTTTGGTGCTTCTCCAGAATACTCATCCTTGGCTCATACCTCCGAACGTAGAGCTGAACGCGATTCGTCAAAATGACCGCGACAGAGGAGAAGCCAGAGGTGGCACATACTGCGGATGCAAAGACTTCGGATAGTCTGAAAGAGAAGGATGTTGAGACGCCAGCGGCGACGTCGTATATACCCCAGAACGATGAAGAGTATGTCGTTACGCTCAAGACGTGGTGCGTCGTCATGGTAAGTGTTTCTATACTCTTGCAACCTTTAGCTCACGCGAACTAGATCCTCTCCATGTCCTATGGCATAAGCTTTTGGATCGTGCCCTCTATCAGCGCCTGTCAAACCATCACTGCGACGCAGCTCGGCGACCCCAGTGCGGCATCGTTCTACATCTCCCTCTATACGATTACCGTCACCATTGCCTTTATGATCTGCGGTGCCAACAGTGATCTATTCGGTCGCCGGTGGTTCATCGTCGGCGGGAATGTTATTATGTTCGTTGGGTTCATAATGGGTGGCGCGGCGAAGAACAATACGACCATTCTCGCTGCGATGTCCTTGATTGGTTTTGTGAGTCTGTCCATTCAGCGTTGGAGCTTCAGGACGAAAGCTAATATGATTAAGGGTGCTGGTAACGCTCAGGTTCGATTACCGAAGATATCTGAAGGAGGGAGATGCTAACACTAGTAGCTTGCTGCCTTTGCACTCCCAGAGCTCTTGCCAAATAAGTGGCGAGCTGCCGCAATTGTACTCGCAGACGCTGGTGTGTATTTTGCCGCCGTCGTAGGCCCGGTTGCAGGACGTTTTGCTGGACAGAATGGCGAAACAGTGAGTCCCTCGAAATATTTTCAGCTTGTATGGTAGCTGACAACTGCACCAGTGGCGCTGGCTCTTCTATGCTCCCGCCATCGCCGTCTTTTTCAGTTTCCTGGGCCTGTACTTCTTTTACCATCCTCCGAAACACCCCCGCGGTAAGCAACGAAACTCGCTTTGGAACTGTGCAAGCAAGGCTGACCATACACAGGTCTCCCCACGAAGGAAGCCTTCAGACAACTCGACTATGTCGGTGCCCTGCTCTTCATCCTTTCTGGAGTCCTCATCCTCGTCGGCATCGTCTACACCACTACCCTCCCGTCCAGCGATCCAAAGGTCATCGGCACCCTCGTCAGCGGCTTCGCATGCCTTATTGTCTTCGCCCTCTGGGAGACATTTGCCCCGTTGAAGCAGCCGCTTACGCCGCCCCACATCTTCACCCGTGACAAGGGTCGTGAACTTACATTCCCCTTCATCGTAGGCTTCGTCGTCACAATGTTCTACTACGCACTCAACGTCATCTGGCCGACAATGATTGCCGTCCTCTTTACAGACGTCACCACAGACTTCAGATACGGCATCGTTCTCACACTCCCCCAGAACCTAGGTAAACATACACCCTCCTTCCTCTGTCCATCCCATCGTCCCATCACTAACTCATATACCTAACAGGTCTCTGTTTCGGCGCCGCCCTCCTCACCGTCTTCGGCAGCAAGATCGGCCACTGGAAATGGACTCTCACCGCCTCCGTAACCATGATGGTCGTCTTCGGCGCGCTCCTCGCGCTCGTCACGCCAGAGCGGAAAGGCATGGGTATCGCGTTCGTTTTCCTTTCCATGACAGGTTTTGGCTGGGCGCAGTACCTTTCTATCGCCTTCATACAATTCGGTGTGCCGCAGGTCGAATTGGGGATCTCGGGAGGTTTGGCGGGTGTGTCGCGGTTTGCTGGAGGGGCGATTGCCATCTCAGGTTCGTATTTCCGGAGCACTATTCTAGAGTTTTACTTACACTTACACAGTCTACACGACTATTCTCGCCAACGTGCAATCCAGCCAAGCCGCCCGCCTCGTCCCAGCCGCCGCCATATCTGCCGGCCTGGATCCCTCCAACGCAAGCGCGCTCCTGGCTGCGCTCCCGCTCGGCGGCCCAGCGCTCACCCAAATCCCTGGCATCACCCCCAGCATCATCGCCGCCGCGGGCGCAGCCTTCCGACAAAGCTACGTGCTAGGCTTGAGGACGACGGCGTTGAGTAGTCTGAGCTTTGGCGTTGTCGCTATTGTTGCGTGTTTGTTTTGTAACGATATTGGGCATAAGATGGATGATAAGATTGAGGTGTATTTGGAGAATGATGAGAATGCTGAGAGGAATCGGTTCCATTAACGAAGGAGAGGACGGGAAGAGAGAGCGGATGGTGATTGGCCGGGTGAAGGGAGTGCATGGGTTGATTGGAATTGGGGTGGGGACGTGAGCTCGATTAGGGAGACGTAATGTTTGATACGAGTTGTGATGCGATCGTCAGAGTGTACTACATACGATTCCACCTTAATCCGCTCCCCACGGGAAAACATGACTACGTTACCGCTCTCTCTATGCGGTTCCATCTAGTACGAGCTGAAGTTGCGTTGTACGATGCAAAAGCTAAATTCAGGTTACGAAGACTTGAATATTGGGGGAAGACAAGAGCGACTTGTTCCACGTTTGCAACAGTGAAGCTTGCAAACCTATCAGTATGTACACGGTTTTTACCAAATAGAATACGCCGTTCCGCTGAAGATGCCAGATTTTCCATATGCACACACCCTCATGAAGTTCAGATGCCAATTCCAAATCCGCTATACACGGCATGTTTTCTGCATCTCCACCATCTCCATCCCCCGAGCCTTTCCTTATACGAGCGCCCATCCAGCGACCAAACCGCCCGCAAGCGCTCCCAGGATATCCGGGCGCATCGCATACGCAGCTGCCGGCGTCTGTTCCGCCGGCGCCGCGCTCGATGACTGGCTCGGAGGCGTAGTTGTTGAGGAAGGAGAGGATTCGGACGCAGGCGAGCTCGATGGCACGGACGAGACAGGCGCTGAAATGGCTGTTGATTTCGAGTGTGATTCTGTGGAAGGAGTGGGGGTAGGTTGTTTGGACCCGTCGGTGGGGAGCGTGGTGCCCGGGGCGCCAAGGCTAAGTTGGGTTGTCGGGTGCCAGACGGGGACTGTGTAGGTTGCTGAGAGGGAGTGGTTAGCATGGATTTGATTTGGATGATATACTGGTGTCTTGGGGGTAGGAGTGTAGAGGGAAGGATGGCAGAAGACTTACTAGAGCCCATGGTTACGGTTATGACAGTATCTGTTGGCTGCTCGCTGGGGTAGATGGCAGTTAGGGATATTGAGGACTGCGATTGCGCAGTTACGGAGGCAGCCAGGCCGAGAGCGAAGAGGACGGTGGACTTCATTGCGTGCGAGGTGGAGCTATTGTGAGAAACTATCGTGAGAGAGATTGCAGGTCGTGGATTCGTATGTTGGTGGAAGCAAGTCGTAGTAACTCAGCGGCTGTGGTGTTTAGCAACGCAAGGGAGCGCAAGATCAAAAATATACGAGAGGTGTGAGGTGTGAGGTGCGAGGTGTTACGTCTGGACAAGGCCGAGCGAGACGATCAACGGCCAGCGCTATATTGACAATACAAAGCGTAACCGCATCCGACCAGTGCGTCATCATGGCGACCAGTCGCATTCGGAAGCCGCCGCGATCATCACGAGCCTTCAGCCCCTCTAGCCCTTTTGGTTGCGTTAGCCGTGCTAAGTCGGAGCATGGGGTTCCCGCGCACCCCTAGTTCCCGCGCACCTTTTGTATACAAACGATAGACGTGCACCTTTATAAGTACTAAATATAAATATATAAAAATTTAAATACTAATAACTTACTATTAGTTATACTTAAAATTTAAATAATATTAATTATAACTAATCTTAAGTAAAAGTTAAAGCTAAAATAAAAATCTATATAGTAAAAATACTTTTTATCTAAAGCTCTTATAGTATACTTTAAATTCTCTTTAAGCTTAGTATATCTATAGTAGTATAGTAATTAAATTTTAAATAAAGTTAATAATATTTTAGATAAGTATTTTTAACTTTTATAAAAATAGTACTTAAAATCCTTTAAAATTAGCTAAAGTTAAATTAACTTATTAGAAATATAATAAATTAAAGTTAAAATTAAAACTATATACTAGATTTAGTATTTTATATTTAAATAAAATTAAAAATATACTTTAGTAGCTTTTCTTAGAAAGTCTTTTTACTATATAAAATCTTATTTTAGCTTTAACTATTTCTTTAAATTAGTTATAATTAATATTATTAATATTCTAAATATAACTAATAATAAAGTATTAGTATTTAAAATTTAAAATAGTTTTATCTAGTACTTATAAAGGTGCACGTTTACGCATAGAGATATTTTGTTAGAGATAGTGCGCGACATCTAGAGGTGCGCGGAAACCCCATGCTCCGACTTACCTCCCCAAAGGGACGGTAGGCGATGGACCCAAGACTGCAGGTAGGCGTCGTAAGTGGTTGCATGTAGCGCTGCGGAGGCGCGTGCCCTCGTGTTTTGTGGAAGAGACCGAGGTTCTGCAGGGTCTTTTTCGGGTTGATTGCGGAGGTGTTTCAGCTGGAGGCGGCGAGTGATTGGATGCTTGTTTAGCTGGGCGGCGTGTAGGCGACGCTGTGCATTGATGGTGGGTCCGTGCTGGTGCAACGTTAGGAGGAAACGAAACATCAGTCATCAGCGGGGGCACATCGCGGCTCTGGTTTGAGTATTTCCTTGTATTCTTTGAAATTGAATCATCACTGCGCCTAGATGAAGCGTATGAAAGGGGCGTCACGAGAATCATGGCCTGCACCCTTCATTGTCCCGCCCAAGACTCAGCATACACATACCTTTATCCTTCTCCATGGGCTAGGCAGCAATGGCGAGAAATTCGGCAGCGAGCTTTTGAAGACTGGCATCTCGTCTGAGAAAAAGACGTTGAGGAGTGTGTATCCAGGCGCAAAATTCTTATTTCCGACTGCGAAATGGGGGCGTTCGACTGCGTTCAACCGAACAGTGTTAACGCAGTGGTTCGACATGTGCAGCTTGGATGATCGGTCGCTGAGAGAGGATGTGCAAATTGAGGGGCTGGTTGAGTCTGTCAAGTACATCCGTGGTGTCTTATCTGAAGAGTTGAAAGCTGTGCCTGCGACAAACATCGTTCTCGGGGGGTTGAGCCAAGGTTGCGCAATGAGCCTCATGCTGTTGCTGAGCCTGGAGTTTCCCATTGGCGCCTATGTGGGCATGAGCGGTCGGCTACCATTCCACAAGGATATTTGCGACATCATCAATAATGCCACTGTACCGGACGAGAACGTCACGTTCGAAGACGAGCACGCGGCCGAGCAATCACCCGCGATCCAGGCTCTTTCGTTTGTTCGTGAGCTGCTTGAGCTAAGCGATGGCGACGGAGAGTCAGCAGTGACCAGGAACGCCCTCGCAACGCCAGTGTTCCTTGGGCATGGGGCGATGGATGAGAGAGTACCGTGTCGTCTGGGCGAACAGGCTGCGAGTGGCCTGACGCTGCTTGGTCTGCGGGTTACATGGAAGAGCTATCCGGACTTGGGACATTGGTATCAGGTCCCGGAAGAGATTGACGATATTTTTGAATTCCTCTCGGTGGCATAGAAAGGTGCAACTGAATCGACAGCGCATCCTTCAAAACTGG
>Ga0247733_1000285_pt1 | contig 37292 bp, 40 predicted proteins | sample UWRJL043104R2_FD_180932 | JGI IMG/M metagenome (GOLD analysis project Ga0247733, IMG submission 180932) | Plant litter microbial communities from Arlington Agricultural Research Station in Wisconsin, United States - UWRJ-L043-104R-2 | ecosystem: Environmental > Terrestrial > Plant litter >...
ACCTCCTCGTACCCTTCCTCTATCCTACTCACCGTATGCCCCGCCCCACTCGGCCCCGGATCGTTGAACTGCCCAACCACCCTCGTCTGCTTAGCCCCGACCTCTAGAATTGTCCCTCCCCCCAACCCTGGCTCCTCGAGACACCTCACCATCGCCTCAGCGACCTCCTCCGGCGTCGCCCATGCATCCTTCTCCGCGTCAATAAACGACAGCTTCTCCGGATGCTCCGTCCAAAGCGGCGTCTTGATCACGCCCGGCGCAACGCCGTTGACGCGGATGCCCAGTCGCGCGTCGAGCGTACCTAGTGAGCGTATGAAGCCGTTCATGGCGTGCTTGGCTGCGACGTAAATTGGTGTGCTCAGGTTGGCATTCTGGCCTGCAATACTGCTTACGAGGATGATGCGCTTGGGGTTGGCGGGACTGGCTTTAGGGCCTTCGACGGGGTTGAGGAAGGACGCGATGGCGAGCTGCGTGGTGCGGATGGGATGCGTGACGTTGATGTCGAGGGTGGCATAGCGGCCACTATCGGGGGCATCCCGCGATTGGGGGCTTCCTGGGGGATGCCAGAAGTTTGTCCAGTGTCTTTGTGAATTGTCAGATTGGCTGCTTCCCTCAACTTTGCAAGAGCTCTCTTACGGGTCGTAGATACCTGCGCCGGGACAGACGATGTCAATGGTGTTGAACTCTCTAGCAGCGACGGCGAACATGCGTTCGAGTTGCGGCCACGATGTTACATCGGTGTTTTGGAAGACGGCTCGTGGGTTGGACGTGTATTGCTCGAGGAGCGCCTTGGCTTCTGGACGGAGCGCGAGGTCGGCGATGAGAACATTACAGCCGCGTGAGAGGAGGAGAGATGCGAAGCTGAAGTTGATGCCTGCAAACCTTTAGCAATCCATGATTGAAGGTAAGTCGTGTAAGACGTTTACCTACCTGAGCCTGCGCCCGTCACTATGGCTGTCTTGCCTCGGACCTCGAACTGCGTAGTATCTAGCACGGCATCTTGGTGGCCGGGTTTCCTTGCTGCCATTTTGCGAAGATGCAGGTTGGAACGGTACGTTGAGTTATCCTTGAATTGCACTTGAAGCTTCTCTGCTGCGATGGGAAGAGTATCCTACGTCCTTTTATATATCTACAACTTGACCAGATGAGTGGTGAGATGATGAGTACACGCGTGTATTGTTCTGAATGTAGTTAGACAGCCTCGGCTTACCCTAATCGGTGAGGGGTGCAATGAGGGGTCGCGACTCGCGACTCACGTCGCTCGGTGGGCAATAGGCCGGCTCTCTTTAAGGCAGGTTTGCCGAGTCTAAGCTCATGGAAGTAGCGCAGCTCTGATGTTTGTGTATTCCTTCCCATGCTAGCATGTGTGTGTATGAGTCGAGTCGGTACTTGAGCTCCCGAGATGAAATACAAATAAGAACTGTTTGCTGAATGTTAACCAGGTACCTCGTTACCGCTACATGCTATGTGTATCATATGCTACCTCCTCGCCTCTTGAATGGATATACCCAAGCCGAATCGAACGCCGCATACGCCGGTCCTCGCTTCCAATGCTATCTTATATGCAGGCCTAATTCCTTTTTCTCAGCTCGCCCTGCTCGTCCTTGTCTCTTACTGCACCTGATGCCCTCGGAAGCGGCACGCCATTTCCTGTACCACTCACATGCGACAGCCGAATAATCTCCTCCAACATCGCGTCCCGTGTCTTGTTCACCAGACCATCTACATCCGCGACCGTCATCCCCTTGGTCGGAATCGCGGGCAGCACGCTGACATCGATGACCCCGGGGTTGAACAGCTTCTTCTTCACGTTCAATACGTGTGCGTAGTTTGCGACGACGATGGGTACGATGGGGACCTGTGCTTGGACGGCGAGATGAAAGGCACCCTTTTTAAAAGGGAGCAGCATGGGCTCTTCGGCGTAGGAGCGCGTGCCTTCGGGGAAGATGAAGACGTTTTGGCGTTCGGTGCGCATCGTTTGAGCGGCGCCGTCGAAGGCGGCGCGGGCGGTGGCACGGTTTGCGCGGTCGATGAAGACGGTTTTGGAAAGCGCCACTGGTAAAGTTTAGGGTTGGGGGAGGCAGTAGAAGAGAGTGACGTACTGAACCAGCCTAGGAATGGGACCCATTTGAGAGACTTCTTGGCTGTGACGGAGGTATACCGTGGGAATGTGCAGCCGAGCATGAGGACGTCCATTTCACTGTGAGGTTCGTCAGTAAGTCTGTCCCTCTTCGCAACATGCCCCGGCTTCTCGTATCCCTCGCGTGACCATGAAGCTCACTACCTCCAAATTCACACGCTCTGGATCTCCCCACAGGAAGCTCTACTCACGTCTGATGATTCCCCACCAAGACTGCCGGCCTATTCAAAAGTGCCTCCTCCCCACCCCTCCTTCCACCTTCCATCTTCCCACTATCCGTTACCCTAAATGTAACCCCCGTCAAGAGCCACATGCTCCACTTGAAGGCCCTCGCGACAGTCCACTGACTCAGCCCTCCATATCCCACCGTCCGCAGCGCCACGCTCGCGAAAACGCCATACAGCGCACACATGCACATGATGATCATGCTCGTGAGGAAGAAAGCAGCGAAGCCGGTGAGCTGCGCGGCTCTACGGGGCAGGATGATCGAGATGAGGCGCAGAAAGAGGATAAAAAGCGGTGGCCCGGCCATGATGTTGAGGAGCCAGCTCATGGCGAGAGCGCGTGCGCGTGCGCGTCTGGGTAGGAGTGCGAGAGGAGCTGTGGGTGCGGCGGCCGGTGTTGGGGACTACACGGTAAGGTGCATGCGAGATGGCGTCGCGTCTAGGATAGTTCGAGGAGCTCTCGGGAAAGTTTGCGGTGGACGGGCGAGAGTCCAAGGGCCGGCGTGCGCAGGAGTGTTCGTGTGGGGAGGTGGGCGGGGCGGTCAACTTTTTCGACGTCCTGGCGCGCGGGTTTCGGTGCTGGCTCGCTAAGGGCGGTCCCGAGGCGGAGGAGATGCAAGGGTATGCCCGGTAGCGTCCTATGTTGACCTTGTCTACAACTCGAATACTGTCACTGTCCTTTTTCTTCAAGTGAGTGCATGTGTAAATCTTGGATTCGTGCTCTTGAAATGTTCCGGCCCATGCGAGAATTCTGGCTGTTAGCAGCCCATGCACATTCAGCATGATCCACACTCCACATGTACGCGTGACAGGAAAATCAATAGTAGCGGGAATCACGGTGGGTAGCATGTGAGCATTGTCCCGAGGTGCAGCTACGCTTTTGCGATACCGGCTTGACCTTCATTTCGTCCCAAGGCTGGGGTACAAGCTTCGTTCTCAAACAAGACAACGGGAGGAATTAGCGTAAGACTTTACGTGCTGGAACCCATCTAGACGAGCTTCACTAGCTTTGTGCCCTCACTCTAGAGCAGTACAATGCGTTACTTCTCCACGACGAACCCTCGTCTCCCCATCTTCCTCTGCCGGACCACCTCAACCATCGACACTCCAAAAGCTACGACGTCAACCAAAAGGATGGGGATGAGCATCCACCTCCAAGCCGCCATGATCTGAACGTTCTTCACGATATCATTGCGCTGGTTTGAGCGCGCCATTGGCACGTCTAACACAGCCTCGAACCACGTTTCTGGTGTCCATTTGAGGGCTTGGTATGGGATACGTGATTGAGGCAAAGTGTCCACAATTCTGCGATAGATGCGTTGGTGGCTTGTTTGGTTGGTGACGACGAAGACCCATATGAGCGCGGAGAGGGTGAGGAGAGTGGCCAATAACTGGAGCCCAGCGAGAGCGAGTAACGACTTCGAGAGTGCCTAGACTGTGGGTCAATTTCGGCGACAAGATGATCCCTGAGAGGAGACGTACTTGGCTCTGGCGCTTCCTTTGCCTCCAGGCTACAAACAGACCGTAAAGACCCAGGATAGACCCGTACACGGCAGCAAAAATGGACAGATGACTCTGACCACGCCAGAGGTGCTTCGGCTCGACCACCAGTAGTAAGCCATATATTCTACTTGTCGAAGTGCTCGGACCGCTTGTACTTCGCGGCCAGTTCACCTCGTAAACCCCGACATTTTCTGCGAACAGATGATGTTAGTAGTTGATCGCGTTCTCCAAATCGAACAACCGTCCGGCTTGCAGCTTGATATCATTCGACGCGCGGTGACATACCTTCCTGATCGTGTAGAAAGGCATACATGGCGCTGATCAGCCCTATATTGACTATCGACAGAATAGCGAGCAGAGCGCTAGAAATAAAGATGAGGGATTTCATAATAATTGCGAGTTGCCGTGGCAGATTTCGAATGGTCTTCCCAGAATTAGAGGGTGAACACTTTGGACTTTTAATGTTCCCGAATATGATGGCGTCGAACTGGCTTACATATAGTCATCGCAAAGAACCTTTCGCGCGAGTAAAGATATGTTTCATCCACAAGCCATATCCTCCAACTTGGCGATGGGCGCAGCTCTTTGCAGATCTGTTTGAACCTACCAATCCTGTCCATAATGCTGGCTTGAACAAGGGAGATGACTGTGATTCAAGTCGGTTTCTCATACTAGATGTCATCGTCAGTCTTAGCCAAGCAAACCAGTACATTGACCCTGCGAAGCGGTGCTGATCGTCATTGTGGCAAGATCCTTGGCGGCTCAGCCACCATGTGTTGCCCACTCAGAGTCACCATCACAGTCCTGAGTATCATGGTCCTAGGCCGATTTGTACACCGGCATTCTGGGAGGATTTACAGTGTTGGACGACGTGTTCGGTTCCACGATTGCCATCGACCTTTCGATCCGGTCGGACAGAGAAGACGGTATCGCTCGGACTCAGAACAAGGGATATTGAACGATCATTCCAATCCTCTCAAGCTGTACCGCTGTATTGCCCACGGAAGGTAAATGATCGCGCAGTCAGTGCTGTGGCTGTGATTGCGGGCCCTGCTGATTCCATCACGAGGAACTTCTTACCACGGCGATGCCGGACGTAAGTCAATGGAAGGAGCCTTTCGGTATCCAGAAGGCGTGCTGAACTATATACACACTACGGAGATCAGATGTCGAACACAGTGAGGCACCGGCTTTTTTATTTATCGACCGCGCGAGCTAGCTGCATACGGATCAGGGAAATTTATCAGCATCATACCCTCCTGATAGTGATTCGTACACCCAATACTTGCGTAAAGGTTGTATTTTGATCAAGGCTTTGCGTGATTCATCGTTTTATCAATTGCAGTTCGGATAGTCGTGATTCTTGGCTCCACGAACTATAGATGCTCCAAATCTGTGGTTTTGTGACCAGAACAACGTTTCGTCGATGACTCAAGTAGTTGATGAGTCGGAGTGTACCCATGGTAACTGAAAATGCCCAAAGAAAAGGGAATATAAAGGAGCTGCTCCCTGCCTCCTCGATAGTCCTACAGCACTTCACATCGCTCACAGCGACTTGCTCGCGAGCCGTGCCGCCCGCTGAGAATCATTTTATAATGGCCTTCATAGTCACCACCTCAGCTCCGCCGGGGCATGTACGAAGATGCCATCGCTCGCTGGTCCGTAGGCACACTTTGTCGTGTCGGTCACTTCGTGAACATCTTCGATCTACTCATAGCAAGCAACACAGCTGCGCTCGAACTCGCAATCAACGAGTCTAAAAATCCATTCCGTAGTTTCGAGAATCAGCTTAGACAGCTTAAACCCCGATGAGAAGACAAATGATGATGCGTAATCAGCTTTGGCTGTGGCTGCGGCTGCGGGAAGATTAACTATAACCAGCTTGGCTTGACTGAGCCACGTGAGGTTGACCTTCCCTTGGTAGAAGCGAACAACATATTTGGCAGCTCCGGTGCCAGACGCATAAGTGAAGAAGGGGTATGGAAGTGAGACGTAGGGATAACATTCTCTTATCTCATCAGTCACGCGGGCTAGCCGAATCGGGACTAGATTATTTGGTTTGTTTCGGTGTATATTGTGAATCTCTCTCTCCTTCTCCCCCATCTTCTCTCTTTCTCTTCCTTCCTTTCTCATGGTCCAACATCACTTCACATCTTCCACAGCAATGTCCTCGCGCTGTTTGCCCTACTCCACTTTAACTGGAGATTGCTCTCTCTTCCCACTTCAGGGATGCAAGCGCCTTCTTTTATTCGCTCAGTTTCAGCAAGATACTTCCTTCGTGCGCCAATGTAAAGATTGATAGCCTGTTCCAAATGTGGGCCTTTCACCGGACCTCCAAAACGAACGACGTCTCTGTCGCGCATTCCCTGCCTACACTGGCAAACGACGATAGGCAACGACGAGTCGCAATGTCATGCCGCGCACCATCTAAAGCTCAACCCCAGCCCTGTCCATTGTCACCTCTGTCATTCTTGCAGACGGAACCATGAAATACCCAATAGCGGCATTCTCCAATGTGCGCTGTCCGGACGGTCGCAGCTGTGGTCCTTCCGGGCGGCTGTATGCACGGGCCATGTCGTTCTGTGAACATACAGGCCAATCGATTCGGCATCGCCGACTGCATCGTATTTCGGCATCGCCGACTGCATCGTATTCCGGCATTGAACATGATGTTGTCCTCAGACAGGCACAGAAGGGAGACTACACAACGCTTGAATATGCGAAGTGCAGCTATGTCCTCACAAGCGAAGCCTTGCCGACCCCACCCGCCTCAACCAATCTGATGTCAGCGCCAACCGCGAAGCCGAGTAAGGGAGTGGCAAAGCAAAAGGTGAAACTGCATACGAGGCTTCGGTATTGACATCGGATTCCGCGCTGGGAACATGCTCGGCACATATAGCTACGGCGGTTCGAAAGCCGACATGCGATAAGTTGCTATCTTCATCGCGTCGCGGGTCTTTTCATAGTTCTTACGCTCAGAATAGTGATACCGGACGGACCATATGTTTTTTTACTTCTTCGTCTGCAGCACGTTTTAAGCGTCTCCGTTGATTACTGATTGGCCCTCAACTATTCTCTCTATGCGTTTTCCCAGACGGCCGGCGAAAAGCATACAAGCAATTCCCAGTATACACACTGGATTTCCTGCTAGTTACAACAGATCTGGTGGCACTCCGGCAAATGAGAGCCCGGATAGTGTTGTCGAGGAGGGAATTGAAGTTGTTCCAATTGAGCGATCGAACACTACATGCGGGAAGACCGTGTCCCCGGGCACCGAGGAGAAGCAGCTTGTGGCAAGGACACCACTAGAACTACACATTGCTGCAAAACCATTGCCAAGCCTACCGCATCCAAGACGAAAACCTACGCTAAGGAGGAGGTGGAACCGATTGCCAGTGAAACAGCGGGCTTTCATCTTGGTTGGCGTACAAGTGATATTGGTGCTAGCTTTGTTCACGGGCTTGATGTCGATCAAGGGTAACCCCCTTAATAGGTACGTCACTTCATGCTTCATGCATCGATATAGCACATGCTGAAAATCTTTGCTAGGGATCAAAGTAGCACGGTGCAGGCAACCGACGTCGAGGTCCCGTCTTCGACAGGCCACCCGGCGATCACAAATGGCACATATTCGCTTGCTCTTGGAAATACTCGACAGCAAAGCTCGGGATGCCTCGCAATGAACAACGAGTCTATAGCCTGGGCTTGTACCGATGGCAGGTCTCTCAAAATTGGCATCTCCACATCTTCCGCAAACACACTCGTCAGCCTAGGAATGTTGGGGAGTTCCAACCAAAGTATGTACGGACAGCAGGTACCAGAGGTCGCGCCGACAGAGCTCCACCCGGCCGTGGGCACGGATTCGACGGGGCACAAACCTCTCTATTCGTTCAAGACAACGTACAATCGTACAGTACTCCTACCGACGGCTCAACTACGACAAGCGGACGGGGCTTCGGGCCCAACAGTTGATGTCGACGGCACAGTCATACAGTCCAATGACAAACCGTGGAAGTGCTTCTTCAATGAGACTATTATTCAAGGGTTCATTTACGCTCCTCAAAATTCGACCATTCTCGCTCCTGCAAACACGTCGGACAGTTCGCAGATGCCTCGCTTTCCGTACATTTTGAGACTCAGTGAGGAGCGGTTTCCCAATGGCACACTGCCATACTGCGAGCGAATGACGATGTCGGACAACGGAGAGCTGGTTCCAGAAGGTTCAAGCAAGCAACACCTTAGCTTCGTTGAGCCTACTTTCCTTCTCGTGGAAGCCAACGGCTATAGCACCTCCAGCAGTCGACACAGAAGACAGCAGCTGTCCGCCACCAATTCCTGTCGATGCGAGTGGATCTGCAAACATTCGAATTGGTAGACTACTTGTCTCGGTTTGCCATCATCTTCTCGAAGCTACAACTGCACGCCTCAATGACATTACCCCACGGATCCTGCATATACAACGCCAACTGTCTCTCTCCTTCTTTTTCACAAGACGCTGGGACGACTGTCTCTCCAATTTGTTTCGCTCCCGCCTTGATCGCCCTCTCAAGTAGGGCCTCCGGATCCGGATCAGTGATTGCAATGTGGAACACCCCTCCTCGGGTATAATTGAACTCGGCTGGCTCCGACATTGGCGGATCTATGAACTGGAAGAGCTCGAAACCAACGCCGTTACCTGTTGCGAGGAAGGCAAGCTTCACCTTGTGCAACTTGTTGTCGTAGACCCGGAAGATGGGTGCACAGGGGTCGGTCGATCGGTCGCAGCATATGGGGTTTCGCAGGCGGCGGAAGCCGAAGAGCTTCGTGTACCATTCGATGGCGCCGTCGAGATCAGGAACGTGTAGGGCAATATGGTTGAGAACGCGATTGTGGGGGTTGGCTTCATGAAAAGACATTTTGAGAGCTGAAAGGAAGCCTTGCATGCACTTTTTGTTGATTGCTTTTCTTCTCTTTTGCCTTTTCGGAATCGAAATGTTGGGGAATGAGTGATATCTACCTTATTCTATACTCTTCTACGCAGTAACTGTTCTCTTCAGCTCAAGCGTGGCTACGAAATTAGACATGGGAAGTGTATTTCCAGTCAATCACCACTGCTCGCAACTTCACTTCCGCTCACGTTGAGGGGTGGTCACGTGGTCTTTGAACAACGAGACGAAATAGGGACACGGCGCAGCTTACCTCTTCGGAATACTTTTTCCTGTCACCAGAAGGACGACAATGCCGCCCCATTCTTTCATTGACTAACCCAAATTCACACTTAGATGCCCTAGTCGTTCGGTAAGATGTGGGTCCGCGAAGGCGGGGTAGCTAGTTCGCGCTTTCGCGATCGCGACGGGCACAGTTCCAGGTGCTGGAACAGCTCTTGTGATTGCGTTCGCTTTTAAATTAGTGAGGATATAGCCCGACCATGATTGTGACGAAGCAAGAGTCTTTCCAGGCTGTTTTTAAACCATTCACAGCTTCATGTATGCACAGCAGCAAGTCCCGGAGGTTCCCCCTTGGCACCCCACCGATCATGCACGGTTTGCATGTGCATAGCCAGAAGACTTCCGGATGTATCGTGGGGACTGTACGGATTGGGTGACGCTTTGCTGAACTCGACCACATCCACGACTTTCATCTCGACAGGACTATATCGAACAATTCACATACTATACCAGGGCTTTTCTATACCAAAGTACCATCCGATTGACTACTACGTCCAGCACACCCATCCAAACATAGCCATTCTAGACCCGCCGACATGTCCATAAACGGGATGCCTATATCGGAGACAGAGGCCTCGAAAACCTTCAAACAGACATCCCCCCTCTTCAATGTGCGTTCCAAAGTCATCGCCATCACCGGCGGCGCCGCAGGCATCGGATACGCCACAGCTACTCTCCTCGTCTCGCAAGGCGCAAAAGTAGCCATCTCAGACGTGAACGGAGAGAACCTCCAAAACGCGCTAAAGACGCTGGAGAAGGAGTGTACGGATGGCGGAGAGGTGATGGCGACGCAGGTCGATGTAAGAAAGAGAGATCAGGTCGATGGATGGATTGAAGAGGTGGTAGGTAAATGGGGGAAATTGGATGGGGCGGCGAATTTGGCGGGCGTGATTCCGAAGTGTATCAATATTGAGCGGGTGGAGGATTTGAATGATGCTGACTGGGGGTTTGTTATGGATGTATGGCTCCTGTTTCTATTTCCGTTGTTGCTCTATACCCATATTTGCTTTCATTCTGGATTCCTTACTATGAGCTTTGCTGAGACGGCTTATAGGTCAACATCACAGGCGTCATGCAATGCATGCGCGCGCAGATCCGACAGATGAACGACAAGGGCAGCATCGTGAACGCGTCTAGTATTGCGGGATTGGGCGGATTTCCCAAGAATGCCGCATATACGGTAGCTAAGCATGGGGTGATTGGGTTGACGCGGACAGCGGCGAAGGAAGTGGGCGATCGGTGTATCCGGGTGAATTGTATTGCCCCGTGAGTATCCCCTTTCTCTTACTCACTCTACTGGAGATCGTGATTATGCTGCGAGATCCACGGAACGTTGGTTTGAAGCTCTGGTCCGGTTTAGAGGCTGATAATCAGACAGTGGCATCATTGACACTGAAATGCATCGCGAGAGCGTGCGCATCAGGGGTAAGGAGGGTGATTACAAGATTCAGATTCCGCGAAAGGGACAACCGGAGGAGGTTGCTGCGTTGATTACGTGGTTGATGTGTGATGGGAGTCAGTACATCACGGGGACGACGCAGATTATCGACGGTGGTATTATGGCGTAGATGGTGGCATTGTTTCAGCTTGTGTCGTGCGTTGATAGAGATGGGGGTCCGCTAGACAGATCTATGCCGCCATCCTAGCGTTAATTGCTACTTTCCTTCTCACTACTTACCAGGTGAAAATAGACGCGGAAGCGAAAAAGCAGCACGGATACCTCATACCCTCTCCCATATCCCTCAATCCTTCTCCCACCCAGGATACAGAAACCTCACTCCATCGCAATCATACCGCGAAGGCCCGATGTTCAAACCAAGAAACTCCGCATTATGCTCATCCGCATAAGCTGGCGGCTTATACTGTGCAGAACCCCTTTCCGCCGAAGCGAAACCGCCTGATTCATCGGCCATCCATTACTCTTGTGATGTATGATAGACCCAACGTCGTAGCAGCGAGCGCTGTGAATGTAGCAGGGGTGCTGCGCCTTGCGGGTGCGACGGTTCCCACTTAGGCTCGGTAGACTAGTCTTACGAGCGGAAATTGTAATAGTAGTTTAGGATGGGGGAGTTGCAGACTTTGGTCTAGCGGTCGTCAGCTTCGACGTTGTGTTTGGCGTTGAGGTAGTCGGAAATGTTGGAGCAATTGAAGTAGATGTAGTGGTCGCCAGTGGTTCTTATAGATGGTTCTTGAATCCATAGCTTCAAATCCATGGATTATGGAGCCTCCATGGACGCGGTATAGTGGGTGGGCTATACACGATGAGGACTTACATAAAGCTTAGTTCAATAGCAATATCAAGAGCTCGGAGAGCTCCTTCCTAATCGGGTAATCGGCGAAAGTTTAGGCTTAGTGTTGAGGTTTTGAATCACTTATCGAGTGTAGTGGTCACGAATGTAGAGATTTCAGTTGCTAATCACTTAGTACTGCCTGTGGGTATTCTGGTTGATGAGATAGAGGCGTTGACGGTGAGCTCTAAGAGGTCTCTACTAGCTTTGCACGCTTCTAGGAGTACTCTTGATCGATTTGCCGTCTCTTTCAACTCTCCCCCAGTTATGTAGCGGCGGCGGCAGTAAGCTTGATAGGCGGGAAGTCTTACTAACCTTAGTAAGGGCGGAACGTCGACTTCTAAGGTCACGGGCTATGATTTGAATAGATGTTAAGTATATTTAGAAAGTTAATAGAAGTGGAGTACTACATGATTATAATCATCCTTAAGTGAGGTCAAATCGTTGATGTTGCTAATATTTGTGTGACAGCTCGGTACCACTATACACCTCCCCAACGTTGACCACCTACGTGAGCTTTACCCTTTTGGGCCAATCTATCACCTACTTAGGTAAGGCGCCTCGAATCTATGGATTGTCCACACTCCATGGCTCCAATGAGTGGAAAGTCAAGTCGCTTCATCCATAGGAACCAATGGTGGTCGCCTAAATGCGAGTGGGTTAGACGTATACAACAAGTAGGGAAGGGAAGTGAGCAAGTATTTACGGTTCGGACGCTGATGCTCGTGCTTGCTGAATGTTAGCATTCGTCGTTTAGTAAGATAAATATTGACCTAAAACTCCATGATATGTACTCTCTCGTGAGCGATAAGGCCCACGTAGATGTGTTAGTATACATCGTGCCGTGTATCTGCATTGATGTAAGAACATGACGGCCTGGCTCTGCGTTCCTTTGTCAACGTCAGCAGCAGCAGCAGCAGCAGCAGCAGCAGCAGCAGCGTCATTACGCATGACATACGATACGCAACTCACCACGAAGAAAGGATATAGCTAGTACTCGCGGCAGCATGCAGAAGCGGGATAATCATAGTCACAATTTCTACGGTCTCTGCCAGCACTGGCGGGAAATATGCTAGCCGCGACCAAGATGTTGTAATTCGGGTGAAGCGAGCGTAATTACCTTATGGGTGTTACGGATCGCTTTTTACTAAACCTGAACCGGGTGAGGGGAGGACAGCCTGGTGCAAGGAGCCGAGGTAGTATTCAATTGGTTCGAGCGAAAGAGTCAACTGCCTTCGTATAGGGGTGTGATATAAACCAATTCAACGAACTAGGTTCGGTGAATAACTTAACAAGATTGTTTGATCTGGCAAGGACTCCAAAGGGTACAATCTGTATTGAGTTTTGACTACGAAGCATATAGGAAAGTATCTGCTGTTGACTAAATACTTCCAGCGCTCAAACTGCTAGAGTCCGGAATGAGTTTTCCGGAGCAGAAGACTCCGAGGTTCACCAACCAAGGCTTTTTGGGTCTAGCCCATTACAGTAACGTAGAGATCGAATTGGTACTAAAAGGTAGAGTATTATTAAAGGTGAGACGAATCGCTACCCCGTAGAGATAGCGCTAAGTGGCTATGTATACTTCATGTCAGGTAACTCGCCCTATCGAGAGTGGGTACTAACTGGCCTACCGAAGGGTGGTTACTAACAAAAGCTTTTTTAAAGTGAATTTATTTATATTCTATAATGTAGTATTATGTAACTTAAGTGTATCTTAGACACTATATATAGAGTTGCTAACGTACTATAGAGTAGATAGGCGGAGTTAGCTAATTAACACTATGCATAGCGGCTAATTAATGAGATAAATGGTGGGGCACACGAGAAAATATAGTGTCGCAACCCATCGGGCACCAACACTCTTAACGATATAGCAACGACTCCTCCCGCGTCCTGACTGCGCATTAGGAACGCCTCGTTTATCTGGTTAGCCTGGTAAACATACTAGAAATAAACGCCTGTTTCTCTGCTTACGCTATATTAGTCTTTGCAAACTCAACGCCAACAGACCGTTCCTACAGCCTGCCCTCCGAGACCTGGCTGAAAGCCTTCGGTACCTACCAGCTATTCTAGCAACGCAACGGGACGGGAAATTATAGGCAAGCACCTATAGAGCACATCGGCACAAGGCGTACTGCTAAGACTTCGAGAGAGCTGCTATCAGTGCCGTAGGTCTAAGCAGTCAAAGTGGAGATGGCGACGGCTACTGGCGTTACATGGCAACAAGGTGATGGATTGTTGGAGTCTGTGGACTACGCAAGACAAATAATCTTCAAGAATGGGTTTGTGAGGGTTCGAGCTCCAGACTATCGCACTTCAGTGGCAGAAGGCGCTGCGAATAATAAGGCAAAGATCTTTGACGTCCCCGCCAACCATCGCTGCGAAGTGCTCGGCGCCGCCCAATATTGTTTCATCAATTGCTAAGGAGCAGACTCCTATATATATGTTTTGGTAAGACGAAGCCGCCCCAGCGCCTCTGCTATGACTGCGCGACTAACTGTAATAGCACAGGCGCAGTCTACATCGCTGGCAGGTATGAGTATAGTCGCAGCACTTGTCTCCTTGTCCCCTCGTTGTGTCTCGCCCAGATACTGTCTCCATCGCCTCAGCCAATAGTAACGATGGAATGTTGCTTATTCGCATCTTCGAGTATGCATACGTGATTGCTGTGCTTATTGTAAGTAGTAAGCTCAGATAACAGCGGATGGTCTACGTAATTCTGTTGCCTGCCATGCTAAGTCAGTATATGGATTTGTGGAGGGTGAATGGCTGACTATGGGGAAATAAAGCCCGCATTAAACCTATAAAACTGGGGTTCTCCATAAATCCTTCTCCCTTTACTATGTCTTCGATGAAGCTTTTGTCGTCTGAGCTCAAGGAGAAGTAGTGGGGATTGTAACTCTCCAAGTGAAGAAGCGGCGAGATGGTCTTGTTGTAAAACGCTCTTTGCCCACATTCGTCATCGATATGAACAAGATCAGAACGAAGCCGAGATGCGCGCTCTTGCCCTGTACACTTGCAAATGCTTGCCGAGCAAGATCGTTTCGCCATTTCGATTGCGATGATGCGGCGGAACGGTTCCACAGACGCTTGAGTCGACCGGGTAAGAACTTTCGATTTTCAGCTGACAAGCCCCCATGCCTCAATTGCTGGACGGTCTCGGCGATGCGTGGTCTCTGGAATCCGTGCAGGAGACACGGGAGAATCCCCATTAGCTGCTCATCGGGAAACAAAAGCTTCGTATTTCATCATCTTGGGACACAATTACGACGAGGTGCAGTAACAACCTTGGAATGTCTTGTATACTCTTTGTCTTGACGTCTTGTGGCAGACAAGCTGCTTACAGAAAGCTTGAAGCACAGTGCTATCTCGTCAGATGTATGGACTCAAGTTCATCGTGATTGACCGGACCAGAATTGTAAGCATCTGCCGTGCCGTGAATGCTTTGGACCAAGATCAGATTGCTCACACAAATATCTGCATACGTGTGGTGAGACTCGCGCTAACGCAGTCTAGTGGCACATGCGGAAAGAAGACATTGCTGTGCCTCCTAGCCACAGCTCATAATATGCACCTGCTGAGCCCAAGCTGACTAGGGTTCTGCGGCGCGTACATATAGCTACTGTATCGATGCATTAGAGTACCGTCGCCATCCTCAACGTTTTTTTGCATCTTTCAGTATGCATCCGATCACTTGCCTTGGTCTTCAGTTCGTTCTCACGGTACTGGTCATCGCTTTCACGCAGCCCAACTCACACCTGCGTCCTTTCGGGTTTATCATACACATACTTTGTGTGGTCTGGTGCATACCACTGTGCATGCAATACATGAAACGTACCCCTTGGGCAGCATTAGTAGGCGGATATTCTGTCACGTACCTCTACCATTATCTGGACGTGGCGATGCTGAGTCGTTGGAGTTTCATTCATAATGCTCCAGTCAGCGGCTTGGTGCGGCCATCCACCGATCCAAATACAAGGAGGAATGTCAGAGTATCAGCGGAAACCAACAGCACCATCATCAACAGGAATTTTCTTGTGGGCAGAACAATCTTTGGATTAGGAATAGCGTCGTCTTTCCGCTTCGTTGGGACGCCGTTCGAAGTCAGGAACACCCCGAGGCCATCGAAGTTCGGACGGAAGGACCGAAGTGTCTTTCTGTGGAGAACTTTTGGTGTTATTACCATATCATACATCTTACTCGACGTCATTAGCTCGATCAACGATCCAGACATCGCTTCCAAGTACCTGGGACTAGACAAAATACCTCTTTTTGCGCGCATTGGAGTGGTCACGGCGGAGGAAGTTCTCATCCGATTTTTCACTGTTTTAGTCGCTGGGGTTGGTCTCAACTGCGTTCAGGGAGGAATCTACCATATGTTGGCACTCCTTGCAGTTGCGATGCACATCACAGAGCCTGAGGATTGGCCCTCATTCTATGGATCAGCTCGTCATGCAAACACGCTCACAGGCTTCTGGAAGTAAGTTTTCACTACTCTGAGCCTGCTTCGCTAATGTTCTCAAGTATATTTTGGCATCAAACGAATGCAAGGAAGTTCTCCTCTATCGCCCATTACACTGTTCATCAGTGGCTTAATCTGCCACGAGGAACACTCGTATCTCGATACCTGCGCATTGTACTGGCATTCCTGTCTTCAGGTTTTATGCACCTGTTAGACGACTTCGCATCGGGTGTGAAATTCCAGGATTCAGGGGCTATGCGCTTTTTCATTGCCCAGGGACTCGGCATGGTCATCGAGGATATCGTCATTAAGAAGTATCGATCATCGACTACTGTGATACCTAAAAATATTTCAAGAGTCCTTGGATATGTTTGGGTCTCTTTGTATCTTACATGGACCGTCCCTGCGTACATATACCCAATGATGTGGCGCACGAACCAGGGGTTCAATGACTCGACCATTCCTTTTACTTTCTTTGGTTCGAGCGCTGAACGAACAAACGCGTCTGTATGCCTCCTAGGCGTGGGGTTCGTTGCACTATCCGGAGGTCTTATCCCAGTCGAAAAGTTGGCAGAGAGTTAGATTAAGTGCGGCGTAGCCCAGCTGTAGACCAACATAGCTTGATTCAGACTTCGTTGCCGGTGCACGTCGGTTGTTCGTAAAGAATGCAATGCCCGTCTGGGTCGGGGACAACGGACTCGGGTGCGAATACACCAGTGCCGGTAATGTGGCATTCAGAGTTAGCTACAATCCAGGAACATCCACCGCAGAAGTTTTAGTTGGTGCATATGTAGGCCGCGTCGGGGAGGCCGCGCTTGCCGAGACGCGTCGAGCGGGGTTCGAGGTAGTGGAGGAGGGTCGAGGTCCGAGATTCCTGGAACGGTGCTCAACGGGCTTGCGAAACATCACATCGTGGCCAGTTGGTGCCAATACCCCATCAGTTGTCCATTTAAATTTCTGTTCCATCCTACACGCCGCCTCAAAGCCTCATCGTTCCTTACCACCCATTTATGGGAGCAGTGGTGATGTGCACGTGACAGCTTAAATATGGCATGGTGGGGCACAATTGGCGCGATATGAGCGTCTCGGCGGCGCACAGCACCCTTCACACCGTCTATTACTGCAATTTTCGGGTACGTCACCTTGGCTCCGATTGCAATCAAAAGGCAACTGGCCTCCTGAACGTCTAGTTTGCCAAACTCGCTCCCACTTTTCGTTACCACGTCGTTTGGAAATATGCCTACCCCTGCCCCTACTCCTTACTGCACCACCAATTCCTGCGCACTCTGCGATAAGAAAATTGAAACCGATCAACCAGTCACCGCAACCGATATTCGGATCGACGATTCGCTTGATGCGATGATAGAAGCCTCGCGACCGTTCCTTGGTAAGGATGGACGGTACACAGAACACCTGCTGTGAGGTAGGATGTCGCATAGGGAAAGCGACAGCCTTTCATCACACGTGCCTGATGCAAGTCAAACAAAACTTCGACCTAAAACGATCGGAACTACCAACTGTTATCTCCCTTACGGGATATAATAGTAGATGTGTGCTGATGCCGATCAACGGCGAATTGTTTCGAGGATACAACGACCGAGTTGACGGCTTGTGGAAGAAGATCTGCGCGATCACGCAAGATGTAAGAGGATCCTTGGTGAACAAAGTGGTCAACAAATTGCCGCCGGAACTCCGGACCATCATCATCGACGAGCTATGTCGCGAAAAGTGGGGAGGACATCGCAATATGATGGTCAACGAAGCGTTCTTGAAGGCTGTCAACAAGGTCTTGAAGAATCGAGAACGGAAGCAAAATCGCCAACCTCGTGAGATCATGAAGAAATTGGGTTCTAGGTTGTCGATCAATCGCACTAAGTGACAGTCCGTTGGACCAAAACAAGCCCAGCACTCTTCGCTCACGCTCTTCGATGATTTTCCCGCCGCCGAGACGCAACTCGCGCATACACAACCACTCGGAAAGTCCCGCATGGGCGGACCCTTTGCCATGCGAGCAGAAACGACCCTCAGCACCGACATGGCTAGAGAGGAACGGCGACGACTAGTGGGGTCATACACATGCTGCTGCGGAGCTGCGCGAACCACATTGTGGCGACGACTTGGATATTGCGTGTAGATGAGTCATTATCGGATGGTTCTTACGGCTCGACGGGTTTTCATACATTACATGTCTGAATGTAGTTAGGCAAATACATGTGTTCACAACACCATCAAATCTTGACCAATACGACCTTCACCCACTCAGCCGCGACTCGTAGACTCCATGCATATACCCCGCATGTGAACAGTCCGTTGTTGGTCTCGCACCAATATCACGGCTTTACACCTTTTCTGACTATACTTGCGCATCCTTCGCTTGTGCCATTCACTTACTGCCCCCATCTCCTCTCGGCTCGCAACTCCCACATACACAACCGCTTCAAAAGCCCCGCACTTGACCGGCTACAGAAAGACCAGGACCTTCATCCGAAAGGGCCTGAAACACCTCATTCGCGTCTTCAACATCTCCTTTCCAACAGCTCATGATAACCCGACCGCAGGGAATAGAGTCTATCGCTGGAAAATCCCCTCTTGTGTATCGTGCTGTGACCTCGCTTTCCGCCAGAGTATCGTATGGCTCACAGCCGGACATGATATAGTAAATAGTCGAACCTAACGCGAAAAGATCTGACCGTATGGTAGGGGTAGCTAGAGGATCCCTTGGAAGAAAGAATCGTATGCTTTCCATGCCAGTTCCATCCAAATTGCCGAACAACGATCCAGAAAAGTCGCACAGTTGGAGATCGAACGCGTCATCGAGTAGGAAGTTGTTAGGGTGAATATCGCAATGAATAACACCTCGAGAATGGATAAAAGCAAGCGCCTCTGCTGCTTGCGTCGACCATTTGATCCGAAGCTGAGGCGAGATGATGTGCGGCTCAATAGCTTGTATATAGCGCCTCACATCACCTTTCGCTGCGCGTTGGAAGCGGAGGCCATGTTCTTCCCTGCCCAGATACCGGACAATCCTGTTGTGTTCCCCTAGATGGGATAGGATGCAATGTTCAATGTCAAGAGCCTTTTTTGAGAAGCTATCGAGCCTGTCGATAGGAAATTTGAGCACGGAGCCATCTGGGAGTAGGCCCACGTGAGCTGTATTGCCGCCTGAGATAATTGTCGATACGCCAGGAGGGGTCCACGGTTCGAGACATCGGATTAAATTCGACGGGTCCAATGGATCGGCGTGGAACTGCCCATCAAGGGGCACCGGAGTCCCGTCCGAAAAGTAGGCAAAGGGTTTCATAATATGAGGACGAGCGTGGAGAGTGGGAAGCTTAGTGTCTTGCTCGCGGCATACGTAACCTGATGTGCTTCGAAGTCTTTAGCTCCATGTTTTCACATTAGTCTCCTTTTGGGCCACAGCTGATATAATCACACAAGACAGCCAATGATTGCACAGCAGAGTTTTAAATTTTGACACACTACAAGGGTAACATTACTTTACATTCCTGAGATACATCCTGACCAATCGTCTGCATCGTCTGCCCTTGCGGGGACAAGCTCGCGTCTAGTCAAGTTAATGTTGCTTAGCATCCACAGGTGAGATTTGCTTACGCGGTTATCAGGCAAGGCATGCGTCGCAAGGACGGCGAGCCCTAGTTGATGCCATGTGGACGTCTGGGATGCTAGTACATGGACTTCCACAAAGCATCGTCTTATAGGTTGTTTTGTTATGAGCTATCTAGTTAGGTTAAGTACTTCTCCTACCTTAATACTCGTATGCACTGAGACGTTAAGGATAATCACCTTTAAGATAGTACTAAAAACTAGCCGCGAGGTAAGGACCAGCGGCTCTTGATTTACTTAATAAACCTCACGCCATTAAAAAAGCCTAACACCTTCAATGCCAGTATACGGGAGGTAGCTAAAGTGGATTATATATGTCAGTAGAATCCGCAGGGCTTGCATCTAAAGAGGTCATGGATATAGCAACTTACATCTATGGACCGCTCGTTTTGCGTCTTCAGCCACTCTTCTTCTTATTCTCTGTCCAATATATCTTCTCTATATATTACAAGATACTTAAGGCAGTCGCGCTCGACGGCAAGCTACCTCGCTATCTCGTCCTGGTACGTCCGCCCGAATGAGCCGCTCGAGAAGGGTCTTATCTTCGGATCTTCCTAAGCTGATACCTACGGGCCTTTCTATACCCACAGCCGAATCCCGCCACAGCACGCACAGTCTAGCATTAGTGATATCGAAACCATGGCTGCGACTTTTTTAGCCCCCCCGATACTCGGGAACCGCCCTCTGCTATCGCGAAAGGTAGTAGCACAACCAACAAAACTTAAGCTACCGTGGGGTTTAGGGCTAATGTAGCTACAGGGAACTCAATCTATAAAAGTAATCTGTTTCAGCCGCGCTTTTGACTGCGTGCCACTTCGCTTACAACTAATGTAGTAGTGGTAGAGAGTTATATGTGCCGTCCGAATTGCAGGAGAAAGGCATTAATTTCTACGACGATGCTGTACAGGAGTGAAGGGATATAAATGAGAAGCTGTTCTTTTACACCTTAAGCACGAGGTCACTGTAACAGGTATTTTCACTAACACCACTTGGAATTCACTTCTCTAGAGTGCTAGACATAGGTCGGGTTTATTGTGCTATAATCAGTCTTCCGAAACCGATACCGCATAAGGTAGATTTAGCTTGCTCTCGCTAGTATCGCCTGCTAGTATATAGGAGAATTAGGGCTGCGCTGCCGTCCGCTATAAGGCGTAGAAAAAACAGTTTGTAAGAATATTAATAAGTAATCGCAACGCTACCTTATACTAAAACTAGCATATACTATACTTATAATTAGGTTATCCTCTAGTCCGCAGGAAGCGATTACGTCCGACGACGTACTTAGCGTTTAGACTTTTAATTAATATACCTTCGATAACTCCCCTTATAATCTCTCTAAGTATAAATTATCTCTCTACGAGGAGCTATAATATATATTAGGGAATATTAAGTAAATATTTCAGCGTGCGAGGACGTGCAAGACGAGAGGTCGTAATAAGAATGCCTAGTGTTAGGTTATAGTTCAGCCACTAGTAGAGCTGGCACTAGAGCTCTCTAGTAACGGCAAGCTCTTATTGCAAAGCGTGTATAACATTCGCCTATCTCTCGGGCAATTATTCAACTAACATGCTTATATAAACTCAGGCTATTAATCCTAAATACCTCTCTACTAACTCTAAAACCGGAAGGCGCCTTGACCGAAAGAATAACTTCACCACCTCGTACTCGCACGAAGACCCCTTCCTTGCCGCCCTCTACGCGTATTTGCTGCCTCTACACTCCGCTGTTAGCTATATATTAGACGCTTTCACGAAGACTACTACTCTCTTTAGCGGTATTAAGGTCAAGCCGGCGGATAGTAATAAGTTAGAGGTAGAATACTAGATTAGCATAGCTATAGGCGCAAGCCTGCGGAAGAAGGTAGAGCTTACTTAAATAGCGGGACTATTAGACACCGTACTAGCACTAATCAAACCCGCATTTGTAGTAGTGGGCCATGAGTGGTACTTCTATCTCGTGTACCTTTATCCTAATAGCGCGGTTTATGTGCTTAAACACGGATCCTGCTTAACCACCAGCGTGTCAGGGGTGTTCAAGATCCTAAGGGTTTTGAGAAATGCGGTTGAGTATGGGCTCGAAGGGCTTGAGGAAGGGGGACTTGAAGCGAAGGTTGGGTACTGGGGTGGCTTCTTGGGTCCAGTGCTCGAGAGGTTGGCTGGTCGGAAGGGAAAGGCAAGGGAGAATGCAAGTGCTGCAACCCTTGGAGACGAGGCCATATCGATGGAAAGTGCCGCCGCGTCGCACGTTACAATTTAATCACGTCGATGATGAATGGGGTGAGTGTGCAAGCGTATTCGCTCTACCTCAGCTCCTCGAATCTGGGAACGAATCGCCATCTTGAATTAGTGCTGTAACAGTTCACTTGAGTAGAAACCAATCCTCCCATCGCGGTACAGCCAGATTGCAGATGCCAAGTTCTGAGTGTTCTTATCGCTAAGCGTCATGGAGAGTTTGCTGTCAAGATGCCGCACCTCTTCCATCTCTTTGACCACCTTAATGTACCTCGTTCGCTCAGCATCCTTTTCTCGGTCCGACTCATCCTTACGATAAAGCGGTCCATCCATCACGGGCGGTACAGTAGACAGATCTTTGATGAATTCGACCAGTTCCCAAGGAGCAACAATTGCATCCTCCCAATCGATCACACTCCGAACTTGGCAATCGGGATCCACAAGAATATTGCTTGTATATAGGTCGGTGTGCATGATCGGGAATGGACCCTCCTGAAAGCAATGGTGCCGCGCGAAGTCCGAAAGCTTTTCTGGGAACTCTTTGATACACCTCAGGATCTCGTCAACATCAACGAACTGAGTGCGTGTCCTTTTTCGAATGAACTCATCGCTATAAGGAAACTTCATCGCTTTCGCCCAAGCCATCAGGAAATCTGCTGCCGAGTCGAATGGGCCTCCAATTCCCAGTATGGGGCCAACGGAGTAGGTTCCATCAGAGAGTCGGACAACGCTTCCCATCCTCGGAAACCGCACTGATGCCATTCCAACCTATTCTATCAGCTCAATGCCCCCTTAAATGGTCTGCTACATACCTGTACTCCGGCCATTGCGACATGAAATTGTTCTTTAAACTGGGGAGGGATTTTACCCTGGTGAACAGGCCAACCACCAAAAGCATCCATAGCTGTGTCTGCTAGAATGAACTCCATAATCATAAAAGCAACGCCAACGGTATTGCTGTCTGTAGGCTCGTACGCAAATATCTCCGGTACCGGAACCGTTGATCGCTCCCGAATAACTTCAATTGTGCAGACCTCTTGTTTCAAACGCTCAAGTGACTCTGCAGTAGCTTCGCGCAGCTGTAGTCGTGCTAACCAAGTAGTCCCATCATGAAAGTCGAGCCGCCGGACTACGTGCAGTCCGCCAATGTTATACTCGGAAGAGAGCCGGCAACTAACTTCGCTGTCATGGTTCGTACGCTCCTGTTTTACGCGGATCGCATATTTCTCGAGAGCTTTCCAATTGATAGGAGGTAAGGAGCTTTCGGTATCGATGTCGTTCTTCCAGTTCAATGATTTTTTCATGTTTGTGGTGCCGCTTCGAACTGATCATGAGCGTAGGACATGAGACACCGGCGGGAGGAAATTTATCCGGGCCGGCGCTACAACTAAAAGGTATGCGTACACCACTTCACGTAACTACCACGTGTCGCGGTTCGGCATGCTGCTGTGGGCCGCCATTAACCGCAAACGACGGAATCAGGCAAACGATACAATCACGCAAAGGCGGCATGGTACAAGTATATCAGTTGCCTGCTTGTGGCTGCAGATCTCGGCCAGTCTATATGCGCCGGCAAACGGGTTAACTAGGCTACATTTTGCTTACCTGCGCGCGTCCTAACCTATATATGCGTGGCTCGATATCCTATATCCTCACGCAACTGTCCCTCAACACAAACGCTACATTACCGACGAAGAATACTTTCCGTCACGCATTAAGCAGCTACTATGGTTCGAGTATCCCATTTCGCTTTCAATTAGACTATTAATCTTCAGGTAGACTTTCTATACATCTGTCACAGCTGCTGTGAACTATGTGAGGAGTGCTTTCGCCAAATGTCCAACAGTTGGATGCAAGGGTGACGCGGTGTTGAGGGGTGGCACTTGCAGCGGGTGCGGCTGGACTCGCCCTGAAAACGACGATTAGCGACACAAGTTTAAGATACTGTGCCTCGTTGGAAGTGGTGCGGGATATGAACGTTGCAAAGTTATGGGGCAACGGAGGTTGCCAAAGCCGCTCGTTTCGTGAAGTGGAGGAGAATCTACGATAGTTTGCTGCGGGCCTGAATTTACGCTGTCCTTTTGACTTGCCCAACGTTCTAAACCTCTCCTCTGATTGATAGCTGTAGTAGCGGATCGGGGGATAAAAGGTGTGCTCGCAAGAAAAACAGTAATGCTGTACCGGCGTGCAGTGCATTTTCCGGTGAACGGCGATTTAGCAACCGACGCGCAATATACAGCTGCAGCTATGAAGTCTAGTTCTGCTTCGGGTCGCCGGACCCACCTACCCGTCCGCGAGCGTCGAGCGCTGGCTCAACAAGGATAATCTTTGCGTAGCACGTGCAGGGATGATAACCACCATGCATCGCCATCAACTGCAGGACAGCTGCAATGCGAGGAATGCCATAATTGCAGAAGCAACCCTGCAAGGGGGACATCTGCAAGCAATGCGGGCAATGCCGTCGTCACTTCTGCAACCGCGCTGAATAGGCCGTACAAGCCTCTATCAAACGTGACATGGAACTGGGATGTGCACGCGGGCATCTGCAAAAGACCTGCAGGTGGTCGCAACTAATCGTAGTTTAAATCGTTTTTCCAATAGAGATCGCGTCTTCTCCTATTTCCAACCACTCCTCTTGTTCCCGCCGCTCCCTCTCCTGCTCTTCAAGAAAAAGTCGTCCAGCAGTCCTCCTCCTCCTCAATATGCTGCACCCATCCACACTGGCAACGTTAAGCTGGTGGAGGCGTTGGTGGGCTGCGTTCAGGTTAGATCATGCTGAAAGGCCAAGGTTGGTATAGTAACGCACTAGTGGAACCGAATACTGTTTCCCCAGGCCTTTTCAATCAGCTGGGAGCTCTCCTGTTCCCAATTGGCTAATGGCTCCATCGTCTCCTTGACCAAGCGTTGAAAATCGCCGTCCTTCCCTTGAAATATGTCAAGTAGACACCACTCGAAGATGCGTGGATAGAATCCTGCAGAAGCCCAGTCAACAATACACAAGAAATCTTCCTCCGACCAGAGGATGTTTCGGGGTGCAATATCCAGATGGCACAACACGAAAGTGCACTTTTTGAACGACAAGCTCAGGCTTTCGTGCTTAAGTCGCCGATTGAACCAATGCTCGAGCCTCTCAGTAGAGCCACATAGCGAATACTCTGTCGTGGTGCCCTCGCTCCACAACAGGCCACGTGAAACACCACCACCGAGTGTTTCGGGTTGGTGGCTTCGGAAGGAGGAGAAATGCGAGATAGCTCGGCCAACTTTGTCGATTTGACAGGTGTCAGTGATTGAGCGCTTCACAGTGCCTTTTAAGTATTCCATAAGAAGATATCCACATAGGTCCTTTTGAAAGAAACGGTATGGCCGTGGTACGCGCACTATAGATGAATCGAGTTGTTGGTAGGCCCATTGGAGGTTTGTGAATTCCTCGATTCTGACTTCCGGTCCATATTTGACAACGGCTTGACGGGAAATGGGGATGACCTTGTTGCGAAACCCGGCTAACGGGATTGCTTCCCGAGCTTCGGAGGGTGGGTTGGCGCAATAATCGATGATCTCCACATCAGTTATTGTCTCATGAAGATTGAAGGCTTGCGCGTCTGTATCAGGTTCGGAGGTTAAGATGGCCATGAGAAGGTTTGGTTCCAGGCAAATGGTAAAGATGGCAGGAAATGACCACACGCACGAAGAATTGCTCGCTAGCACCTCTTGGCATGCCCAGGACCTTTCTCATCCGTCGAGCGGAACGACCGGAGCGCAACCGCAAGCGATACGCAGGGCGTCGACCGCACACAGCCACCGCGTGACTATGAGTTGGTGGCGACTACAACAATGCAATCCGTTGGGCAAGGGCACTTTGAGCTCTCCATTCGCCATGGATTTGAAGCTTCAAGCGAATTCGCCGGAATCAGGATGGTGAGGGCAATGGGTTTGCTTTCGTAGCTCTATGCTTTCCTGCTTTGCATTGGAAACACACAACGTTGCCGCCAGATCAGATGTAGGGAGTGCTATATTTAGAACTTGGGCGCAGTCAGGAAACGGGAACCAGTACAATAGGGGCTGGAAACGGGAAATAGAAATGTGCCAATGTCATGCCCAAACGCACCTAGGGTCAGAGATAAGGAACCAAGCGATAGCATAAGGCATCATCAAGATGATCCGCAAGGAACGCGAGGGTCACTTCTCACTTATCACTTATAAGGCATCATCAGGTGTTGTGCGCATAATAACTCGTAACATCATCTCTTCTCGTACCATCGATCTGAATCATCTAATTCCGCGAAGTCTGCGCCACGACTTGCGTCTCACTACTCTTTAACGAATTTGCCCTGAACCATTGCCAAAAAACTTGGGTCATTGTTGAGCGAATACTGATAATGCAGAGTCGACCATAGTTCAGCCACCTTGTCCTTATCCTGTAGCCAACCTTTGCCAGCGATGTCATTTAGGACAACGTACCTAAGCTATGAACAAGCGCTCAATGATTGCACGGGACGAGCCAAACTTACACCCAATAGCGACAGCCAGATCCACCCCCCAGACATATCATAGAGATGACGGCGATAGTCATAGATCAACCGGACGATATGGGTTACAACGACCCCATTGATCATCACATAGTCCCAATGCCGGATGGCGGAATTGGTAAGGGTGTAGTTGTACGGTGTTATCTCGAGGTTTCCAGTAATATATACAGGGGGTGCCGCCATGTTGATGCGAACAGACTCGTCACTTTCAACAAGCAAGTAAATAGACCAATGGTTGTGGCTTTGTCGAGACTGTGGTCCTAAGGGCCTTGTGGTGTGAACGACAACTCGGACATGGGTGACGGCACGGTGGTCTTCCATACCGATGGCTTTCAGTTGCTGCAGATAGGGGAGCTACCACTGTTCAGCTAGCTCTTATATAGCTCGTTCTTGCTGCTGTTTCTTGGAGTGTAGCCTAGACTAGTCACCCATTCACTCACATGCGGGTTGAATGCATTAAGTCGCTCACTACAATCAAGGACGCCGCATCGCATTGCATGATGCGCATGCACGAGCCGCAGCTAAGTGGATGGAGCTCGCACCGATCAAGTATTGAAGGACGATGGCTTTGTGAACGCATGCATATACTACGTGCGGACGCACGAGAGCCATCCATTTATTTGTTGCTTCAGCAGAAGCGCATGTGACGATGTACCTACCTGCCCCAAGGTCCTTCGAATGCCGCTGTAGTGCACGTTCTGATCCCAGTCGGGTTGGTGCAACGGAGGTCGCTTGCTCAGAGCCACTCGTTTCATCAAGTGGATATCGGCGAAAATCTACGACAGCTTGCTGCTAAAATTTCGCTATCCTCTCGACCAGCCCAACGTTCCAAACCTTCCCTCTTTTCAATAGCTCGCAAGAAAGGAGTTCCATGACCGGCAAGTCTAGTTTCGCCACATCTTAAGAATTGCCTTGCCCGCGTCGTCCCACTGCGGGGCATCGAAGGGTCACCCCGCACCCACCAAACCCGTCTGCAAGCGTCGAGCGCTGCTCAACAAGGATAATCTTTGTGTAACACGTGCAGGTATGATAGCCACCATGCATCACCATCAACTGCAGAACATCTGCAATGCGGGCAATGCCGCTGTCGCTTCTGCAGCCGCGCTGAACAGGACTAGATTGCTCCTGATCAACGGGAGCACGCAGGGACAATGTGAGGAGTATGAGTACGTATAAAGTCTAAGATCTCGTCTTCAATCTCAATCTACATATGCGAAGCACCCCCTTGTGGGAGATGCCTCGCGGTGCACGTGACGGACGTAATGTCAGTATGGGGCAGGCAACAACCCCGCGATGAAAATCCGCCCAAAACTTCACCGGTCGGGCACCAACCACCAACACTCGAGCAGCCTTGCGCCTTTATCGAACTCATTAACAAAGAGATAGCGCCCCTTTGCCTGCGTTGCGTTCCTCTCGCTCTTCTTGCCTGCTCCCTTCGTACAGCATTTCCAGGTATTCGAGGTGAATATCAGCCAAGTCTCTCCGTCACAACAAGTGCACTAACAACTCGTGGCTCGTTCGAACCTGCCATAGACATCGCGCTGATCTATTGTAAAACAGCCGCTAAGATTGTAGTAGTATTCTTTGACATCACACTAGACCGAGTGGCGATGTTAACATTTCGCAGGTATCATTTCCCTCCGAGATTGACGTAACACAAAAACGGTCCCCCGACTCGCAGCTTCCTCATCCTCCCCGCTAGGGAAATAGCTTGTTGCGATGCCCGAGGCATGGGACGGAAAAACCACCGACGGATATGAAAGCATCGTATATCGTACATTCATAGGGGTTGGTGAAAAAAGATATATGTCGTGGCAAGGTGGATCCGGGCGCATCTTCACTGGGGGCGTCACTGTCTATACGAAAGAGACTACCAAAAACAAGGTACTTAACGAATGGGAGGTTGTAGTTGTTAATGACACGTTCTTTAAGTTGTCGATGGATAGCGAGGTATGATACAATGTTCAAGTTATCGAAGGATTCGTAGCCGAAAACACATTCCACATCCACATACCTGCATCGTAGTTGACCTTTACTCTCAATATCTTATCACCGCTGCCATCCTTCAAGACAACTACTGCGGAAGTCAACGGCTTCCCACGCATCTCTTCGTTCGTCCTGTACGTGCTGTCCATCATAGCCTTGAAAAGATAGTCACCCAGCAAGGGTCGTAGTGATTCCACGCTGAACTTGCCGGCCTCAAGAACGCAATCTCCAAACGCCGGTAACTGATAGACCTCCAAGGTAAAGTCAGTCCCAGTAAGGGGATCATGCATGTATGCAGCTCTCGTCAATAGCGAATCTTCCTGACGTCTGGTATGGCTTAATTGCATGCCGGTGAAGAGGAAGCCCCCAAGAACTAATTCTAGCGTAGTTGCGGGAACCATATAGCCATCATGATCAGAGAGGGTGGCAAAATGTATGACAGGATGCTGGACGACCTATCGTATGCAGGTATTCCGTCTGCGGTGGCCATCTTTGGGCTTCATCAGGCACTTCTGTACCAGTGGAATCGAAAGCGCGATATGGTCAAGGTCGGGTTCTCTTTTGTGGGTGTGAGACTTTCCACCGTGCCCTTTGCCACCTGGCAAAAAAGCAAGAAGACATCTCAACCTGCGTATGAACATGAATATGCCTATCTAGCGGCACTGGTGGTGCCTTGGGTCTATGGGCTCATTATCGAGGTTTGCAATATCCTTTTAGGCACCTTACAAGACTAATACGCCTTAGGTCTACATGTGCTGGCGGAGCCTCAATTTACAAGAGGCTGCGTATCGATACTTTCGCTGGTCTGTCGTGGTCTTTGCTGTAATTGCTGTCACGCTTCAACTCTTAAGTCTTTTCGGCGCTGCAGCGGCGAAGATTCACATGCCTCCTCCTTTTTTAGGAACCCTTGGGTTCCACTTGACGGCGACCGCAATTTTCGCCTCCATTTATTGGAAAAAACCGAAGCTTAGGCACCGAAAGCTTGTCGCTCTCACGTGCTGCTTTGCACTCGCATTTTGTTTTGATGTAGCCTTCCTTACGTGGTGGCTTTTCCTCGGGGGAGGTTTCCATGCATACACAACCCTACAAGGGCGGTACTTATGTCTGGTACGTAAATCATTCATCCCTTACTGCCTCGACTTACCTTGAATAGGTGCCCTGCATCCAAGAGGTTCTGGTCTTAGCTCTTCTGCTACTTGTCCGAAAGTACCAATGGACAGAGCAAGAGGATTCGAAGCCTCCACGATCGTCATGGTCTATCTCCTCGGTACGCGCTTCCGAGTGGATTCGCAAGACTGCAAATATCACTTCCTGGTGGATTCTCAAGACTACATATATCGTCATTCATCGAGATGTGGAGCGGGGTAATGTTCAGTGCGATGTTCAACGTGTTCTCGAGCTAATAACATTCCTAGGTGACTCGCTCATCGACAAGGATAGCACTCTAGAAAGAGATGCTGATCACTTGTCATCGTGCCGTTCCATCGATAAGCAGGCATCCAATTCCATTCCTGAGGACTTTCCTAATGACGCATGCTCTTCACGGTACGCTGGCGAACGAAAGATTCTACACACGGCCTCCGAAATCACTCCCCTCGATTCTGGTTACTCCAAATACCTGCATGAACATTCCCCGAGATCTCTGGCAGACAAAGCGGAGATTAAGGCAATCTTGCTTAGTACAAAGGTGGAAGCTGGTGTAATTGCCCTGACTCTTGTAGAAACCTTTTTGAAGCTTGAACTCATGGTTGTCAATTGGCACGGCCTGCGAGATCGCGACGAGGTGAAGAAGCTCTTGGACGAGAAGCTTTACGAGAATGCTAGCTCAGGCGACCACGGACAAGTAGGAGATCTTTATGTCCAAGACATAGACAAAGTACTGTTTCGCCAAGAGGATTGTGAGGTTTTGTTGGAGGGAAGGCGTATAGACATTCGCACTATGGGGACTCCGATGTTCAGATCGGAATATTTAGCATCATCGCCCTTCCAGATTTGATAGAAGTCATGTTGATAGAAGTCATGTACTTTTCTCGATTGCTCCGCAACATGACGGCCTGGACCAGATCAGTCGGCCTCTCATATCGTTCTTTGATGACCCTTTGTGGATTCAACGTTAGAGATCAATGAGGAAGTGCAGTAGCTACCGGGAGAGATGGCTCTCTGACTCAGTGTGTTCGCCGCGCCGAAGTGTCATAGTGTGACCTGTCCTTCAAGCACTACTTCCCTGAATCAAGGGCCGTGGCACAGTTCGATCCCGGCTGATCTGAGCCCGACGCATGGCGGCTCGTGTATTTGGGTACGTCTCAACGAAGAGGCCGGTCCAAGCACCCCGCATTAATGACGCCGTCAATATGCAAGACGGTAACCGACCGCCACTCACACGAGTCAGTGATGGCCTCGGGACCGCGAAGGCCCACGGCCGGGGAACCAGGCGATATGGGAGATCGGCTCCCGTGCCAATGCATTAGCACACCACCGACCCTTCCGAGCATGCGATCAGCCGGGCAACGTGCACGGTTGACGACCCTACATCTAAAGGTGCATTGGGCAGTGGAAAAGAGCGCTGTGGGGTTCAGTGCCTCTCCGAACGGCACTTAACGACTCGGCGCTGGATTGGGCCCCCAGCCTCCCACCAAGGACTTGGAACACTCTCCCCGGCGGATGCACAGGCGGCACAAACGATCAGCAAGCCGTACCGTCTAAGCGCCGCATGAATGAGTCGAGTGACAGACTAGGTTGAGCCGACCGGCGACCGCCTTGGCCGGGGTTGCATTTGTATGCGTCTCAACGGAAGGGGGAACTGGTAGCCAACACCCAACACTAGCAGGCATTCTATGGGCATCAATGGCTACACTCGGCTGACATGGTTTGGAATATACGGTACAACCCGAGCCAATACTAAATCCGCAAGGTTCATATCCGCATAACACGGACTACGCCGCCAATATCTCCACGTCCCACAGATAAATAGGGTGGCGAGGTCAGCTGTACTCAAAGCCCGCCCTGGCACCTACTACTCTTGCAAGTTCACCCTTTCCTCGTATCATCATGGCCAAGAGCTCCATATCCAACCCTTTTTTCGAAGTCTCTCATGACATTGAGCAGCATCGTAGCGGTCACCGCATTAGTACTGGAAATACTGTTCTTGCTATCCTTCGGCGACACTACCCGAAACATCATGTCACCGAGACACAAGTGAACAACGCGTCTCTTCTAGCCTTTGCAGACGAAGGGCACGCTGCTTATTCTCTCGTACCTGATGTTAAAACTAACTTTACCCGCAAATGGGTCCGCGACGATGCGAGTCTCGACGGAACCCTGCAAGACGAGGTACGCTACGCTTGCTATCAGTATATCTGGAAGAGCACAGAGTTTCTTGTCTACAGATTCCACTGGAGAGACCTTGGTCAAGCCCCCTCCCAAATGCAGTACATCCTCAAGGTATGGGAGGGGGAAGTCACTACGGACTGCAAGGAGACCAAGGCTTTGCTTCTCGAAGCCGGCGCGTGGACTTCAAAACCCCATCACGAGGTTCTTGTTTTCGACCAAGGTTACTGGTCGAAGGATGCAGACATGTACAACTCTGTTCAAGAGGTCAGATGGGATAGGGTAAGTCTTGGTGAGGCAGACTCTCGCTGCAAGCGCTGACTTACAAATTAGGTCATCTTGGATCCAGACATGAAGAAAGATTTGATGAACGACGTGCTCGACTTCTTTGATAGCAAGGACACATACACTCGGCTCAAGATCTCATAGAAGAGGGGCATCATCGTCTGGGGCAGTCCAGGAAACGGCAAAACGATGACCATTATGGCTGTCATGAAGTCACTGATGGATCGTGGTATTCCGTCGTTATACGTCAAGTCATTCGACGCAATACATGGAAACCACGTAACTTCCGCGGTTAAGGAAATATTTCGGACAGTTCGTCAAGCTAGTCCCTGCCTTGTTGTCTTTGAAGATTTGGACAGTCTTGTGAACGAAGACAATCGCAGCTACTTTTTGAATGAAGTTGATGGCATTAAACATAGGAATGGTACTCTTATGATCGCGTCCGCAAACAATCTCGATCGACTCGATCCGGCTATCGCGAAACGACCAAGCCGTTTCGACCGGATTTACCACTTCAAACTGCCGGGACCGAAGGAGCGAAAGGCATATGTGGACAGGTGGATGGACAACCAAGATCATGTCGATATCGGGGACGACGTACGTGATTCCATGGGTCACCTGTTGGAGGGATACACTTTTGCGTACATGAAGGAGGCTCTTCTCGAATGGGAGTTTAAGGGGCTTCGTGACCTCAAAGAGAAGATTCCAGAAACTAGTCTCGAAGAGGAAGAGACTGCATCGTGCCCATGCAGACGTCCTTACAGGAAGAAGGATATCCCAGATTCTCTCGTGGATAATGTGGATGTCAAGCGCTTCTTGTCTGTGGTCGCGAGTCTGAACAAACAAAGGAACGACAAGCCACCTGCGGTGGTTAACGAGAAAAACGATGGGAAGGCTTCTAAGAAGGTACACATTTGTTCATAGCGTTCTTCGAGTAGAAATTCTGGCGTAATGGTGTTCATCGTCTTTGCAATCCCGAACTGTTAAAGCAAGGCCTGTCCTTCAAGCACCACGAAAGTGATATGTCCCTACTCTCCCCTTGATTGGGCATCTTCGTAGGGTCCGGATGGAAGGGCGGAAGGATCGAACTGTGCCAGATTGCTTACACTCGCAGATGCAACGCCTTTAGATGATGTCCATGCTGGTGCCGCAACTTGATTCAAGGCGGCCCTATGTCAGCAACCACCCCGAAAGGGGACTCTTCTCCGCGAGTCGAGCATGCGATTGGCTAAGCGAGCCGGCCACCTGGCGACGCGGATGGAGTCATCGGGTGCGTCTCAACGTAAGATTTGGGGTCTAAGCGCCCTGCACAGATAGACTGGGCTAAGCCGACCGCCTTGCCGCCGGGGTTACATTCAAGGATGCGTCTCGACGAAAGATCAAGCGTATCTATCCATGCAAGAAGCATAGTGCCACACGGCATACGTACAATATGAATGCTTGCTAGTTTTCATAGACTGCAGGTAACGTGCACGGCAGACGTATTCACATCCAGGGTGCTGTGGACATCGGTGGCGAGCAGGGGCAGATTACTGCTTGCAGCACCGGTTGTCTTCTTGAATTATTACCATCTAACTCCGTGCTAGACTGCCCTCTAGCTGTTGGCCCCCGCGGTCTCGGAAGCTTTCCCACGTAGGGTTATTGCAGGAGCACGATCCGTATTGTGTGAGCCTACGCAGTATATTCGACAGGCTGCTATAATCAGTCTTCCGAAACCGATACCGCACAAGGTAGATTTAGCTTGCTCTCGCCAGTATCGCCTGCCAGTACATGGGAGAATTAGGGCTGCGCTGCCGTCCGCCACAAGGCGTAGAAGAAACAGTTCGTAAGAACATCAACGAGTAATCGCAACGCTACCTTGTACCAAAACTAGCATATACCATGGTCATAATCAGGTTATCCCCTAGTTATCCGAGTTTGGTAGTCGTTATACCTTCTGACTTACCTAAGGGGAAATTCTTGGCACTTGTACCACATACCTCGCATTGACTGATACATACGACCATAGGACAATGAATCCAGAGCTTCCCGTTCGCTCAGCTGTACTTAAGCATTGTACCGGCGGATTAGTAGTTAGGTGGGTGACCACTAGCGAATACCCGCTGTTGTATGTTTTTGCCATTTTTTGCTCCCTTTGCTGCTACATGAGCAGCGTTTGGATGGGCAAGTGAGGATGCAAAGAGTGGGAAACGGCATTTATGTCCAATGTACGTGAAATAGGGAGATGATATCCCTGCAATCGGTGCTACTGTTATTGTGTGGATTGTCCTTGGTTCTCTTGCTGTGGTGTAAATTGAAAAGTTGGATCCGGTGACCCATGTGTCTACCGACACAAAATCATATTCGATTTGTACGCTTTACTTGTGTTCCTTTTAACGAGTGTTCCGATCGTGCTGTACCTTTATCAGTGCGTGTCACTACTCTTCTGCAGACAATTCCCGTATACTGAGACGTTGACGGAGGCTGGCAAGGCGGGCTTTTGCCGGCAGCAACGATGCACACGGCCGGTTGCGGTAGGGATGGTATATGCACAGACTCGACCCACCAATCCTCTGGGTGAATGCACAGATGGCATTGTTGAAGTTAAGGTTTTCCTCCTAGCCTTGGCATCCCCACACCTTTCGTCAAACCATGCATGCATGGACCAAACTCTAATACAACCGTGTCTCGGCCTTTTGCCGACGGTATAGTTAGGCTAGTCTGTGGCATGATCGGACGAATGTGCAGGGGCATAATCGTATCGGTGATGATTAGTAGCTGAGCTCGAGCCGAATACCAGTGATCCGTTTCTCAGAAGGGGGGTGTGGGTATAGTGAGTACATGGTCTAGTAAGAGTAAGGTCAGGATGATAGGTGGTAGACTCTGGCGCCGTCCAAGTTCAAATTGGACCCTAGTGTCTGAAGCTTGGTGCTTGGAAAAGCGGGGACGATAGTGCACATCCGTCAGGAGCCGAACTTAGTTGCAGTGAGGTAGCGACCAATGATGTACGCCGGAGTGGATCCAGTGGTGATGCAGAGAGGCTCTGATGGTGTAAGCACATGAGTTGCGAATGCGGACGTTTTGTTCGCTGCCTGAGATACACTAGTGATGCTCGACCATGTGAATTGGAATGCTTGGAAATGCTGAGACACCATGGGTGTCGTGCGCGGACGGAATGAGGACATGAGGGAAGACTGACCGAAAGACAATGTAGAGAGGTGTTCAAGTTTTGTTGGCATGCGGGGGGTGGGGAAGTGAAGGCTGTTTCCATCTATTTGAGAGCGTTCGACACGGGGGGAGGCATGTCAATCGGACCCTGATGACTAGAACTCGGGCTTACGAGAGGCTAGGAGTATATCCTGATTTAAACTAGCTTCGCTGTTTCGGACGTACGCAAAGTGTCTGGAGCGGGGAATGGTGGCTGTCACCGTTGTGTATGAAGGATTCAGGTGGACGCTGTGGAGGTCCCAATCGTGAGCATGAACACTTAGTCGAATGGAAGATGACATAAATGATGTTGCCGACTCCAAACTGGCTTACTGTGTGGCACCGGCCAGACTCATTGCAGTCGTACATCGACAACGCGGTGCTGCACTCGGCTCACCATCCCTCGTGACGTTGACAGCGTAGGAAGGCCGGAAGTGATTGACCAAGCAGAGTAATCCCAGCTAAGAAAGCTCAAAGAGTACGGAGGAGAGTGGTGCACTCTGCCTGATCTTGTTGCTACCGATCCTATTGAGATTGCTTCCTGCTAGTAAGAGATAGCGCGCACATCGCAAGACCTGCAGGGTCTGACGGCATGGCGCGCTGACCCGACTGTGCTGCTGTGGCTGATGTTCCAGCCGCAGCAGCGGCGCCAAGGAGGTGTAAGAGTAGGCATGGCTACCGCTTACTGGGTGCGAGAAGGTACCAAGGATTACTCTCCCGCGAACTGCTGCCTCCGTCTGCCACGAAGGGTAGTGACGAGTCAAGTCACCGTGACTCGACGGTTAGTGCAAGTGTGATGGAGAGTTGACTCCCACTCCGGTAGACGACAAGTGCCGACGTTTCCCTTCTTTTTAGAAACATGATCTGAGACCTCTGGCAAATCAGGTTCTGCCATGCGGTTACACGAGGGCACAACGGGTGGCCCTGGTAGCGCAGCACGCCAATAAGATGGCTATCGTCGGTGTTGCGGGCTTGACTTGCAATGATGAGGTGATGGTTTGTGACCGTGAATGGGTCCACGTGGCGATCAGAGGACTGTGATCGAAGTTTTTGAACAAGAGCGTAGGCTGAAGTCTTTTCTTTGCCCCCATGCCATGCCGCTGCGGAGGACGGCACTGGATGGACAGGCGAGCCACTTGTGCAGATAGCGATTGGGCATTCTAGAGAAGGCAGATATCAGGGGCCAGGTCGCCAAGGAAAGATCGACGAGAAAAGCAAGGGTCCGAATGATAGGCCGTTCACGCGCCCCTCTATCTGAGGAGACGGCCGTCCGCGGCTCTGTGGCTGCTCTCGAGCAAACAAGGCCGAAGTGAGAGTCCTTATTGTGCCAGTGATCGGACAGAGGCGCGTCGGCAAGCCGAAGGGTCTGGGGCTCGCCGTGATTGGCGGCGGGGTAGGACCCCGCAACGTCGTCGTTATGTCGTATGCCTGCCCTAAATGCTGACTTAGGACCCAGAGCTGGGGACGTTTTGGGTGCGGCGGGCAGGCGAAGAGACGCAATTCGACGAACGCGCGCAACTCGACGCATGCGAACAAAGAAGCTTAACGGCCTCGTTCGCAGCGATGCGCCGTCGTGAACGGGCGTTCGATGGCTCTGAACATCAGCTGGGGTCCGGCTAGAGGCCCACCTCCTAAGGCTTGGGCGATGCACTGGGGATCGCTCGAGGGATAGGCGGGCGGTTTGATTCGCTGCAGGGCCGACATCAGCGCCAGAGAGCCGGGATCTGGAGGGCCAGAGGCCGCGAAGACGGCCGCGAGACATCCAGCGACGCGGTGACGCGCTAGGGATGCGTGCTTGTTCGCTGGCTGCAGCCGGAGGATGTCCGACTTGCGCAGAGAACATGCCGGTCGCAATAGCCTGAGCTCGCGTCCTGGCAGGGCGCCTGCAGTGCAGCCCGCTAAGGAGGACTAGGGACGAGGCATCCACCACGCTGTCGTGCCCGAGAGACTCGGGATGGAAGCTGGAGGTGAGGTGCGTGGGCAGCGCGGTTGACAGCGGCAGCACTCCCGCACACAGACTGCATAGAGGCTTGCCATCCCACGCTGCGATCGCGGGCGCTCAGGTCGCGGTGGAGGAGGCTTACGCACGGGCAGCCAGTCGCAGCGCTGGCGGCAGCGGGAGGCCAAACGCCGTCGAACGAGGCGGGTATAGCAGGCGAGACATAAGGCCGTGCCTCGAGTCCCGTGTGTGCTCGTCTCGTCTCGTCTCGTCTCGCAGGCATGGAGGTGGAAGTAGTAGTGGTGGTGGTGGTGGTGGTGGCAGCAGCACACGATGGACCAAGGCGGTGTTGGACACGGCGTCC